>ERZ773359.2361-NODE-2361-length-23868-cov-5.172763_pt1 | contig 23868 bp, 23 predicted proteins | sample MGYA00374955_ERZ773359 | MGnify/ENA primary metagenome ERZ773359 (study PRJEB29098, sample SAMN04486028) | biogas fermenter metagenome | study: EMG produced TPA metagenomics assembly of the Biogas fermentation microbial communities from Germany - Plant 4 DNA1...
CCATTTTTTCTGGTGTATAACCAAAACATACATTTTTAAATTCTACTTCACCTTTAATTTCTTTCATTGTAATTGGATTTTCTACATCTTTTACTTCAATCGGATGATCAATGATATCAAAAATTCTTTCTGCTCCAGCAAGAGAAGTTTGGATTGATGAATAAATTGAGGCAAGCTGATTAATCGGACGTCTAAACATTTTTGAATAGTTAAGAAATGCCAAAATACTTCCTACTGTCGCCATCCCTTTAAGTGTTAAGACTGAACCAATAGCAATCAATAAAATATTGTTAATATTAGAAACAATAATATTGGTTGGCATAATTAAACTAGAATACATATAAGCTTTAACGGATACATCTTTTAATTTCTGATTATGCACTTTAAATTGATCTAATGTCTCATTTTCTTTTCCATAACTTTTAACTACTTCGATCCCACTTATTCGCTCTTCAGCAAAAGAGTTTAATTTACCAACTGTATCTTGTCTTACTTTATAATATTTATTAATTTTTTCTCCAAGTTTTACAACAATTATAAAAAATAAAGGAACCGTTAAAATAGTAGTAACAGCTAAAATAGGGTTTATTACAAACATAATTACAGTAACCCCTATTAAAAGCAAGAAACTACTAATAATTTGAATAACAGCATCACTTAAAGTATCGCTAATAACACTAATATCATTAGTAAAACGGCTCATTAAATCTCCTTTTTTATGTTTATCAAAAAAACTTAATGATAACTTTTCTAAATGATTAAATAAATCTTTGCGAATAATGTAAAGCGCTTTCTCCGAAACGGATGTCATAATATAGCTTGATAAATAATCAAATAATGATGTTAAAATATAAAAAGTTCCAAGCAATATTAAAATGATTTTTAAATTTTCTAAATAATTTTTAGCAATAAAGTCATCGATAGCAATCAGAATTATAACTGGTGTAAAAATTTGTATAATCGTAGTCAAAACAACTAAAATAATTACTAAATTAATTCTTATTCTGTAATCTTTTAAATATTTCCACAATCTTTTTATTGTTTTTATCGGATTTGTGGCTTTAATATTTTTAATATCACTTTCATTTATCATGCAACCACATCCTTTTTACTTTTTATCTGTGATTCATATATACTTTTATAAACTTCATTTGTTTTAATTAATGTATCATGATTACCAATTCCAGAAATTTTACCATCATCAAGAACAATAATCATATCAGCATCTAGTGCAGTTGCGATTCTTTGGGTAATGATAAAAACGGTTTTATCTGCTAATTCTTTTTTTAAAGTCGTTCTTATTTTCTTTTCTGTTTTCAGATCCAAAGCACTAGTCGTATCATCTAAAATAAGAATTGGCGCATCCATAATAAGAGCACGAGCAAGTGAAAGTCTTTGCTTTTGACCACCACTTAAATTTACCGCACCCTGTTCAACAACATAATCATAACCTTCTTCTTTTTTTGTAATAAAATCATGAGCTTGGGCAATTTTACTTACCTTCACAACTTCATCATCAGTTGCATCTCTCCTACCATATTTAATATTGTTTCTTATAGAATCGGAAAAAAGAACTGTTTTTTGAAAAACAACAGCTATATTTTTTCTAAGGGTTTTTAATGAGTACTTTCTAATATCAATATCATCAATTAAAACAACACCTTCAGTTGGATCATAAAATCGCGCAATGAGAGCGGCAACAGTGGATTTTCCACTTCCCGTTGGTCCTAAAATTGCTACCTTTTTTCCTTTTTCAACAACAAAGTTAATATCATTTAAAACAGCGTCACCGCTTCCTTGTTCATATGAAAAACTAACATTTTTAAATTCAACTTTACCTTCTATTTTTTCCTTTTTAATTGGATTATCCAATTCCTTAACATCTTCAGTTAAAGCAAAAATTTCATTAATTCTTTTGGCACTAACTACACTTCTTGTTGTAACAGCAATGCCCATTGAAATCATTAAAAGTGACATTAAAATGTTAGTTAAATATTGTGTAAAAGCTATAATACTTCCTATTTCTAAATCACCTATCATAACTAGTTTTCCACCATACCAAAGCACTAGTACTGTTGCCATATTGATAAATAACATCATAAGCGGCATAGCAAGCACAACAAAACGCATAGCACGAATTACTACATCCATCATTTTTTTATTAATCTTATCAAATTTTTCAATTTCATAATCTTCCATGACAAATGATTTAACAACTTGAATACCACCTATATTTTCACGAACAACAGCATTTACATCATCAACTGTTTTTTGAATAATTGTAAAATAAGGAAATACTTTTTTTATGATTAAAATAGCAACAATTAATAAAATTGGTGTCATAAAAAGTAAAATTAATGATAATTGGGGACTTATAATTAATGCCATAATAATACTTCCAACTAAAATAATTGGTACTCTAAAAAGAAAACGAAGAACCATCGTTATTAAATTACTAACAGAATAAGTATCATTAGTAAGAATAGTAATTAGTTGTCCTGTTTTCAATTTACTAAAATTAACTAGTGACAAACTATTAATTTTGGTAAATAAATCTTCACGAATATCCGCTACCGTTGATTCACTAGCCATCGTAGCAAAATAAATACTACCTATTCCACCTATAATTCCTACTATAGATAAAATAATCATTAAAAAGACATTCCATAAAATATAATCTATGTTACTTCCGCCAATTCCAATGTTAACAATATTAGCCATAATTTTAGGTAACATCAATTCCATGACTACTTCCAATAAAACTAATAGTGGCGCCAGAAGCGCCCATTTTTTATATGGTTTTAAATATTTTATTAAACTTACTAAATCTTTCATAATCACCACCTATTTTACTTTTTCAGCAATTAATTCATGATAAACAAAGGTTGCAAAGTTTTTCCAAAATGGCCCCAGTTTTTTATTTTCTCTTGTTGGATGAACTCGATTTGTAAGCATAATTATGATTAAATCATTTTCTTTATCAATAATCATTCTACTTCCTGTAAAGCCTTGTTGAAAAAGAGCTTTTTTAGAAATTTTATCACACACTTGTGAAGTTGGTCCATAAAGCCAACCACCAAGAGTGCGAAATCTTCCATCATCATCTTTAAAAAACGGTTTATACCATAAATCAATTATTTTTTTCGAAATAAATTGTTTACCACCAAATTTACCATCATTTTTCACCATTAAAGCAAAATTCATAACATCAAAAATGGTACTAAAAAGGCCGGCATGCCCAGCAACCCCATTAAAAAGTCGAGCTTTTTTATCATGCACCACTCCTTTTATGTATATATCCCCTTCTTTTTCTGTTGGGGCACATCTTTTTTTATCAATCGGATTAAACATTGTATTATCCATCCCAAGTTTTTCAAAAATTTCTTTTTGGGCTAATTCATCTAATGTTTCTCCTGTTACTTTCTCTATTAATATACCCAACAAAATAAAACCTATATCGGAATAAATAACTTTTGTATGTCGAAAAACTTCTTTATCTACTTTGAAAATTAAATTAATATATTCTTCTTTGGTTTTAATTCCTTCCCAATTAACAAAAGCAGGAAGACCAGATGAATGAGTTAATAAATCCAAAATAGTTATATCATCATGTTTAAATTCTGGAATGTATTTTTTTACTTTATCCATTAAATTAATTCTTTTTTCTTCGTATAATTTACTAATTAAAGTGTTAGTAACTATTACTTTGGTAAAAGAAGCTAAATCATATATAGTATCAATAGTATTAACTTCTTTTTTAGGATATAACGATTTATTACCAACTGCTTCAATAGTTAATATTTTCTCTTTATAAATAATTGCATATACTGCACCAGGAAATACTTTTTCTTTTATACCTTCTAACATCTTCTTTTTTATTTTTTCAACAAGTACATCCATTTTATACCTCACTACATTATTTAACAATTAAATTAGGAACCTTTAAGTTCCTAATCCAAAAAAAGTATATGCAACATATCCCGCAACTGAAATAATTATAACGACCAACAAAATTGTTAATATTTTAATTAAAAGATTATTTTTCTTTAACGTTTTCCCAATGTCTTTCAAATCTTCAAAATCTTCTTCGCTAAAATTTAAACTTGATGTAAAAAAAGAGTTATCAATATTATCTAACTGTGCAGTTTTTTCTGATTGTGTTGAATCTTCTTTATTTAATTCTTTTTCCATTTCTTCCCGTTCTCTAATTAAAGTTTCTTCACCAGCTTTTAATGAAGATATCAAATCTAAACTTAATTCCCGATCTTCTAATTTATTCAATATATCAGTATTAGCAATGGTGTGAATTAATTCTTTTAACTCATGTTTTTCATCATCACTATAATCCTTGTTTTCATTTATTTTTAATTTTTTCAAAATATTATATTGTGTATTATCTAAATTGTGGTGTTTGCTGGAAGTGTCTTTTCTTTCCGATTTAGCCTTATTTAACACATCTTTAATATCATAACTTTTTTCCTCATCATCAAAAATGGATTCTATAGTGGTGCTTATACTGGTTGGTTCTTTTGTTGCTACAGATTCTTGAATTTCTTTTTTTTCTTCATTATTCACTTTCCTAAGTAATTCTTGAATTTGTTTTAAATCTATTTGATTAGTTTTTTCAATACTAGCAATTCCTTCAATATTGGTATATTCACCAACATCATACATGGTGCGATACAACTCCTGATTTTTTTCCATGCGACTTCTATATTTACCCGTTTTATAATACCTTTCCATTCTACTTCTCATTTTAAACACCTCATCACTTATTACTATAATATCACAATTTAAAACTTTTTTGAACATTATATTGCATTTTCTGTTTATTTTAACTATAATTATTTAGGGAGGTAACATGAAAAAAGCACAAATTAATGAAGAAAAATGTATTGCCTGTGGACTTTGTGAATCAATTGCTAGTGATGTTTTTGCAGTTGATGATGTTGCGCAAGTAATAGTAGATGAAGTAAGTGAAGAATTAGTTGAAGCTGTTGAAGAAGCAATTGAAGCTTGTCCGACTGAGGCAATTACGTGGGTTGAAGAATAAAAAAGAACAATCACATGTTCTTTTTTTTTACAAATTGTTGACAACCACAAACTTTTTTTATTTTGGGGTTGTCTTTTTTTTCTAATAAATTGAGTTATTTATTTTATTCTAACCCCTTCCTTTTGTGCTATATTTTTCATGATCTAGATATCATATAATGCTGATTTTTTTGTTTTAATATTGGGTGATAATAAAATTTTTCATCAACTTTTTGCTATGATAATAAAAAAAGCATAATTTTTATGCTTTTAACTAACCTTTCTTTAATTGCTCTTCTTTCCCATAAATATAGCCACTAATTAAACATTTGTCACTCATTTCTTTAATAAACTTAACTTCACTTGGTTTTTCAACATTTACAAAAATTGGAGTAATCCCTAAATCTAATAATAAATTAATAATTCTATCTAAAACAATTTTATATCTTTTTTCATTCATTGCTTTAATTAACAATTTTCGATAAACATTTACATACTCAAAAGTAATCATTGATGAAAGCGAGATAATAACATCTTGTTTGCTGAAATCTAAATTATCTAAACATATTGAAAAACCAGTCTCCTTTAATTTAATAATAACCGCGATTAATTTATATAATGAATCATTGTAATCGGTAATATTAATATTTAAAATTAAATTTTCAAAATTAAAAGTAGTTTCGCTTTTTAATTTTTTCATATAATTTAAAAAATTACATTCTCTTGACATTATTGTATCATAATAAACATTTATCATATACTTGGCATCGTTATTACTCTTTGGTAATACATACTTTAATAATAATTCCATATTTTTCGTATCAATACGCTTAATACGGTAATATTTTTTTAAAATTTCAAGTTTTCCATCCTTAAAAATAGATTCGTTATTATTATCACGCGTATAAATTTGATTAATATTGGTTTTTCTTCCATCAATATCATAAACAGTTTGAATAACATAATTTAAATTATTATTTTCAATTAATTCATCAATTTTACTAATAAACCTTTTATTATTTTTAACTTTAAATAATAAATCATGTGTATAACAAGTATATAACAAATCGTTGTTCTTTGCATGATACATAGTAAGATCTGATTTATATAGAGTTTCTTTAAAATCATTTTCGCATAATTTAATTCCACTATTGAATTCAAAATTAATTGGAATTATTCCCTTTTGATGAGCTTCATTAATTTTTTGGACAATTAATTGTAAACAATTAATAATTTTTTCAACAGAAAAATCGGTAACAATAACAAATTCATCTCCACTTCTTCTAACAACTAAAGATTTCTCAAATACATCTTTAGCAATATTAGCAAAAGTAATAATACTTTTATCACCACTTGCATGACCAAAATTATCATTAATATATTTTAATTTTTTAAAATCAATCGAAATTAAATAACACTCCTCTTTATTGTCAATGTATTCATTATAATGTTCTTTCAAGTAATATAAATCATACAAACCCGTTAAATTATCAATATATTCTCTCATACCTAATCACCCTTTATTTTTTAACTTCATTATATATTTTTTTCACCTCTTTTGGTGTTAAAAACCTAAACTCACCTGATTTTAAGTTGCCCAACTCCAAAAAAGAAATTCTTTCTCTTTTTAATTTTAATACTTCATGACCAACCGCTTTAAACATTTTTTTTACTTGATGATTTCGTCCTTCATAAATTGTTAATTCTACGATACTATTATTTTTCTTTTTATTAACATTTCGCACTTTTACCTTCGCACGAGAAGTTTTCACTCCTTCTATTACAATGCCTTTTTCTAATTTTTTTATACTTTCTTTAGCTAAAATTCCTTTAATTTTTGCAATATAAACTTTTTCAATCTTATTTTTTGGATGCATAATTAAATTAGCAAGCTCTCCATCATTAGTTAAAAGTAGTAGTCCAGTTGTATTATAATCCAATCTTCCAACTGGATAAATTCTTTTTTCAATTGGAATGAGGTCAATAACTGTTTTACGATTTTTATCATCTTTAGTTGACGTTATAACTCCTCTTGGTTTATTAAGCATTATATATATTTTTTCTGGTTTTTCTAAAGGTCTACCTTCTACTTCAATTAGATCACTTTCTTCAACACGCGTCCATAGCTCTTTTACAACTTTACCATTTACTTTCACTTTTCCATTTGCAATAAGTTGTTCTGCTTTTCGCCTCGAACAATAACCATAATTAGACATAACTTTTGATAATCTTTCCATTAGACCTCTCCTCCATTAATTTACCATATTACTATATAATTTTACCATAAAAATATTATACTTCAAATTTAAATAGAAAAAACATATTCGCTGTTTTTTTACATTTGTTATATTAGTATATTATATAATAACTCTTTTTTTAATGATGGACTTAAAACTACTTTACTAAATTATTACAAAAACATCATGTGAATTTCACATGATGTTTAACCAAAAATGAAAAGTACTACTCCAATACTTGCTATTATACCTATTAAATCAACAGCAAGTCCGGTCCACATAGCATGTCTTATTTTTCTTATTCCTACACTTCCAAAATATAAAGTTAAAACATAAAGAGTTGTTTCTGTTGAACCTTGAATTACCGAAGCCATTCTTCCAATCATACTATCGGGTCCAAATTCAAGAAGAAGATTATTTAAAATCGCTAAAGTGGCATTTCCAGAAATTGGTCTCATTAAAGCCATTGGCACTATTTCAACTGGTACTTTCAAACTCAATAAAAAAGGTTTTATAAAATCTAAAACACTAGTTAAAACACCACTTCCTAAAAAAATATTTATTCCAAAAATCATGGCCAAAATGCTAGGAAAAATGGTTAAAATCATTTGAAAGCTTTCCGTTGTACCTTCAACAAAGGCATCATAAATATTAACTTTTTTTCGTAGAGCATAAAGAATAATTATTACAACTAATAATGGTATTGTTAATTCTGAAATTAAATTAAGCACGGCCCCTCCTTTTTCTAATAATATAATCAATAAAAATTCCACTTAATGAAGATATTAATGTTGAAATAATACACGCTGCTACAATTTCTGTTGGATGAGCACTTCCATACATCATTCGCATAGTAATGACAGTCGTTGGAATAATTGTCACACCACTTGTATTGATAATTAAAAATGTTACCATACTGTTACTTGCTGTATCTTTTTTATCATTTAATTCTTGTAAAGATTGCATGGCTTTAAGTCCAAAAGGCGTTGCCGAATTTCCAAGCCCAAGCATGTTGATAACAATATTTGAAGCAATTAAACTAAGTGATTCATGACCTCGAGGTATTTCCGGAAAAATTTTTCCTAAAAATGGAGATAAAATTTCTGACATTCTTTTTAGCATGCCAGAAACAGAAGCAATATTCATAATGCCAAGCCATAGTGCAATTACCGGAAATATTTGCATTGTTAAATCAAAGCTAACTTTAGTACTTTCAAAAAAAATCTGATTTATTTTTTCGAATTGTCCTGTAAGCAGAGCAAAACCGATCCCTACTACAATAAAAAAACTCCAAATTTTATTTACCATAAACTTTTCAACCATTCTAAGATATTAAATTTCTTTTTTTCTTTCTCTTCGCCGATATAAACATTATCTTCATATACACTTTCATTTCCAAGCATTACTTTAACAATTCCTACTTTATCACCATTTTGATACTCTCTTTTTTTCTCTAATTCAAATTTTAAATAAATATTATCTACCTCCATTTCTGTTAATGGATAACTAAAACTTCTTTTTAAAAAGATTTTTTATAATAAGTTTCATTTAAAATATTAATTTTATCAGCTTTAAGAATTTGATAATTCTTATAACTATTAAATCCTTCTTCAAATAACTTTTGATGATCATAAAAATCATTACCATCATTAAGTGTGACCGCCACTAAATCCAAATTATCTTTACTAGCTGTTGTCACTAAAGTTCGTCTAGCTTTTTCCGTAAATCCTGTTTTTCCTCCTGTTGCATATTCATACATAAAAAGAAGTTTATTTTTATTAAACCATTCATATGTATTCATATTAGTTTTAACAACATGTCTTTTTGTTCCTGTAACTTTTTTAAATAATTCATTTTCCATTGCATAACTGGTGAGAAGTGCCATATCATATGCGGTAGAATAATTACCAGTTTCATTATCAAGACCACTTGGATTATTAAAAACAGTATTTTTCATTCCTATTTCTTTTGCTTTTTTATTCATTAATTTTACAAAATTATCAACACCTCCTGAAACATATTTAGCAATAGATAATGCCGCATCATTTCCGCTTCGAAGCATTAAACCATATACCAAATCAAGTAAAATTATTTCTTCACCTGGTTTTATATATATAGATGAACCATAAGCACTTAACACTTCATCACCTATTATTACTTTATCATTTATTTTTTCACTTTCAATAGCAATAATAGCAGTCATAATTTTACTAATGCTAGCCACACTTTTTACTTTATGAATATTTTTTGCATACATAATTCTTTTACTTTTTTGATCCATTAAAATCGCGCATTCTGCACTTGTTTCTAAAGCACTGATTTTAAACGGTAATATAAGAATGAATAATAATATGATTATTATTTTTTTCATCTAACCACCTAGTTAATCTTATGAAAATAAAAGAATTTTAGAATAAAAAAAAGGACAAAGTCCTTAATATTCATATACCCCATGAATTTTTTCTTCATCAATTTCACTTATTTGATTTACTTTCCATTCTTCATCAATACGAGTTAAACCGATATCTAATGTATATTTTACCGTTTCACTAGCATCTTCTAATTTATTTAAGCGATATTCAGAATATTTTTGAATATCAAATTCACCATCATCAGTTTGAAATTCTTCTGGATTTTGTTGTAAATATAGTTCAGCTTCCCTTAAAATACGAGAATAATCTGTAACTTCAATTTCCACACTAACTATAGCAGTATCTCCATTAACTTCTTCATCTTTAATATTATAAATTAAATTTTGATAATGTTTTTTCATAATGTCTTTATATTTTTCTCGTTGCTCATTATTGAATTGTTCTTCTTCTGCAACCACACGATTTAAATCATTTAACACACTTTCATCAAGCATTTGATATTTTTTAAAAAAAATTTCTACTTGTTTTGTAGGGGTATTATTCATATCATTCATACTGCACGCCGCTACTAAAAAAACAATTATACAAATTCCTATTATTATTTCTAACCGTTTCATATTTGCCTCCCTAATTTTATTATGATTTGTTTTAAAAAGTTTATGCATTGTAATTATTTAGTACTAATAAATATATAATTTATTATGAAAGAAGAAGAAGTTCGATTAATAGATATCAATTTATATGGCTCAATTATTTTTATATTTAAAATCGTTATATCTATTTTACTTACATATAATGATAAATTAAAACTTTTAAATAAAAAACCCCTTTTTAATAAAGAAAATGAAAAAACAATTACTAATATTAGCAATTTCATCTTATTAGTAATTGCACTAGTTTTTGTTTATACAGCTTATCGGGAATATAAAATTAACCGAACAAAAGGAAAAATTAATTCTACTAAAGTTTCTTTCATCAATTTAATAGTCAATGAAGCTCAATTAATATTAGTTATTGTTATAACTATACTTCCATTTATTTTTCCTGATGATGACGAAGAACAACCTAATATTCTAATTCCTTAATTTTCTATTTTAATACTAATCAAAATATTATCAATTCCCAAAAATATATTTTTTAACTAAATTTCACAAAAAAATAAAAAAAGCGCATTTTTACGCTTCAAGTTCCTCACTTTGCTTTTGTTTGTAAAGAAAACAAACTTTATCCAACTCTTTAACTAATTTGTCAATTTCCTCTTCAGTAGTTAAACGAACACCACTAGCATAAACATGACCACCACCATTATAATTAGTTGCAACCTCATTAATAGCTGGTCCCCTAGATCTAATCGAACCTCGAATATTTCCATTAACTTTATCCTCTGAAAAAACTACCCAGACCAATAACTCTTCAATATAATTAAAATTATTAACCATATTACCAGCTGATGCTGGATCAACATTATATTCTTTTAATATTTCATCACTTAGTTTTATATAACCAAGTCCATTTTCCGTTACTTGCAAATTATTAATAATATAACCTTGAAACTTTATTTCTTTTAATGGACGCATATATAAATCTTCATAAAGATTGGTAAAATCTATATTTGTTTTTTTTATCATCGTTGATACTAAATCAAAAGTTTTTGGTGTTGTGTAATAAAATAAAAAGCGATTAGTATCAGCAACAACACCAATAAACAATTTTTCTGCAGCCTCTTTTGTCATCCGAAGTTTAGTTGTTAAAATTAACTCAATTACCATTTGGGCGGCACTGCTGGCGTTATCATCAATCCATTCAATTTCACAAAACTTTTCAACAAAAGGATGATGATCGATTTTAATTCTTTCTTTAAAAAGATCTGGATTAACACCATCAACTCTTGCTTTATCAGGAACATCTAAAACAATTAACAAAGCATCTTTATACATATCTTCATGAAATTTATCAAGTGACCCTAAATATTTGAATTTAGAAGCAGGTGCCCCAACAGCATAAACCTTTTTTTTAGGAAATGTATTTAAAATAACATCACGAAGAGCAATTTGACTTGATATAGCATCGGGATCTGGTCCCACATGACGTGCAATAACAATTGTATCGTATTTTTTTATTTTTCGATATATTTTTCTTATTATTCTTCGACTCATTTTACCCCACACTTCCTATTTTTATTTTACAAGATTATAAACGTCTTTGGCAATCATTAATTCTTCATTAGTTGGTATAACATAACAAGAAATTTTAGAATCACTAGTTGTTATTAACGCTTCTTTTCCTCTTACATTATTAGCTTCTTCATCTAATTTAATTCCTAAAACACTTAATGCTTCAATGATATCTTTTCTTACCTTACTAGAATTTTCTCCAATTCCTGCAGAAAAACAAATAGCATCTACGCCACCAAGCAATACATAATAACTAGCAATATAGCTAACAACACTTTTAACAAACATTTGATGAGTTAAAATACACCTCTGATTATTTTCAAGTATCCCTTCTTCAATATCCCTTGAATCACTACTAACACCGCTAACTCCTAAAAAACCACTTTCTTTATTTAAAATGTTCATTACTTCATCTAAACTCATACCTGTTTGTTCCATAATATAAGGAATGATTGATGCGTCAATATCACCGGCACGAGTACCCATTAAAATACCTGCATTAGGAGTAAACCCCATTGATGTATCAATACACTTACCATTTTTAATAGCACTTATACTTCCACCATTTCCTAAATGGCAAGTGATAAGTTTAAATTCTTTTTTACCTAATTTTTTTTCCATGTAATTAGCTAAATACTTATGACTAATTCCATGAAAACCATATTTTCTTACCTTATACTTGGTATACCATTCGTATGGTACTCCATATAAAAAATCTTTTTCTTCTAAAGTTTGATGAAATGCTGTGTCAAAAACTCCTACTACCGTTGCCTTTGGAACAAGTTTTTGAAAAGCTTTAATTCCCAAAACATTGGCTGGATTGTGAAGGGGTGCCAGTGATGAAAAAGATTCAATATCATTTAAAACTTCATCAGTTATAATCACTGAATCAGCATATTTATCACCACCGTGTACTATACGATGCCCAATTGCTTCAATTTCATCTAATGATGATATAATTTCATTTTCTATTAATTCTTCAATTAAATATTTAACTGCATCTTCATGATTTTTTAATTCTACTTCTTTTTTTATTTTTTCACCATTAATTTTAATTGTATAACCGCTTCCATCAATACCAATCCGTTCAAATAAACCTGATACAATTACTATTTCTTCAGGCATTTCAAACATTTTAAATTTTAAAGATGAACTTCCTGCGTTGATAGCTAAAATCTTCATGTATATCCCTCTTTTCTAATTTTTTGTTTTCATATGTGGAAATAAAATTACTTCACGAATACTTTCAGAATTTGTTATAAGCATAACTAAGCGATCAATGCCCATACCCATACCACCAGCTGGAGGCATTCCATATTCTAATGCTTCAATAAAATCAATATCCATATCGTTTGCTTCTTCATTTCCTAAAGATCTTTCTTTTAATTGATTTTCAAATCTTTCATATTGATCAATTGGATCATTTAATTCGGTAAAAGCATTGGCATATTCATCACCACAAATAAATAATTCAAATCTCTCGGTAAATCTTGGATCATCTGGACTTTTTTTAGCAAGGGGACTAATTTCTATTGGATGCCCATAAATAAATGTTGGTTGAATAATTGTTTCTTCGACAAATTCTTCAAAAAAGGCATTAACAATATGACCATATCCAAAATGTGGTTCCACTTCAATATTGTGTTCTTCAGCTAATTTTTTCGCTTCTTCAAAGCTCTTAACTTCAAAAAAATTAATACCCGTTACTTCTCGAATAGCATCAACCATATGAATTCTTTTAAATGGAGATGCTAGATTAATTGTATGCCCTTTCCACTCAATTTCATAAGTTCCCCTAACTTTTTTAGCAACTTCACCGATGATTCCTTCTGTAATTTCCATCATACCTTCCATATCACTGTATGCTTTATAAAGTTCAATTGAAGTAAACTCAGGATTATGATTGCGGTCCATCCCTTCATTTCTAAAAATACGTCCAATTTCATAAACTGCATCCATTCCACCAACTAATAATCTTTTTAATGGTAATTCAGTTGCAATTCGAAGATACATTTCTTGTCCTAAGGTATTGTGATATGTAACAAAAGGTCGGGCCGCGGCTCCACCACTAACTGTCCCTAAAATTGGTGTTTCAACTTCAACATAACCTCTTTCATCTAAATATCTTTGAATGGTACGAATTATTTTAGGACGCATATAAGCAATTTTTCTCGCCTCTTCATTAACAATTAAATCAACATAGCGACGTCTAAATCTTTCTTCAATATCACTTAAACCATGGTATTTTTCCGGAAGAGGTCTTAACGATTTAACTAAATGAACGTATTTAGTTGCTTTAACACTAAGTTCTCCCGTATTTGTTCTAAAAACAGTACCTTCTATACCTACAATATCTCCTAAATCAGATTTATCAAATAAACTATATTCAAAATCTCCAACTTCATCTTTTCTTACATAAATTTGAATTTGGCCGTATCTATCTTGAATATGCATAAAACCGGCTTTACCTTTACCTCTTTTTGTCATAATACGTCCAGCAATTACCACCGGAACTTTTAATTCTTCTAATTCTTCCTTTGTTTTATCACCATATTTTTCAAAAATAACCTTACTATTCGTATTTACATCAAAACGATGTCCAAAAGGATCAATTCCCATTTTCCTTAGTTCTTCAACTTTTTGTCTACGTACTAATTCTTGTTCTGTAAATTCTCTCACATTCTCACTCCCAATCAATTTCAATTATTTTTGTCCTACTTATAATATCATGTATTCCGCATTGGTCTTTTCTATATGATATCATAAAAATGCTTACTATGACTAACGCAAATTGAATAAAACTTAAAATTGACATTAAAATAAAATAGGTTAATCCCGAAAACACATATAAAAAAGCCATGCCAATAGTTAAATATCCTAAACCATTAATAATTAAATTTCTAATCATTAATTTATTTATAGTTAGTCTGCTTCCATCTTTTGTAACTATCCTAATATTCATTAATTTTGCACCTATTGTTTGGCCATTATTGTAGTAGGGGGCAAATACAAAATAAATAATGATAACAATAATAACAACAACATTAAACATAACTCTTTCTAAATCTATTTGTTTTGTAACAAGTGCATATTCTTTAAATAATTCGGAAATTTCAACTTCATCGTTTAGCATTTTTTCGTTAATTTCATTTAATTCTTTATTAAGTTGAATAATTTTTTCTTGATTAACTAACTTTGTATCTACGATCACAAGCATTAGCCCAATTAAAATAATATCAATAATATATGCCAAAAATCGTTTACTTAGTCTTGCTTTCATTTACCTTCCCCTCTAAAAACTCATCTAAAAGTTTAAATAACTCCGATACTGTTTTTAAATCATTCAACTTCTTTTTCACTTCACTGCTACCTGGCACCCCTTTTAGGTACCATGCAACATGACTGCGCATTTCCAGCATAACTACTTTTTCCGCCTTAAATTCCAGTAAATAATTAACATGCTTTTTTATCATTTCTATTTTTTCTGATAAGCTTACTGGTTTAGGTTCCACACCTTTTTCTAAATAAAGAACACATTCTTTAAAAATCCAAGGATTGCCTAGTGCTGCTCGTCCAATCATAACAGCATCACACCCTGTATAATCAAGCATCTTTTTAGCGTCATAACACGATTTTATATCACCATTACCAATAACCGGAATATTAACACTTTCTTTAACTTTTTTGATAATATCTAAATCAACTACTCCTCCATATCCTTGACTACGTGTTCGACCGTGAATGATTATTGCACTAGCACCTGCTTTTTCACATATCTTAGCTACTTCAACAGCATTAATACTTTTACTATCCCATCCACTTCTAATTTTAACGGTAACGGGAATTGGCACACTTTTTACAACATTTGACACAATATCATATATTTTTTGTGGATCTTTAAGAAGAGCGCTTCCTGCTTTAGCACGAAGGGCAACTTTAGGAACAGGACACCCCATGTTAATATCAATAATATCTACTTTCATTGTTTCATATATAAATTTAGCAGCTTTCACAAATGATTCAACATCACTTCCAAAAATTTGTTGAGCGATAGGTCTTTCTTCTTCTGTCATATATAACATGTCAAGCGTTTTTTTGTTTTCATATACAATTGCTTTATCACTAACCATTTCAGCATACATTAATCCACAGCCCATCTCCTTGGCGATGCGGCGATATGCACTATTGGAAATCCCTGCCATTGGTGCCAATACAACTTGATTTTTAATCTCCACGTTACCTATTTTCCACATAGTATCACCTTTAATAATTATATTATAAATAATCCTATAAAACAAGAAGTTAAAATCTCATGTGATTTTACTTTTGTTATTGTCTTAAAGTACAACCTCTACTTTTTAATGTTTTTAAAACATTTATGTCAAACAATAACATATTTTATTTTACTTGTCAAACTTTGCTATCTATTTTATTTTAATTTTATTAGCATTTTTTGCATTAGCATTATACATTTAGCAATAAAAATAATATTATAAATTAAAAAAACAAAATGTTTTTTTATAAAAAAAGTGATTTTCCAAATCACTCTTTTTTAACTAATAGACTTTCTCTGTCCATTTCCTTAGGCTTGTCAATATTTAAAATATCTAAAATAGTTGGTGCAATATCTGCTAAACAACCTTCTTTTTTTAATTCATAATTTTTATTAGTTATAATAAATGGCACTTTATTAGTAGTATGAGATGTTAAAATATTATCATTTTCATCAATCATATACTCACAATTACCATGATCAGCTGTAACTATTAAAGTTCCTCCTTTTTCTTTAACTTTTTCATAAACTTTACCTAAACACTCATCAACTGCTTCAACTGCTTTAATGGCTGCCTTAAGCACACCAGTATGCCCAACCATATCACCGTTGGCATAGTTTAAAACAATTAAATCATAATCCTTATCCAATTCTTTTAGTAAAGCTTCTGTTACTTCATAAGCACTCATTTCTGGTTTTAAATCGTAAGTTGCCACTTTAGGTGAAGATATTAACAACTTCTTACACCCTTTTAAATTCTTTTCTACCCCTCCATCAAAAAAGTAAGTAACATGGGCATACTTTTCTGTTTCTGCAATTCGAAGTTGTTTTAAACCTAAATCACTAATATATTCCCCTAAAGTATTATTCAATTCTTCCTGTTTAAAAGCACTTTCAATTTTATAACCTGTTGGCATCATTGTTACAATTTTTAAATTATTAAATTTTTCACATTCAAACTCATTAAAAGTAGAATCAGAAAAAACTCTTAATAATTGTCTTAAACGGTCAGGACGAAAATTAAACACAATAATTCCATCATTTTCTTCAATCACACCATTTTTATCTAAAACAGCAGGTATAACAAATTCATCAGTAATACCCCTATTTAAATTACTCTCAATTAATTTTTCAACCTTTTCATATTCTTCACCAATACCATAAACAAGTGCATCATAAGCCTTTTTAGTTCGATCCCATCTTTTATCACGATCCATCGCATAATAGCGACCTGATACCGTGGCAATTACACCAATACCTGTTTCCTTAAGCTTTTTTTCAACTTGCTCTAAATATTTTGGCGCAACAGCGGGTAGTGTATCACGGCCATCTAAAAATAAATGTAAATATAAATTTTTGACATTATTTAAAGCAGCCATATCTATTAAAGCCATTAAATGATCAATGTGTGAGTGAATACCACCATCACTAACAAGACCCATTATATGTAATTTAGTATCATTATTTTTAACATGATTAATAACGTCTAAAATTTTTTCATTGTTAAAAAATTGTTTGTTTTTAATTTGCATATTAATATATGGAAGTGGTTGATAAACAATCCTTCCAGCACCTATATTCATATGCCCTACTTCACTATTTCCCATTTGAGCAGGTGGTAAACCAACCATTTCCCCACTTGCTTCAATCAATGTGTGAGGAAAATTATTCCATAAGTAATCAAAATTAGGTTTGTTTGCGAGTAAAAAAGCATTACCTTTTTTTTCTTTTCTAATTCCAACACCATCTAAAATACAAAGAACTATCGGCTTCATATCATCATCTCCAATATTATTGTAACATACATTTATTACTTTTTTATTATTTTTGGAAATTTTTATTTAAACTCTTTAATTTAGGATGATCATTATTTATTAAATATAAACTTTTCCTGATATTTTCGAAAACAAATTTTTTATCCATTATTATTTCACCATCTATATTACATATTATTTTTTGTGGTGACTCAACTTCAAAATAATCAGTTTTCCAGTAATTAACTAGCTTTGATTTTTCATGTAGCCCTTTTAATAATAAACTAAACATCTTTAAAAGTTTAATTCTATTTACTTTTGGAAGTTCATAAACATCAAAAAGACCATCATTTAAAGAAGCTTTGGGAGCAAGGGCTAAACCTCCACCATAATAAGTAGCGTTGCAAACGGATAATAAAGTATAATCATCAAAATTTTCTCTTTTATCAACTTTTAACTTGACACTATCTAATTTTATAAATTCATTAATTATACTCAAATAATAAACTAGTTCTGTAGGTATCTTTTTTCCTTTTAAATTATTTGCACACTCAGCAATTTTAGCATCAAGTCCAAGTGACGCAATATTAATGAAATAACGGTTATTAACTCTGCCTACATCTATTTTACGAAATAAAGTTTCGCTAGTTGGCCTAATCATTCGTGAAAAATCATTTCCCGTTCCGGCAGGAATAACCCCTAAAATTGTACCACTATTAATAATCCCATTTACAACTTCATTTAAAACTCCATCGCCTCCTACACTATAAACAATATATTGTCCCAGTTCCCCTCGAAATTTTTTTGCAATCTCTGTTGCATCCTTTGGCCCAGCAGTATATATAATTTCATGTTCAAGGTTTTCACTATTACATATTTCTTTAATTATCTTAGCAATTTTCAATGCTTTGCCATTACCTGAAATAGGATTAACAATAAAAATTCGTTTCACAAAAATCACCCAAATCTATTATATTTCTTTAAAAAAATGTGTCAAATTGAAAAAAAGCATGATTTATTCATGCCTAAAGTTAATCACCCTACTTTGTGATACTCTAATCTTAACTTATCGGCAATGGTAACGATAAACTCAGAATTAGTGGGCTTAGCTTTATCAATATCAACACTATGCCCAAAAATTTCTTCCATCATCTCCCAATTGCCCCTATTCCAGCTTACTTCTATGGCATGCCTAATAGCACGTTCGACTCTTGAAACAATAGTGTCGAACCTTTCTGCTAATTCAGGATAGAGTTCTTTAGTTATGCCACCAATTATCTCAGGATTATCATATATAATTGTAATTGCCTCTCTGATGTATTGATATCCTTTTATATGGGAAGGTATACCTAATTCGTGCAAAATTCTGCTAATCGATATTTGTAAATTGTTATGGTGAAAGTCAATTGCTTTTCTGGTTTTTTCTTTATTTTGACATTCGATAATTCGTTTTTCCAAATCAGCTAAATCAAATGGTTTTAAGATAAAGTAACTAACACCATATTCAGATACTTCCCTAATAATCTCATTTGCATTATAACTAGTGGCAACAATAACTTTCTTATCGATCCCCCTTTTTTTCATTTCTTCTAAAACATACATTCCATCCTTATTAGGCATGATCAAATCTAAAATGATTACATCATACTGCTCCTGTTTTTTTTCAATCAGATCGATTCCTTCTGCCCCATCATAGGCCTCAAAATCGATACTAATAAAATCGTGACTGCCAAAGTACTCCTTAATCATTCCAACTAGATTGACATTATCGTCAATCATTAAAACACGTATTTTTTCCATATCATTCTCCCTTCAAAGTACTGCACTCACGTATCTTAATTATAACACACCTTTACATTTTTTGACTAGAGAATAATTTATCTTTTTTTGTCGGATTTAAAATATCTTTTAGAAACAAAATTTTTTCATCAATTTTTTACAAAAAAATGAGACTAAAAAAATTTATTTTAGTCTCCTAATCATTATATACGAAGCTTACTTAATATTCCAAAAAATATTATTCGTTTCAAAAATATATTTACAAAATTTTCATCATTTAGACCTTTTTATGCCAATCGCATGTACCATCATAGTTTCAAATTTCATGATCTTATTCACCACTACTCAATACACACCACCTACTAAACGGCAGGGCTTTTGTCAAAAAAACAAGAAAAAACCTTTTATGCTTTAGCTATGGTGCAGAAATTGTAGTAGCAATAACTACCGGGCGAAAACTGTAATATGAGAATACATCACCATCGTTTAGGCTGAAGCTAAACACACCACCGCTCACATCACTGTCATAACGGCCGCCACGCGGAAACCATGAATATCCAGAATACGGCATGCGTGAATAATCATTATACCACGAATTAGAACTATCATTTCCATTACTTGTTTCGTATATAGCCTCTCCATATTTATTGGCATTTGTTAAATAATTATCTGCTTGAGTATCACTTGTTCCCATTATATATACATCCTTATATTTTGAATTGGCATTTATTATGCTTTGGCCATTTGATAAATAACTATTTCCATTATCTATATATGCTGCTACTCTTTCCCAAGCTCCGCCACTCATATCATATATTCCATAAATATTATGGGTTGTACTTGCAAAATGGGATATACATTATATGAATGTAAAGCACAATACGTCCCATCATGGATTGCTAATGCAACTTCTCCTTCATTGTTTATTCTTATTTCTCCGTTTTTTGGTTTTGTTCCTTTTATTCCTAACTGCTTACCTATACTAGATGTTTCTTCTCCATTTTCATAGGTGTAAATTATCTCATTTGTTTTTACACCTTGTAATACTTGCTTTATATATTCTAATTCTACGGCTTTTACCATTGCATATGCTGAACTTTTAAAAGCTCCTTTTTTCGCTTCTTCTATTGTATTTAATACTAATGGTACAGTTATTGCCATAATTATTGCTAGCACTACTATTACTATCATAATAATAAAGCGCTCTACTTTTTATATTTTTAATGTATTTCACCGTGATAATCAAAATATTTTGCATTATGTTATTATAAAAATATGCATTTTTCATACATTTCAATCCCTAATTTTAATATAATCATATATTTCTAATTTATACTTATTATCTAATATGACAATTATAATAATGAATTTATTGAAATCTATAATTTATTCTATAAATCATTTTAAAAAAATCTTTGCATTTTAAAATTTATTTTACCTAAAATTAAAAAAATATAAATTTTGTGTTTTTAACTAGGTATTAAATATTTAAAAAAAATCATAAAAAGCAAAAAAAGTCATTACTTTTGAATGACTTCATCAATTATTTTTAAAAAACTATCTGCTTTGGTAGATGCACCACCAACCAAAAATCCTGAAATATTATTTATTTTATTTAATTCTTTAACATTATGTTCATTAACACTTCCACCGTATAAGACTTTAATATCTTCATAACCACTTATTTGCTTTACAACATTTTTTATATATTCAACCGTCTTTTCAATTTCTTTAATACTTGGAATATTATTTGTACCAATCGCCCAAACTGGTTCATAGGCAATAATAACATTATAAAGCATATCTATTGAAAGTCCATTTAAAGCATTAACAAGCTGTCTTCTAATTACCATATCTGTTCTAAGCATTTCTTTTTCTTCTAAAGTTTCACCAATACATAAAATGACATACATATTTTTGTTTATTGCTGCAACTATTTTTTTATTAATTATTTCATCTGTTTCATTTAAGTGAATTCTTCTTTCACTATGGCCTACAATTGCATATTTTATTTCTAGACTAACAGCTTGTGTGGGTGTTATTTCACCAGTATATGGACCCCCTTCATCTAAAAAAATATTTTGTAGACCCACTTGATAATTTTTCTTTAAAAAATAAGGAATATAAATACTAGATGGACAAATAATAACTTCTTTGCTAGCAATTTCTTTATTTATTACCTGTAAATATTTGCTTACATCTTCTATATTCATCGTTGATTTTAAATTACCAACAACTATTTTTTTATTTTCCAACTATCACTCACCACCTTTTTCAATCGACTAAAATAAGTTTTCTTTTCATTAACTTTTCGATCTCCAACAGCTATTTTATATACTTCTAACACTCTATCAGCATAATAATCAGCGGAATGTTTAAAGGAGCTGTTTCGCGCATTAACTTTCATTATTTTTAAAATATCAGGATTTTGCATTAAGAATTTAATTCGTTTGTGATATTCTCTTTTATTTTTAAAAACAAAACCATTATATTCATTTTCTACAGCACTTTCATAACTTTCATCATTAATAACAATTATTGGAAGCGATGCAGCAAGCGCTTCAATAACTGTTAATCCTTGCGTTTCGGCAGTTGAGGCCGTTGCAAAAACAGAAGCTAACTGGTAATAAATTCCTACTTCTTCATAAGGAACTTTTCCTCCAAAAATAACAGACTCTTCAATTCGATAGCACCTAACCTTTTTTTGTAATTTTTCCATTAACGGTCCATCCCCAATAATTAATAATTTACAATTATGATATTGTCTTGCAAGCGCGACATGGGCATCAATTAAAAACTCTACATTTTTTTCTTGTCCTAAACGTCCAACATATAAAATAACAAAATCCTCTTTATTAATTCCCATTTTTTTTCTTAAAGCTTCAATATCTTCTTTATTATAATTTTCTCGAAAATATTTTTCTATTTCAATACCACTAGGTATTATGTGCACATCACGATCTACTTTATATTTTTTCTTAAATAAATCATATGTTTTTTTCGTTGGAACAATTAATTCAGAAGATGTTTTATCGCAATAAAATTTAGTTAATTCTGCAATTATTGGTTTGCTTGGCCAGTCAAGATATCCTTTAGTTACAGATGAAATATAATCTTCATACATCGTATGATAAGTGTGTACTAAAGGTATATCGTATTGTTTGGATATAAGTCGGGCAAAAGTTCCAACACCAAATTCAGTATGAGAATGAATAACATCTAAATTAAGCTTTTTGATTTTTTTAATAACTTTAATTGGGTATATTCCTGATAATCGATAATCATAAATACCAACTGGGATGCCAGGAATTCTAATAATTTTTTTATCGGATAAATCATACCCAATTTTTTCATTATTAACAGTTACAATAAAAACCTCATAACCTTTTTTCTCTAAAGCTTTTTTTAAAACTACAATACTGGTAGATACCCCATTAATAAACGGAGGATAAGTATCAGTAAACATTCCTATTCTCATTTGTCACTTCCTATCTTTCGTTAATAACATCTATCCCTGGCAAAATTTTTCCTTCTAACATTTCAAGCGAAGCTCCGCCACCAGTTGAAATATGAGTATATGAATCTTTATAACCCATTTGAATTACAGCTGCAGCAGTATCTCCACCACCAATAATTGTTGTTATATTTTGATTTGCTAAAATATCAGCAAGAGCTTTTGTTCCGTGACTAAATTTTTCAATTTCAAAAACTCCTACCGGCCCATTCCAAACAACAGTTTTGCAATTTTCTAAATATTTTTTAAATAACTCAACTGTTTTTGGTCCAATATCTAATCCCATTTCTGAATTTTCGATTTCTTCTACTAAACGAAGAGTAGTTTGCGTATTTTCATCGATTTCTTTTCCACAAACAACATCAACAGGTAAAATTATTTTTTCGCTATATTTTTCCATAATTTCCTTACAAAAATCAATACTATCTTTATCTACAATAGATCTTCCAACTTCCAAACCTTTAGCGCACAAAAAAGTATATGCCATTCCTCCACCAATTAAAATATAATCAGCAATATTAACTAAATTTTTAATAACCCCTATTTTATCACTAACTTTGGCACCACCTAAAATAACTATAAATGGACGATTAGGATTTTTAATTACTTCTCCTATCATTTTTATTTCTTTTTCTACTAAAAATCCAACACCATTTGGTAGAAGTCTACCTATTCCCACATTAGATGCGTGCATGCGATGCGAAGTTCCAAAAGCATCATTGATAAAAATATCC
>ERZ773359.2362-NODE-2362-length-23867-cov-12.366790_pt1 | contig 23867 bp, 20 predicted proteins | sample MGYA00374955_ERZ773359 | MGnify/ENA primary metagenome ERZ773359 (study PRJEB29098, sample SAMN04486028) | biogas fermenter metagenome | study: EMG produced TPA metagenomics assembly of the Biogas fermentation microbial communities from Germany - Plant 4 DNA1...
TCTCCGCGAGTAAAGGTTCGCTTATTGGTGATTTGAGCAATTTCGTTCTGCTCCTCGCGGCTCAAACCACTGAAAATCGGGACTGTCTCAATGCAACTCTTACCATCTTGGAGAAAACAGCTGCACGACATATGATCAACTCCGTTGCCCCTTTTTCGGCTGAACTTCCTTGAGGGCTTGCTGAGCACTACGTACATCTTCTTCCCGAGCCGTCAGGCCATAGCGCGCTTGTTCGTACAAAGCTGTGATTTCCTGAACAGGCCTCAAGCTTTGGACATGATCGGCGACCAAGGATTTGTACTCCCGCGGTGTGGTATCTTTTTCGTAACGGAATTGAGGGCGGAAGCGCTGTGCAAAGCGAATGTATACTGCCCGTACTTGTTCTACCGGATCAGAGCTACCGATCTTCAAAATCCTCCGGATTCTACCAGCGGGGCGCAGGACGCTCTCCAAGACACTCTGCAGGCTCTTAAAGACCTCTTCTGGTGAGAAAACCGACTCGCGCTCATCTTCAAGCGTAACTGTATCAGACGAGTCCTCCCGCGCCATTATCCTCCTGAGTAAGAGGGCCCCCACAAGAACGGCCAAACCAGCTGCCGCAACCCATAGTATGGGTGAGTTTAGGTTAAGCTGCACGAACTCCCGAATATGGGGAACCTCGTCCAATGGCACTTCTTCCAAAAACTCAGGCAGCTCCCACTCGAACGTGCCCTCCCGCCCCTCAAGCCAGTTAAAGAGAGGCTGCAGAATCCACGCTAGCGGCCTTACTATGAGTGCAATAAAGGCATCGACAAAGGCACCATATAAGTACCGCAGGCCCGAGGCACTCAGCCGAATGATCTCCGGCGAAAAGACTGATCCGGCTAACGATGCGAGAACGGCTACTGCCGCCAGAAACGCTGGCAGCATCTGAGTCAAAGCCCTGCGGTCGATTTTCTCCCCCTGGGCCTCCAGCTTCTCGGCAGCAAAGGATGCAGTAAGCAGTACACCCACGACAAAGAAGAGAATTCCCTGGCCAACAGTTACTCTGCCAAGGAGAGCCAAGATTGTCATCACAATTATTCCCAAGGCAAAATCGGTCGTAAACTGCACCGTCGTACGATAGCGCGGGTACCTATCTCCCAGCCAAAGTAACAACAATACCACGCTTATAGCCCAATATATCGATAGGCCGCGTATAACAACGAAGAAAAGGCAGGCGATCCCTGTGATGACTGCCAGGACTGGCTGGCGTGCAGCGGTAACACTGAGCAGTAGAAAAGCACCACCGGCAAGTTCGAATAACAGACCTTGAAACCAGGGCGCCAGCAGGAGGGCGAACATTAGGGAAAACCCTGCAAGGCGCAGGACACCGGCAGCGCTAACGGAGATCAAATTGGGACGCTTCATCCCACTTCACCTCCCCATCTACCTGGAACTGGCGAATGCCAGCCAGCCTAAATTGCCCTTCACCGCCACCAACATGAATCAAGACTAGGCTGTGTGCTTGCGAGAGACGCCGCAGCGGGAGAACCCAACTTGCAGGGATTGCTTCACCAGCGGTAATGACCACAACTCTGCCTGCGTTCTGCAGTCTGCGGCCCAACTCAAGAAGTACCTTCTCTCCCTCCCGCAGGCTGAAGTTCTGCAGGAGGGCAAGCTGAATTAGCGTGTTTCCTGGCACACTTGAGCTGAGGCTGCGGCTGGAGGCTAGATTGGTATGCAATCTAAACTTCTGGCCGAAACTGCCGTAGCGGTTGACTAGAGAAGCAGCCAACATGATGGCGAGTTCCAGACGATTGGCTGCATTTTGCTCCCACCAGCGGGCTCGATCAGGCTGCAGTAGGATCAGTTCAATCTCTTCATCGAAAGCAGGCTTTTCGACGTCCACCTGCAGCTGGAGATGCCGGGCAGAAGCCTTCCAGTTGATCTTCCGTGCCGAATCACCCCTCTGATAGGGCCGCGTACCGGCTTTGTGCAGTGGGTCGGTAAAGATCCAACCTTCCCGCGGACGAGTACCGAATAGGGCCGTGTCCAGTGCCTCAGCTCCTACCAAGGGAACAATCTTAGGCAGAACTACCAGCCGGCATGGTTCTAGAACAGCTTCAGCTTCTTGGGGAAAGAGCCCAAAAGGATCCCTGCTGGTGAGGCTGCCTGGCCCAAACTCATACAGACCGCGCCGTTCAGCGGTAAAGAGATACCGTCTAGTACGGCGTTCATACCACATCACTGTCATTGTGTCGCGCAGCACCGCACGGGGCAGGCCCCGCACCTTCACAACCCGATCCGCCTGTACAAACTGCACCGCGGTGGGGACTTCATCTTTGATTTCCATGCCAAATACGGGCAAGAGTTTGCGATTGATTACCTGGAGGCGGTACTCCACTGTACGGCCCCAGGGAACAGTGGTTTGACTCAACGAACGCTCAACCGTCAGCTTGCGGAAAACACGATGCTGCCAAAGATAAGCAGTACCGAGCCCGGTCAAAGCCAGGAGCGCTGTGATAAAGGCTGCATAGGCTTCCCTTAGGGCGGCAGCTGCCGCTAAAATGGCGAAGATACTGGCAAAAAGCCCCGCCTGTGCCCTATTATTCATGAAGAACATCCTCTGTAGGGACGGGGACTTCCCGCAGGATTTCCTCTAGGACTTCACCTTTCACCCGCCCGTCCAGCTCCGCTTCAAAGCCAAGGATAACGCGGTGCCCTACAACATATGGAAACAGGTACTTAATGTCATCAGGAAGGACATAATTTCGCCCCTGAACGTAAGCGTAAGCGAGCGATGCACGCAGGAGCGCAAGGGAACCCCGGGGACTAATACCCAAACGCACCAGCGGATGGCTGCGGCTTGCCTGGGCCAGATCTGTGATATAACCAAGCAGTACTGGTGCAATAACCACCTGATCAACTTCTTCCCGCATTCTCAGAATTGCCTCTCCGTCAGCCACTGGTTCGAGATCATGCAGGGGATCATGGGCCCGAAACCGCTCTAGAATCTGGATTTCATCCTCCCTGTCTGGATACCCCATTTCCAGTTTAAGTAGGAAACGATCGAGCTGAGCCTCTGGCAGCGGAAAGGTCCCTTCTAGGTCGATGGGGTTCTGTGTGGCAATTACCATGAAGGGTTCAGTCAACGGAAACAGCTGCCCTTCTACACTTACTTGGTGTTCTTCCATCGCCTCGAGAAGTGCTGCTTGCGTTCGCGGGACTGCCCGGTTGATTTCATCAGCTAAGAGAATATTTGTAAAGACGGGCCCAGGGCGGAACTGGAAATCTCCGTCTTTTTGATTGAAATAGAAGATGCCGGTAATATCGGCAGGCTGCAGATCGGGAGTGAACTGCAGGCGGCGAAACTCAACCCCAAGGCTCTTGGCCAGAGCATTGGCTAGTTTGGTCTTGCCTGTGCCTGGAACGTCATCTATCAAACAGTTTCCCCGTGCCAGCAAGGCGGTGAGAAGAAGGTCAACGGCAGCCGTCTTTCCTACTATAACTCGTTCGATATTAGACCGTAACTTGATCAATGGAGCAGTTTCCATAGCGCACCCCTTCCTTGTTCAACGCAACTAACTTCCACCTTTTTTTGGGAATCCCTTCTGAAAACAGAGTCGTGCAGGGAAACACGCACTGATGGCGAAACTAAGGTACGATTATATTAAGAAAGGTTGACTCATACGATGCAGCAGATCCAGACATTTCTGCTTGACCTTGACGGTACTTTTTATCTAGGTGACAAACTCTTTCCCTGGTCCATGGACTTCGTTAATACTGTACGTTCCCAGGATAAGAACTTCATCTTTGTCACCAATAACTCGTCCCGCAATGCGAAGTACTACGTGGAGAAAATCCGCAGGATGGGCGTCGACATAACCGACGATCAGGTCTTTACCTCCGGACAGGCCACCATTTACTATCTTCTTAAGTACAACTACCCCAAGAAGATCTTCCTCTTAGGTACGCCTGATCTTGAAGAAGAGTTTCGAGAGGCAGGTTTTGAGCTGACCGCTGATGAAGCTGAACTTGTAGTCTTAGGCTTTGACATGACGCTTACTTATGAAAAGCTGCGCATCGCCTGCAGCTTGATTCGCAAAGGCCTGCCGTATATCGCAACACACCCTGACTTCAACTGCCCTACTCCAGAAGGGCCGATCCCGGATATCGGCTCTATGATCGCTTTGATCAAAGCATCCACCGGTGTAGAGCCAAAGATCATCGGAAAGCCCTATCCGGAAATGATCGAGGCGCTGAGGGCTAAGTACGGCCTTGAAAACCCTGAGGCAGTTGCGATGGTTGGCGACCGCCTCTACACAGATATTGCCATGGGAAAGGCAGCGGGAATCAAGAGCATTCTCGTATTGAGCGGTGAAACCCAGCTCGAAGACCTGGAGGAATCTGAGACACAGCCTGATTTTGTGGTAGAAAACCTCGGAACCATTGCAGAACAAATCCGCGGCTAGCAGAACTGCCGCACATAACCAAATCCCCTCGCAAATTGAAATGCGAGGGGATTTACATTTAGACTTGGGTTTAGGTTTCGCTTAAATAGACTACCGCGCTCTCTAGGCGCCGGTCCTTGATCTGGGTGACCTTGATGGTCAATCCATACTCCTCGAGCTCTGGTGTACTGCCGTCTGGTGGAATGCTTCCCAAAAGGCCGAACACAAAACCAGCAAAGGTTTCATAATCTTCGGCAGGGAGCTCCACTTCCAGCTGTTCAGCTACCTTGTCCAGAGGAGCGGTACCTTGGATGCGCCAGGTTTTCGAGTCAATCCGCTCGATTGGCGGTGCCTCCCGGGGAGCGGTGATATCATCATCGAGATCGCCCACGAGCTGTTCCAACAGGTCATTGATGGTTATAATCCCACTCATGCCGCCATACTCATCGACTACGACTGCAAAGTGATTGCGCGTCTTCTTCATATTGCGGAACAACGTATCAGCCTTAATTGCTTCGGGGATAAAGTAAGCCGGCCGCACGGCCTTTTTCATCACTTCATCGCGTGTACGGTTCTTCAGCCGGAAATAATCTTTTGCGTATAAGACACCAATCACGTTGTCCGGGCTATCAGAACAAACCGGATACACCGAGTGGCGGCTCTCATAGATGGTCTGCTCCCACTGCTCATCACTTTCTTCCATCCAGAGCATTGATACCTCGGTACGGTGAGTCATGATTTCTTCGGCTGAGATATCGTCAAACTCGAAGATGTTGTGGATCATCACCTGTTCTTCAGGGAGAATCGTACCTTTTTGCTTGCCTGCATCTAACATAAGGCGGATCTCTTCTTCGGTGTTTTCTTCTTCTACGCTGTGTGGATCAATACCGAACAAGCGCAGGAGACCGTTTGTCGACACTGTAAACAACCACACTGCTGGCCGAAAAGCCCGCGACACCCAGTAGATCAATCCGGACATACCCAATGAAATCTGTTCTGCCTTTTTCAACGCGATCCGTTTCGGGATCAATTCTCCTAAAAGGACAGTGAAGTAGGTGAGAAGCAGAGTAATGATCGCCACAGAAATAATACTGATCACAGCAGTAGGGATCTGAAACCCCATACCCCTGAACCACTCGGCCAGGCGCCCTGAGAAGTTCTCAGTAGCCACCGCACTGCTCAGTAGATTGATCAGCGTGATACCCACCTGTATGGTGGCTAAGAACCCAGATGGCTGCTCGATGAGCTCTGTAAGCCGGACTGCCCGCTTATCTCCCTCAGAAGCCAGATGGGCCAGTTTATTGGGATTCATGGTGAGCACGGCAATCTCGGCACTGGCAAAGACAGCATTGAGAAATATGAATCCTAACTGCAGAAGAAACAGTAATGCCAAACTACCAGTCAAAGTCGCAACCTCCTATAGAATAAATCCCACGCCAACCTTAGGATGTGCGACTCAGAGCAACAAAAAAACACACGCCAATAAGGACAATACGTGATTGCCCCCTGTCATGTGTAGAAAGTCCATCTGGCGAATCCTATTATGTCTACTGACCGCAGCTAACGAAAGCGAGCAGCGCCTATCCGGCGAATCAGGATCAGCAGAAATCTCCACCAAACATCCACCTAACCTTTCACGAAGAAGTATAGCATAATTATGTAGGCTTGTCGAGGATTACCAAAAAGAAAAAGCCGGAACCCCCAGCTCAAGGCTCCGGCTCGTGTGTTAACTAACTGATAGCCTGCATTTTGTTCATTTCCCGCTGTGCTAGGACAAGGCGGTAGTAGTAGCCGCGCAGAGCCATCAGCTCATCATGTGTACCAAGTTCTACTAAGCGGCCGTGATCCAGAACCATGATGCGATTAGCATCCTTTAGTGTGGACAGGCGGTGCGCAATCGCAATCGTGGTCCGATCTTCTGATAGCTTGCGAATGGCCTCTTGAATCTCGTTTTCCGTTTCACTGTCCACCGCCGATGTGGCCTCATCAAGAATAAGGATCCGCGGGTTATGCAGGATAGCTCGGGCAATGGCAATGCGCTGACGCTCGCCACCCGATAGACGCTGCCCCCGCTCTCCCACTCTAGTGTCGTACCCATCGGGGAACTTGACAATAAAGTCGTGTGCATTGGCCGCCTTGGCTGCCCGGATAATCTCCTCCGCAGTGGCATCAGGCTTGGCGTAAGCAATGTTTTCCCAGATGGTACCGGCGAACAGGAAGGATTCCTGCAGCACGACACCTACCTGCCGGCGCAGATCTGACTGGGCGATGGTACGTACATCGTGGCCATCGATGTAAATCGCACCTTCATCAACATCGTAGAAGCGGTTAATCAGGTTGATCAGTGTGGATTTACCTGCTCCCGAGTGCCCCACCAAACCGATGGTTTCTCCTGGCTCAATCTTGATGTTTATTTTTTTCAAGACCGGCTCATGAGAGCGGTAACCAAACGTCACATCGCGCAGCTCAATTTCGCCATTGATCCGCGGTATGCGTACTGCATCAGGTGGATCCACGATTTCCGGCTTCTCGTCAATAACCTCAAAAATCCGTTCAGCGGCAGTCATCGCCTGGTTAAACCAGCGTGGAATGAACGACATGTACTGCAGTGGGCCATATAACAGACCTGCATAGGCAGAAAACTGAATCAGCTCGCCCACTCTAAACTGGCCTTCCATAACATAGCGCCCGCCGAAGTATAGAATCAGGAAGTTACCGATACCCATGATGAAACTGAGACTTGGGTAGATCGTGTTCCAGGTCTGCTCATTGCGGGTGGTAATATCACGGAATTTCGCGCTGTCCGTAGAGAAACGCTGGACTTCGTCATCTTCCTTACCAAAGGCTTTCACTACCCGGATACCGCTCAAAATATCCTGCAGAACAGAATTGGCCTTATCCCACAGACTCCACTGTTGGTGATACATGCGCCGGATCCGGTCGCGGGTAATCCGGTTAAACCAGACCAAGAACGGTGCCGGGATCATGATCATCAGGGCCAGCTGCCAGCTCTGTCTGAGGAGGAGTGTAATCACTCCGATCAAGAGGAAACCCTGGGTAACTACATCTGGCAGATGATACTGAAGAAAGCCCTGCACATGGCCTGTATCATGGTTGATGCGGTTCATCAGGTCGCCAACCCGCTGCTGGTCGATGAAACGCAGGGAAAGCTCTTGGATGCGCTCGTAAACCATCTGGCGCAGGTCGTGGCTCAGCCGGGCGCCCATGGTGACCATAATCCGCCCTCGCACAATATGCAGGAGAGTCACCAACAGGCGAGCCGCAGCCATACCGCCTACAACCACCAACAGCAGGCGAGTATCGGGCTTTTCTACCTGCAGGACATCATCAACCAAGATCCGCTGCAGCTGCGGCGAGATCAAGTTGACCGCTGTCAGAGCAAAGAATGTCAGCATTCCGCCAATGAGCAGCTTCATATGGGGCCTCAGCATCCCAATCAGCCGTTTGACTACTGCAACTGTATCCACGCAGTAGCGGCAGACCTTGGTGCCCCTCTGTAACGGCCGCCCACATGTAGGACAGAATTGGGATTCAGGCGGCTGGACTTTGGGCAGCCGCCCGTCTTCTAAGAATCTAGTCAAGGCATTTGCGATAGTCGCGTACTCAGGAGTGTAGTCAAAGGGATAACTCACCACAGCTGTGGCTTCGTCGCCATACCAGATTACGAGGCGCCCCACACCTGTGAGTGTCTCCGCCTCAACCTTGGTAGCTCCCTGCAGACTGTACTCCCGAATAACTCTGCCTGTATTCTCGTCCTTAACGATAATTGCCTCTGTAGAGGCGGATACAAACCAGTTGACCTTTTCACCGTGAGGCCCTAGCGGTGCTGGTGCATCTAAGACTTTGGACATTTCCTGGCCTCCTATATTAACCCGTCGACGTAACTGCGCGAGCGGGCATCCAGCTTGCTGAGATCGGGAATTTCATAACGGTTCCCCGAAACATCGATCACCAGGTATCGATTCTCAGAAATCAGCCGCACTGCTTGATGTCGACGGGAAACAAATTTCTGCGGCCCCCGATTGGTGATGACCTCCCAGTAAGCGTGGCCAAATTCTTCTTTCAGTGCTGTGATTCGCTCAATCTTCGGGGTAAAGTAACGCCACTGTAGGTCTTCCTGAACGGCCTTTTGCGAATCCGAGTCCAACTCACGGAGCGAACGGAGCAGGCCAATTTCATCGCCCTCCGGGTCCCGCACAGAGATAAACTGGTCAGGGTAAGTAAAGGGAAACGCTAGGTAAAGATCGACCTTCGGATAGTACTTGTCTCCGAGCTGGAGGCTGACAACGCCGCCGCTCGTTTGAGTGAACTTAACGTCCTTGGGGTCAAGATACTCTAGTCCATCAATTACTTCATTTTTCTGTTTGGTGTCCAACTAACTTGCCACCCCCGCGCGTGCCAGCGCTTTACGCTGTGTAGTAAAGAGTTTGTAGTAGATGCCTTTGGCTTTCAACAGTTCAGCGTGAGTACCAACTTCCTTAAGCTGGCCTTTGTCAATTACGAACAGCCGATCAGCCTTCCGCAGAGTTGAAAGGCGGTGCGCAATCACAAATGTGGTCCGCCCTTCTACCAAGCGCTCAATGGCTTCTTGCACGAGTCTTTCGGTTTCAGTATCAATAGCTGATGTAGCTTCATCTAGGATCAAGATGCGGGGATTATGCAGAACTGCTCGCGCAATGGCGATGCGCTGCCGCTCGCCCCCAGACAGATTGATATCCTGCTCACCTAAGACCGTCTCATAACCATCGGGGAGCTCCATGATGAAATCATGGGCATTCGCGATCTTAGCTGCGCGCATAACCTCTTCCGGAGTGGCACCAGGCTTAGCATAAGCGATGTTCTCATAGATAGTCCCCCGGAAAAGGAAGGTTTCTTGCAGAACCATCCCAACCTGGCGGCGAAGATCCTTCTCATCGACTTCTCTGAGGTCTACACCGTCCAAGAAAATTCGGCCCTGATCAGGATCGTATAGACGGGCGATGAGATTGATCAACGTCGACTTACCAGAACCAGAGCGGCCGACGAGCCCTATCATCTCGCCGGGTTCTACCTTGAACGAAACATTCTCCAGAACAGGTTTCCCGTCTTCGTAACCAAAGGTAATGTTCTCAGCTTCAACTGCTCCAATTATCTCGGGCATTGGGACAGGCTGTTCCGGCCTAAATAGAGTTTCTTGTGAGTCAATGATTTCAAAGATACGCTGCGCCGAGTTCATACTCGACGACCACCATTCGACAACGTTAGTCATGAAGTCCAGCGGCCCATACAACATACCCAGGTAGCCAGTGAAAGCGATCAGGCTCCCGAACGTCATCTGGCCGTGAGCCACACGCCAGCCACCGTAACCCCAGATAACCAGGGCTCCCAAGCTCATGAAGTAAGAAATAGCTGGGAACACTGTACTGGTCAAGTTACCGACCTGCTGGTTGACACGGGCCACTCTGCGATTGCCCCGAGAAAAACGCTCGATCTCTTCGTCTTCAGTACCAAAGGCCTTGATAACACGCATCCCCGAAAGCGAGTCATTCAGAATCGAGTTCAGCCGAGAGCTCGCCCGCCAGCCCTTACTGTACATGCGCCACAATACGGGCCGGATCTTCACAAAGGCTACCACAATCAAGGGAACCGGAATCAAGACCATGCAGGCAAGCTGCCAATCCATAGCCAATAGGACTGCCACCACGCCAACAATGCGCATACAGTTTACCACGAAGTAAGGGACTCCATCGTGGAAGAAATACTGCAGGTGGTTCGCATCATGATTGACCCTGGTCATTAAGCTTCCTGTCTGCTGGTTGTTGAAGAACTTAAGAGACAAGCGCTGCATTGCGGTGAAGACTTGAGTCTTCAAGTCGTGGGCAATTTGTGCAGCCACTCTGGAGTTCACCCGGCCTTGGGCGATATTGATCAGCAGGGCCAAGAGCTGAGCAGCGAAAATCATGAGCACTACCAGCCCGATCCTGCCTGCGAGAGGGCCCTCTCCCGCCAATACCTGGTCATAGAAAACCCTTCCGCTCAAGTAAGGCGGCAGCAGCCCCACAAGAGAAGAAAGGAGCATCAGTACAACAATCACCACTATGGATCCCAAATAGGGGGGAGTCATTCCAAGTACCCGCTTCGTCAAGGAACGACGGTCCAGACACTTCGGACAGATGGGGTGGCCCGGATCCGGGTAAAGCCTCCCACACTTCGGGCAGATATCTTCATTGTCTCTGTCCCGTTCTTCCACGGGCTTGCCGGTAATCTCTGAGGTAGCCAGAGCAGCAAACTTCTGATAAAGCTTCGCCTGTCCGAGGCTTCCCCTCAGAAGCACTACTTCCTGTCCCGATTCGGACTCAGTTCCAAGCAGGACTAGGCTTCCTACCAGATGTTCCAATCGAATCTTACTAAAATCCTTGAGGTTCCACGTCTTCTGTAGACCATCTTGTTCTAAAATTAGTTGGCCTCCTTGGAGGCGCAGTTCGGCATTGTTTTGTAGGTCTCCTCGTACAGAAAAGCCTTCCTGCATATAGCAATCACCCTTTTTATTTACAGCTCACCCACAGCTTTCAGCCAGGCGTCGGCGATTAAGTCATGCCCTGCCAAGCTGGGGTGTACACCGTCATATGCCCAAAACGCCGGATCCTGCTGCACGGTTGCGGCTGCAAAGATGCCATCAAGCGGTACGTAAGCAGCTGCAAACTCTCTTGCCAAGCGCCGCACTGCCTGGATCTTGGGATCCAGGTCTTCGCGCCAATCAACCTGCCGTGGTTGAACAGGCAGTACGAATGGTTCTAGAATAACAACTGGTACACCCAACTCCTTCTTAATACGCAGCAGAATCCTTCCATAGGTCTCCTCAAACTCTTGAGTTGTAGTTGCATCATTGTGATCATAGCGGCGCCAGACATCGTTTATGCCAATAAGGATCGAAACAAGATCTGGCTTGAGGTCAATGCAGTCTTCATTCCAGCGAGCCTCGAGGTCCCGCACACGGTTACCGCTGATTCCCTTGTTGATGAACTTCAAGTTAAATCCAGGTTTCTTCACTAAAAGACGCGATGCTACCAGATGCGCATATCCGAAACCAAGTGATTTGATGTCATCCCGTTCCCTACCGCAATCTGTGATACTGTCACCTTGAAATAAAACAGTCATATCTTTTGTAATTAGACTCATCTGGATCAACCCCTTTCCTTTCCCCGTGGTTATTCGGTATGATCCCATGAATACCTGCTCGTTTTTGCAGTTTGACCTTGTTTGACCTTAAAAAATGTCGATTTCAAGAATAAGGTAGAGTAATTGACGGAAAAATCCACCACAAGCCCGGTTCACTGGTTCTGCCAGTCTTTGACCTTTACTGACCTTCTGTGTATAATGATAGTGAATCGCAGTAAGACTAATATCCGGAGGTGGATAATATGTATTACCTGCGTCCTCTACGCAGAAGATGGCGCCGCCACCCAGCCTTGTTTGATTTTGACTTCAACTGGCCTGAACCGCTCTTCCACTCCTGGCAATCGTTTGATGTGGATATCAAGGAGACTGCCGACAGCTACGAAATCCATGCGGAGCTGCCCGGCGTCCCGAAGGAGAACATCAATCTCAGCTTGGACAACGGCTATTTGACGATTGCGGTCAAGCAGGAGTCTCTGCGTGAGGAGGATGGCCAGAACTACCTGCGCCGGGAACGGCGGCAGATGGCAAGTCAGCGGAGCTTCTATGTGGGTAACGTAGATCCAGATAAGGTGACTGCTAAGCATCACAACGGTGTTCTCGAAATCACCCTGCCTAAACCTTCCCCCGATGAGCCGCATCGTCGGCGCATCGAAATTCAATAGCCGGCCCCCGAATGGGGGCCCTTCTTTTTTGTGCCAGAGCTGCAGCAGATGATATAATAGGTTGAGAAAGGCGGTGTTGATGTGCACTTTGACGCCGAAGCCATCTTTGGCCCCGGAGGGCTATTGGCCCAGAGTCTGCCGGGATACGAATGCCGTATCGAGCAGATCGCTATGGCAGAGCATGTCTACCAGGCTCTGGCCAATGAACACCATGCCCTGATCGAGGCAGGTACCGGGGTTGGCAAGAGCCTTGCATACTTAATTCCACTTATATACTACACCGTAGCAGAAGGAAAGCGAGCTGTGGTGGCCACAAACACCATCACACTGCAGGAGCAGCTCTTCACTAAGGAGCTGCCGTTCTTGGCAGAAGTACTACCCCTTGATTTCCAGGCAGAGGTCTTTAAGGGCCGGCGCAACTATCTCTGCCTTGCTAGGCTGAAAGAACACGAACAGAAGGACCTCCTCGGAATGACCGAGCCAGGTTGGCGCCTTCTTCGAGAGTGGGCTGCTGCGACCACAACTGGCGACCGCAGCGAAGCACCGAGTCAAATTCCGAGCGCCATCTGGAGCATGGTGTGCTGTGAGAAAGAAAGCTGCCCAGAAGAGCTCTGTCCTGAATTTGGGCGGTGTTACTACTGGCAGCTGCGCCACCGCTTGAACAAAGCCCAAATCATCGTGACAAATCATGCGATGCTGCTGGCACACCTACAGTCCGGTGGCAATGTGCTGCCAAGCTTTGACGCTGTGGTGATCGACGAAGCTCACAACCTTGAAGACACAGCTACCAACGCCTTCAGTCACGAACTGAACCGCGAGAGGTTCTTGGGGCTTCACCGCACAGGCGTCAGCCTCCACGGAAAGCTGGATGGAATGGTTCCAGCCATTTCCCTAATGGAGATGCGGGTGGCACTAGATCAAGTCACAGCCGAAGCCAACCGCTATTTTCACACGATTGCACCGCTGCTCGATGGCAGTACTATCACGCTCGATGAACACACGATTCCCCACTTCACTCAGACCGATCTGCCGCGGCTTCTAGACGATCTTCTCAATTCTTTGGAGATGGGAGAGGTAGAAGACAGCGAAGGCGCGTCGCTTCTAAATCAGTTCAAGGAGTTTACTAGGAGCCTCAGGATGGATGTGGAGCTGGTTCTAGCTGCAGCTGATCCTCACTATGTGTATTGGGCGGAGCATGTCAACGGGGAACCAACACTGACTGCCGCGCCTATCTTGGTGCAGGATGAACTGGCGGACAAGCTGTTTGCACAAGTTCCGAGTGCTATTTTGACGTCGGCAACTCTAAGCACCAATGGTTCGTTTGCGTATACCAAGGAGCGCATCGGCCTGTGGGAAGCCGATGAGCTGATCCTCGGTTCTCCGTTCAACTATAAGGAACAGGCTGTACTCTGTGTGCCGAATGAAGCGAAACCTCCGCGGCATCCCCTATATGCGAAGTACACCGCCTACCTCATCCTGCATGCCGCCGCTGCGGCCCAAGGGGGAGTGATGGCGCTCTTTACCAGTTATCGATTGATGGATGAGATTGCTGACATGATAGAAGAAAAGCTCGCAGCGGAAGGATACACCCTTCTTGTGCAGGGGGATGGGCCCCGAGGCCAGCTGATTGAAGAATTTCGTCAGACTCCCCGTGCGGTGCTGTTTGGGACCAACAGCTTCTGGGAAGGAGTGGACATCCCAGGCGATGCGCTGCGGGCCGTGGTCATCACACGCCTGCCCTTTGCCGTGCCGGATCGCCCAGTGACAGCGGCGCGCCTTAGGGCAATTGAAGAAGCCGGAGGCAATGCCTTCATGGAATACAGTGTTCCACAGGCAATTCTCCGGCTTAAACAAGGATTTGGCCGATTAATCCGCACTCGCCAAGATCGAGGTGCAGTGATTATTCTCGACGAGCGGATCATCAACTCAGGCTACGGCAGTCAGTTTCTCAACTCCCTGCCTCCAGCCCATTTCACGCGGGAAATAACATCCCTGCGCGAGTTCATCAGCAAAGACATCACCTAACGATTCTTAAGAATCCGTATTCCCAGCTTGCGCCGAGGTTGGTTCCCGATCTTGACAAAAAGGCCCTCTTTTTCCTCTCTGTAGAAGCGGATACCAAAATACTTAAGAGGTGTCCATACCTCTTTAAAGACATAATACGGCATTCCCCGACCCCCTCTAACCACATTCTGTGGAAATGGGTAGTTAGGGAGGGATTCTTCGTTACAGGCGAAAATTCCTTCTACATCACGCAATTTTGAAGAATACAGTCGCATACCGTATCTGTTGGTACGTTTTTCGACATTAAGGCATTACAGCCTCTTCCTCAGAAGAGATCTCTTCGACATTGTAAAGGGGCCCTTTCTTGCTCACTCTTACATGTTTTATGGAATCTCCAATCCTGATTTTGGTGGGGCTCAGCTTGCGTGTCACCTGGTAAAGCGTCGAGCGGATGGTCGACTCATTCACGTCACGGCGCTTTTGGATAAAGGCTTCGACCACGGCACGAGCTGGAACGCCACCTTCAGTCTCTTGAGTCAAATTATACAGCACAGCCACAACCTGCTGCGTCAGCGATGGCTCACCGCTCTTAGGCCGGGCTGGGTCCCGCAGGAATGAATCTAGGCGCCGCAGGTTGGCTTCTTTCTGCTCAAGCTGCGCCCGCAGTTCAGCAATTTCACCCTCTAAGAGATCACGGGCCTGGCGCAGAATGGCTTGATACCCCATGCAGATCCCCCTTTTGAGCTTTATATATCACTTATTATGATCATTTTCGTCCGGCAGTATTACATCTTCTGCTGGGCGAATACGGGGGGCAGCTGCGTAACGCATCACTTGGTAAGCCAAGAGGATTCCGCCGACAAGTATCGGGATGTAGAACAAGACTGTCCGCCAAAGAAGAATGAATGTACCTACAGCATCTACAGGCAGCGATTCGTCGAGTATGTGGTAGGCTATAAGTTCAGCAGCGCCTGCGCCTCCGGGTATCGGTGAGAAAATCGGTGCTACACCCAGAAGAACAGCAACTCCGTAGCGCTTTAGGCCGCTGGCAACACCAAATCCACTCAGGAGCATAAATCCTGCGGCATAGTTGAGTGCGAAGTAGGCAATTCCGGCAAGCATTGTGTGAATGTAGTAGCGCCCTCGGGGTAAGAAAAGCTGCCTATAGTAGTATGTGAACTCATCAAGCCAGTTTTGCGCGACTTCCCAGCGAATAACCAGCCGCTGAACTCGCTTGCCTCGCCAGACAAGGATGGTGAGTGCGAGGAGAATTGCAAAGTAAATGGCGAACCCCCAGCGCACATATTTTATGGCCGGAGCCACATCAAGGGGAAGCTCCCCCATTAAGGTCAGCACTGTAAAGGCAAGGAGTGCCAGCCCAGTCTGAGCTGCAAACCCACCCAGCAGGACAATCGCCGTAGCATGGGCACCGCTTCTTCCCCTCCGGTAGAGGGTATATGCGATATAAGTCCCACCACCGCCGGCGAACGGTGTCACGAGAGTGATGAAGTTCGAAGCCATCATAATTAATGTCATCTCCCACCATGGCACCGGATCCCCAGTTCCTTTGGTCAAGATGCGCATCCGTACGCCATCGACAGCCCATGCTGCCATTAGACAGACTAGCGCGCCTAAGAAGTACTCTGTCGGGTAGACCTGCAGCCCGGCCCAAATTTCCTTGGGATGAGCAATCCTTGTAAAGACAAGTACTAAAGCTAGTGCCGCTGTAACAAGCCCAAAAACTATCCCCTTCCAGGGAACCTTCCAACTAGTGGTTGTTGATTCTGAATGATTCATCCGTGTCTACCTCATTCATCGGCATTGTAAAGGACAAGTTGCCGTTCAGGATAATATCTTGCTAATATCTCCTCATATGAATGGCCACTATCAGCCATCTGTTTAGCTCCCCACTGGCTCATACCCAAGCCATGCCCACTGCCGCCACCGGCAAAATTAATCGAGCTTATTCTTCCCGCCTCGTCGCGTGCAATATCCATGCTGAAGTAGGCACTGGGCAAAAGTGCCTGGTTGAGCACACGTCCGCCAGTACGTTCCATTACGACATCTGCTCCATCGGTATACTGCTTAGCTGGGCGCAGGACAGAGCGGATATTGAGTTCGCCTCGCACTTCCACAGTTCCGCTGCTGCCCTCGATTAACAGGCATATTGCCTTCCCAGTGCTGTCCCGTTCTGTGATCTTGAGGTTCGTCACAGTCCCAATAGACTTAGCCAGGGTCTTCTGCAGCATGTTGTTCAGTTCCGTGGCCGATAGGGTGAAACTCCACTTATACCAGGGCGAAGCACTGTCCGCTGGCGAACTGGCGTAGAAATAGCTGGACGTGATGCGCCCATCGGGGTGCTGCAGCACCTGACCGGCGGTCTGGTCAATCGCTAGACTTGTTCGGTCAGCCTCTGGATGGTTATTGTACACTTGCGAGCTGGTGCTGTCGTCTACGTGGTAGCCTCGCGCCCCATTGCGGGATTGCAATGCCTGCGCCACCGCAAAGGTGCGAGCTGCGACAGCCTGAGCCTTGAGCGCTTCGAGGGGCCATGAAACAGGCATCTCACTAGGTACCACCAGGTAGAGATACTCCTCTAGGCTCACCTCATTAATGACCTGAAATTTACCTCCAGGCCGCAGCGTCACTTCAAAGACACCCCGATACTGGGGATAGAACTTGGGAGAAACGCCCCGCTGGAAGCTGTCGATCCGGATCTGCCCTCCCGAAAAAGGCGTGATATACACTCGGTTCGTAAACTCCCACTGTTCCCCAGATGGATCGGTAAAAAGAAGCTTCTCCTCATCGGCAGATATGGTAATCTGTTCCTCGGGCGAAACAAAAAAACCACGGCCAGACCGTCGTTCCTCCACCACAAACCCTGCACCTACCGGTGTTAGTTCCAGCTTGGTGTGGTCTGTACTGGCAAATTGGTTGGTCGTCAGAAGAACGCGCATGCGGTCAATTCTCTGAGGTGTAAGAATATCAATTCGGACAATCTCTCCCTGGAAAACAGTAGCCTGCACCTCCTTGGCCCCGACGATGAAATCGGAGAACTTAATGGGCTTCGCCCCATCGGGAAAATGCTCATAAACCGGTGCAGTCGGTGAGATAGGGTATTCTCCATGAAACTCAAACTCAAGGCGATCCTTGCTCACCATGATGACCCGATCGGGAGGAAGAGTGAGGGGCTGATCGACCACATAGACCTTTAACCTACCCAACTCCTTGTGTTTCGCATCAGTCGTTTCGATATAAATCACGGTTTCAAGAGTACCTGGTAAGCGATCAAAAGAGAGAAGCGGTGTGCGGAAGAGGCCTTGGTCAGCTTCAGTCTCGCACGGCGCTTCACCTTGATAAAGCAGCGTACTGCCATCGAAGACTTTGAGACCGATCTTGACGAGGTCCAAAACGTGTTCACCTTGGATGACAACCTCCAGCGCAAAGGGCTGACGCGGGCGGATGTATCCTTGGGGATATCCGTCTTGGTCCAGCACATCAAGGTGCGCTTCGAGCAATATCTCTTCTGCCTGCAGCGGAACGGGAAAAACCATGATAAGGCCAAGGAATAAGACTAGTAGTTTTGTCATAGATACACCTTCTTTAGCCTAACAGGCGCCTATATGCTATAATAGTTACTAAGTGTCTTGCAAAGGAGAAGGAAATTGACCGCAACATCTGAGCTGCCTAAGACCTGCCTGGTGCTGGATTCGTTCGCACTAGCATATCGAGCTTTCTTTGGAATGCCCAGCACAATCCGGACCCGTTCGGGGCAAGCGATCAACGCTGTCTTGGGCTTTTACAACACCGTTTATTCTCTAATCGAACAGTTCCGCCCCCACTATGTGGTGGTGGCATCGGATCATCCCGAGCCAACTTTTCGGCATAATCTTTATTCGGAGTACAAGGCTCAAAGACCTCCTATGCCAGAGGATCTTAAGAGTCAACTTCCCTTAATTAGGGACGTCGTGGAGAGCCTTGAGATCCCGCTGCTGAAAGCCCCGGGATATGAGGCAGATGATATTATCGGCACTATCACTCGCTGTCTGCCCCCCAATACGCAATGCTATGTGGTTACCACAGATCGGGATGCGCTGCAGCTCTCTAACGAGCGTGTAACGATTGTTGCACCCAACAGCAAGGCAAACAAGGTGTATACGCCTGAGATTGTAAAGTATGAATGGGGAGTTGCGCCTGAGCGCATCCCTGATGTCAAGGCACTGATGGGCGACGGCAGCGACAATATCCCGGGAGTACCGCTGGTGGGCCCAAAAACCGCGGTGCGCTGGCTCAAGACATACGATACGGTAGAAAACCTCTTGGATCACGTCCATGAGCTAAAAGGAAAAGCCGCGCAGAATCTCGCGGCTCACAAAGAAGAGGTTCTCCTCTATAAACATCTGGCCACCATCAACTGTAGTGTTCCCGCTGTAATCTGCTGGAGACAGGCGGTACTTGGATTTGACCCACAGGTTGTGCGCCAGACCCTAGACGAGATTGGCATCCGAGCCTCGGTACCTTCCACCACCCACTTGGTTAGTTAGGAATCGAAACAGGCAGCCGCCCTACTGCCGGGCGCCGCCCCAAGACCACCGCAGCTCCCTGGCGTAAAGCCTCCGGCCGGTTGGAGTAAAGAACCAGATAGGCCCGGGCTTCGGGGAAAGCAGCCAGCTCATAGGGTGTGCGGGTTCCCACGACTATATGCTGTGGGCAGTTCTGCACTACATAATTAACCAGATTAGCCTGATTGGGGAACCGATGGGCATCTTGAGTAGCAATAACCACGAGATCATTGGGCCGAACGTGCTCAATGATCTTTTTGTACTCTTCTTCAGATACTTCAGCACTAACATAAAACGGTCGTACTTCTGCCCCCAAATCTGACAAAGCCTGAGACAGACTGAAGCCATCTCCGACTTGCTCTTCGGCAAGGGATGCAGCAGTGTGCTTTACTTCGATCACGGTGATCGGTACATCTGGGAGAGGAATGTATTCACTTCCTTTAACCACCGTGATGCTGTCACCGTAAGCGTCTTCCATCAGAGCTTGGTTTTCAGGGCTGCCAACGGATTTGTCGGGGAAAGGCCACTTTACAAAACGCTGCTTTGCAGCGGCAATACGGGCCAGAGACTCATTGATGCGTTCTTCCGGAATACGCCCCTTCTTGACAGCCTCCACGACGGCCCAAAAAGCTTTTTCCTGCAGCTCTTGGGTGTGACTTACCAGCACCATATCGTTACCCGCTTCTACAGCCAAGATGGCTGCTTCTTCCATGGAAAATTGGTTTGTAACAGCCTGCATCTCCATACAATCAGTCAAAACCAGCCCCTGATACCCAAGTTCGTTACGCAGAAGGCCGGTCAAAACCGGATGGGAGAGAGAAGCAGGCCGCCCCGGAATGGATTCGATGGTGGGAAATACCACATGAGAACTGAGAATTCCCTGCACACCACCGGCAATGGCGCGGCGGAAAGGACAAAGCTCTACCTTATCAAGACGATCCCGTGTGTGGTTTACGACTGGCAGCCCGTAGTGCGAATCAACCGCTGTGTCGCCGTGGCCCGGGAAGTGTTTGGCAGTCGCCAACACAGACTCCTGCAGCCCCTTTATGATAGCCTCACCCAGCGCCGCCACCAGTTCTGGGTCTTCACCAAACGAACGCACTCCGATCACCGGGTTGTGCGGATTGTTGTTGACATCAACACAGGGGGCTAGATTGATAGAAAACCCAAGGCTGGCAAGTTCCTCACCAACTACCCTGCCGATTTGATAAGCTCTGTCAGGCGAACCCAATGCTCCAATCGCCATGGCTGCAGGGGACACACTTACCCCATCCTTGATGCGGATTACCTGCCCCCCTTCTTGGTCGATAGAAATAAATAACCCAACCCCAAACGGGCTGTCCAAAGCCAGCCTCTGCAGCGTGGAGTTGAGTTCTAAAATCTGAGCCGCATTTTCAATATTCCGTGAAAACATGATGATGCCGCCCAGGTTGTATTCTTGAATGAATGTGCAAATGTAGTCTGGAACTGTTGTTCCTGAGAAACCAAACATCATCATCTGACCAACTTTTGCCTCGATGGGCCAGTTATTCATCAATACCACCTCGATTAGCCCACGTTCTTATGTTGGGAAGCACTTCACCTGCAGTAAGCCCAAGCAGCGCATAGCCAGCCAACAGCGAGCCTACCACTGGCTCGAAATCAGGCTCAACAGCTTTCGCTAATGGGGCTCTTTCTGATAAAGCCCTCTGAAGTGGATCTATGATTATGCTGCCCGCCGAAAAAACGCCACCGCAGGCCCCAACTCTGCAGGGTGCGCCCGCAAGCCCGGCTTTGACTACAACAGCCCCGGCAAGCCTGCCTAGTTCTCGGCCCGCTTCGGCCACAATCTGTTGACACACTGAGTTCCCTGCTTGAGCAAGTTGTACAATGATAGGTGTAAAACTACCAATCAACCCACGATCTATTGGACTGCGGTAAACGACCTCCAAAATCTGAGGGATCACCGAGATCTTGAAGTGCGTGAGCAGCGCTTCTTCCAATTCAGAATTAGGAGCAGCTGTTCCATCATGAGCCCGCAGAAGATACATAATGGCCTGCTGGGCTATCCAAAAAGAGCTTCCTTCATCACCCAACAGATATCCCCAGCCCCCCACGCGATGGTAGTATCCATCTTTCCTTCCTAGTGCGATGGATCCGGTTCCAGATATGACAATGGCTCCGTCCTCGCCAGACAAAGCCCCGATCAGCGCCATTTGGGCGTCTATTTCTACCAAAGCTTTACCGAACCCGAGGCTGAGAAAACCCTGCGTGAGGCGTTCAATGGAACCGGGGATGCTGGTGCCTGATACACCGGCGGCGATTACCGCTCCTTGGTTGATTAGATCATCCCAGGTAGTATCGCTGTGAGCAAGCGCGCTTAGGACACCTTCTCTAACAGCCTCGATAACTCCTGCATAGCCCTGGACTGCAACGTTACCTGGTCCTCCTCTGCCTCGCCCGATGAGTTCTCCAGAAGGCCCGGCGACCAAGACCTTGGTTGACGTTCCGCCGCAGTCGGCACCGACGACATACATAAAAAAACCTCCATTAGGCCTGCTTTCGGCTGGCTACTGCAGCCCTCGTCCGCTCGATACAATCCTGCGAACGCTCATAGTCTTCTAAAGCGACGCTGATAAACAAAGCATCGACCGTACTCAACTGGGCGATCCGTGACGAAATAGCGCCTGATCGAAAGACATTTTCCTGAGCCGCGGTTAAGAGGACGATATCACAAAGCTGCGCAAGTCTAGATTTTGGGAAGTTCGTGACACCAATTGCCACAGCGCCTGCTCTTTTCGCCAGTTCAATGGCGTGGGCCACCTCAATTGTTTCGCCTGAATAGGAAATCCCCACAGCCACATCACCGGGCCCTAACAGCGCTGCCCGAGTAAGCTGCATGTGAGTATCGACAAAGGATCTAGCTGGCAGGCCGATCCGGGCGAATTTCTGTTCCGCGTCCTGAGCAACAAGGCCACTGGCACCTAGGCCATAGAAATGAATCTCTGAGGCAGCCACCATGGCCTTGACCGCTTCGCTGAGAGACTCAGCGGAGAGCGTCTGGGCTGTATCCTGCAGGGCTTGGATATTGCTCTGGAAGATCTTGTCGCGCACTGCGGCTGGATCATCGCCTGGTTTGATCTCGCCGTAGATAGGTTCGGGCTTTGTAGCCACGTCTTGCGCCAAAAGAATCTTAAACTCTTGAAAACCCTTATATCCAAGGCGCTTGCAGAACTTCACTACCGTCGCATCAGAGACCTCAGCCCGACGCCCAAGCTCTGTGATGGATAGATGAACCGCCTCCGCAGGGTTTTTCAGGATCTCCTGCGCCACTCGCTGCTCGGCAGGACGCAGTGTTGGAAACACTCCGCGAATGTGCAGGAGTGTGTTTTCTTCGCCCATATCGTACTCATCTCCCTATTCGGTCTCAGTCTCCGCGGCGGCTATCTGCAGTGCCCGGCCTACTACACCTTCCCCCTGGGACAAGTACTGCAGAGCCTGTGAAAGAGAGCAGCGTGCCCTAGCCATTACAATAGCCGCTTTGATATTCCATTCTGCTTCGATCAGATACCGCCGCGCTTCTTCTTGTGAAACGCCTGTGGTTTCAGATACTATATGCTGCGCTCGAACCCGCAGCTTCTGGTTAGTGGGAATCATGTCCACCATGAAGTTCTGATACACCTTGCCCAGCCGGATCATGGCAGTGGTGCTGAGCATGTTTAGAACCATCTTCTGCGCGGTCCCCGCCTTCATCCGGGTTGAGCCAGTCACGATTTCGGGGCCCACAATGGGAGCAATCGTGATGTGCGCGAGTTTTTCCGCTTCACTAGGTGCATTACAGGTCAGAGCGATGGCAGTCGCCCCTGCCTCCCGCGTCACCCGAAGGGCACCTAGAACATAGGGAGTGCGCCCGCTCGCTGTGATCCCTACTACCACATCGTCTTCAGTTAGGTGAAGCGCAGCAATCGCTGCACGTCCAGCTTCATCATCATCCTCTGCCCGTTCGACTGGAATAAATACCGCTTCAGGGCCTCCAGCGATGATCGCCTTCACCTGATCTTCTCCTACGCCATAGGTGGGCAGCAGTTCGGCTGCATCCAAAATCCCTAACCGCCCACTCGTACCGGAACCAATGTAGAACAGCCTACCTCCCTTTTTTAGGGCAGCCGCGATCACATCTGCAGCACGCACTATTTGGGAAATCACTCGCTCAACGGCTTCGATAACGCACCTATCTTCAGCGGCCATGAGGCGGACAATCTCTTCAGTCGAAGCTGTATCAATGTGCATCGAAGCGTGGTTGCGCTGCTCTGTCGTCAAGGTAGTAAGGTGATCGAGTCTATTTTCCATGGATTATTACCTTTCCAATGAGTTTTAATCATAGTATTCGCATCATGAGTAAAAATTCCTTCCTGGAACATTTCTCTGAACACAATCTACTAACTCATTGGCTTCTTGACAATTATCTGAATATTATGTATAATTTCCTACAAAGGAGAGTGATACGGTGTATCTCGTTCTGATCTTGAGCCTGCTTGGCCAGAGCTTGTCCCATCTAGACCTGGTTTACCAGGGGACTGTTCGCCAAGTACATGATTGGGACTGCGGTATAGCGTGTGCAGAAACGGTATTACAGTGGACAGGGGCTGACCCCAAAGAAGCAAGCTTACTGAACATAATTACACCCGGGCGCCCGATATCCTTTCGGATTTTGCAGGATTACTTCGATAGAAATGAGGTGTCAGCTATGGGATATCGCCTCACCTTTGATCATGTAGCCCACTTCCTCACCGAAAACCCTGGCAGTCCCCTCCTCATCCATCTCGATGAAAACGGCGGGCATTTCGCGCTGGCGTTTGGTATGACCCCCGAGGGTGTGATCGTTGCTGACCCCGCCCATGGCGTACACCTTGTGCCAAAAGCTGATTTCCAAGAGTCTTGGACAGGCAATGTCCTATATTTTCCCGAACTAAGCAGTCTTCCTGGTGCACTTGAAGCTGTAGAAACGACTCTTGAGCGCGCTTGGCTACTGCAGGGAGCACGTCGTTTCAAACCGGCATTTTGACAGA
>ERZ773359.2372-NODE-2372-length-23831-cov-60.519137_pt1 | contig 23831 bp, 20 predicted proteins | sample MGYA00374955_ERZ773359 | MGnify/ENA primary metagenome ERZ773359 (study PRJEB29098, sample SAMN04486028) | biogas fermenter metagenome | study: EMG produced TPA metagenomics assembly of the Biogas fermentation microbial communities from Germany - Plant 4 DNA1...
TTGGAGGTTCGAGTCCTCTTCGCGGAGCCATTTTTATTTTTTGAATAATTAAAAAGTGTACAGCAGGCGAAAGCCTGTTTTTTGCATTTATAAAATAAAATTAACTTAGGATCCATTCCAAAGATGAAGGAAATGATTATAAAAAGGCAGCAAATGCGGTTTGTAAAGGCTTTGATCATGAAGATGATAATGATCTTAATGGATATATGCTTGGAATAAATATGTCCAGTTTTCATAAATATTTGCTTTTTATTGCAAAAGCAGATAATGGTGATTATCGCTCTTATGGATTAAATTGATAGCATGATTTTAATTATTATGTTTTATTGAGCCTTTATTTACAGTTCCAAAATAAAGAGCATGTTAATTAAAATAGCATGCTTTTTTATTGGGTCAATTGTAAAGCAAGCTACCATTTTGTAAAAACAAATGCTAGCTTTGGAACGGACAATCAAACATTTGCAAGGCAAATATAGTTTTTGTACATCTTATTTTTCAATTAAGTAATTAGTATCTTTTTGACGTCATAGGTATACCTTATGGCAGAAGATTTAAACCTATTAAAATAGGTAAACTTGTTATATAATAATACATGGTGATATAAATGAAAAAATTGATACTGGCAGAAAAGCCTTCAGTTGGTAGAAATATAGCTGAAGCTTTAAACTGCAAGCAGAAAAAAGATGGATACTTAGAAGGGGAAGAATATATTGTTACCTGGGCCTTTGGTCATTTAGTAACACTTTGTGACTGCAAAGATTATGATAAAAAGTTTGCTTTATGGAACTTTGAATATTTCCCCTATATACCAGAAAAATTTAGGTATAAGATTAAACCGAACGATAAGAACAAAAATAAGGAAGATACAGGGGCTAAGAAACAATTAATGATTATTAAAGCTCTATCAGAAAGGCCAGATGTAGAGAGTATTATAATTGCTACGGACTATGATAGAGAAGGAGAGTTAATTGCATTATTAATATTTTCTTATATAAAAACAGATAAGCCTAGGAAAAGAATACTGATAAATGAATGGACACCTCAGGAAATTAAGAGAGGATTAGAAAACTTAAAGACCAATGAAGAAATGAAACCGCTGCAGGATGCAGGAGTCAGTAGACAGCTTGCTGATTGGGTAATTGGAATAAATTTCACTTCTTTAGCAACTTTAAAATTTGCTAGAGGAAAAGGTAGTTTACTTAATATAGGTAGGGTACTAATGCCTACTTTAAAAATGATATACGATAGAGAAATGGAAATTAAAAATTTTAAGTCGGAAACTAACTATGAATTAATAGTTGAGTTTATGGCTGAAGGAGGAAGCTATAAAGGAAGGTTTTTTCACGGAAAAAATGATAAGTTTCCTAAAAAAGAAAGTGTAGAAAAATTAAAAAAAGAAATAGAGGGTAAGAGGGGGATTATTGAAGAAAAAAAGGTAGAAATAAAGTATGAATATTCTCCTTCTTTATTTAATCTAAGTAATTTACAAGGTCATATCACAAGTAAATATAAAGGATGGACTGCAGATAAGGTATTAAAAGTGGCACAAAGCTTATATGAGAAGAAGTATATAACTTATCCAAGAACTGAAAGTACAGCTCTAGAGGAGACTATAAAGGATAAGGCTAAAAATGTATTAGAAACTTTAAAGGCAGATCTTCCTTTTAAAGATGAAATAAAGTTTAATGATTCAAAAAAGGTATTTAACAACGCAAAGGTTGAAAGCCATAGTGCTATAATGCCAACATATATTAAACCTAAAAATCTATCCCAGGATGAAGCTATAGTATATGATGAAGTAAAAAACAGATTTATCTCACAGTTTATGGAACCAGCAGAGTATGAGAATACGGAAGTTATAACTAAAGTAAAAGGTGAAAATTATGATCGATTATTTATTACAAAGGGAAAGATTCTTAAACGTAAAGGTTGGTTAAAGCTTTATAAGGAGGACAAGAAGGATGAACTGCTACCACCTTTAGAAAAGGATGAAGAAGTAGATATAGTTAAAGCGGATGTTGTAACTAAGAAGACTAAGCCTCCTGCCCATCATACAGAAAAAACTCTGTTGAAAGCTATGGAGACTTGCGGTAAAAACAGGGGAGATAAAGAGGATGATGATGACAGCATTTTATATGGTTATTCTATAGGAACTGCTGCCACTAGAGCTGAAACTATAAATAAACTAAAGACTGCTGGATATATTTATGCAAAGGGTAAGTCTTTGCTTATAACTGATGTAGGTATTAAATTAATTGAGAACTTTCCTGTGAAAGAAATTATGGATACGGACTATACAGGAAAACTGGAGAAAAAGCTTTTTGATATGGAAAAGGGCAAGTATAAAAAGGAAGATTTCTTAAGGGAAATTTATAACTTTACAATAAATGGTGCTAAGAAAATAAAATTCTGTAAAAGTATCATAATAAATGATAAAAGAGAAAAGGATAAGGTAAATGCAAATTAAGCAGAACTATATAGGTTCTGCTTAATTTTTTAATTAATATCTATTGTGTAGTTTTTTTTCTATAACCGTTACTACAGCATACATTATATAAGCTATGATAGATAGAATTATAATACTCATCATTACCATGTCTAGTTGTGAAATTTGACCGCCGTAAACTATTAGAAATCCTAGCCCCTCTTTAGCCACTAAGAATTCTCCCATAATAACTCCAACCCAGGATAAGCCTACATTAATTTTAAGTGCAGATACAAGGGTAGGTATGGAAGCGGGTATAATAAGATGAGTTAGAATTTGAACCTTACTGGCGCCAAAAGTTTTTAGAAGTTTTACCTTATCTTTATCTACTTCTTGGAATCCAGATAAAACAGTTATGATTGTAACTACAATAGAAATTAATAGGGCGATAATTACTATGGCTTTCATTCCGTTTCCTACCCAAAAAATAATTATAGGAGCTAGAGCGACTTTAGGTAGGGCGTTTAATACTACCAAGTAAGGTTCTAAAACCTTTGAAATAAAATCAGACCACCATAGAATTATAGCAATTACAGTACCTAGTATAGTACCTAAAATGAAGCCTAAAACTGTTTCGTAACAGGTAATCCAAATGTGTTTAAATAAGGTACCTTCATTATAAATTTCAACTAAACTTTTTATTATACGGGAAGGACTACTGGTTAGGAATGGATCCAAAATTTTAAAGTCGGCTAGCACTTCCCATAATACAAAGAATAAAGCTAGAATTGCTATTTGTGTAAAAACTACTTTTCTATTATAACTTTTTATTTTTTTTAAATATTGTTTATGCTCATCACTGATCTTCATCTAAATCCATCTCCTTCCAAATCTCGTTGAAGTACTCTCTAAACTCTGGAGCATTCCTACACTTTAATGGTGAGTCAAAGGAAGTTGAGAAGTTGATGGATATTTCTTTTTTAATATAGGCTGGTCTCTTAGATAAAACAACAACTCTGTTGCTGGTGGAAATTGCTTCAGCAATATCGTGGGTAACCATAATAGCAGTTTTGTTTTCTCTTTTTATAATCTTATAGATATCATCACTTACTTTAAGGCGATTTTGATAATCTAATGCAGAAAAGGGTTCATCTAATAGAAGTACTTCTGGATCTAAGGCTAAGGTTCTGATTAAAGCGACCCTTTGCCGCATACCACCAGATAATTCTGAGGGTTTATAGTCCCTAAAGTCCCATAAACCATAATTTCTTAAAAGTGATTCTATCTTTTCTTTATTGCTAGAATTAAGTCTATGCTGAATTTTTAAACCAAGGGTTACATTATTCCACACCGTTAGCCATTCAAAAAGATGATCTCTTTGAAACATATATCCAAGCTTTGGGTTATAGCCTTGAATTTTTTTATTATCAAAATAAACCTCTCCAGAGGATGGCTTTATAAGACCGGATATAATATTTAGAAAGGTAGATTTTCCACAACCGGAAGGTCCAACAATGCTAATAAATTCTCCTTGATTAACTGAAAAATTTATATTTTTAAGTGCTGCGGTTTCGCCTTTAACAGTGTGATAATTCATGTAAATATTTCTAAGTTCTACTTTGCTCAAGCTATCAACTCCTTGCAATCCTATATTGCATTATATGATTGAGGAGCTTTACTTGTTATAAAATAAAGGCAGAGAAAATTCTCTGCCATAAAACATTATCTACTTGCCTTGTTTAGGGCTCTTCTAACAGCTAACTGCCAGTTTCTAACGTAGGACTTGGACGCTGCATCCTTAAGGTTAGTTGTTATTCTACTAGTATCAAAATCATAGTTTTGGTTTTCAATAATTGAACTAGCCAACATTGAGCGTACTCTAGTGATAGCTTCGTCAACAGTATTTGTTATAGTACCGGATATATTGTTTGATCTATTATTATCTGTTATCATTCCTGTTATTCCATTTTCTGTCTTAGTAAGTTCATTTTTAGTGTTGCTGTTATAAATGCTATCCTTTGGATTAGTTCTTGTTAAGCTATTAATAGTACGAGGGATGGTGTTATCAGTATCAGTAATGGTATTAGGAGTTTTATTAGTTACAGTTCTTGTACCAGTAATATTATTTCTATTTAGAGCTACATTACTATTAATCCCCGTTGTCTTATTAGTTTTTCCTGTTACATTATTTGTTGTATTATTTATGGAAGTAGTTTGCTTATTTCCAGTATTCTTAATGCCTTTATTGATAGTAGTGTTATTATCATCAGTGTTACTATTAGGGCTTATAGTAGTTAAATCAACGTCAACTATTCTACCATTACGAACAGTAACTATAGCCATTTGACGACCTTTAGAAGTCATATCACCATAGCCAGTATAAACACCATCTTTGTAGCTTTTAGTAGTTTTATTAATTCCAGTAGTAGTTCTAGTATTTTGAATTACGTCAGCATTATTGTAACCTATATTCATATTATCATTTCTAACAGTATTTCTTGGAGCACATCCTACCATGCTTAAAAATACTAAAGATGATAATGTAACACTTAAAGATTTCCTCATTGGTAACCCTCCTTAAAAACTAAATAATTTAATTTAGTTAAGTAAGCTTAAGAAATCCTGTTACAAATTTAATTTAACCTAATTATTAAGAAAGTATGCTTGTACTCTTATGATGTATTTCTGAGAGTAATGCACTATTTATGAGTAATAGTATTTAATAGGCATAGAGTATAGTGTCATACAAAATAAGTTTAAATGAGCAGTTTGAAAAAGATTTTTTGGTTGATAATCAATTAAATAACAAAGTAAATAATGTGACCACAAAATTTTGACTTTGAGGTCACACATTATTTATTTTCACACTATTTTGCTTTATTATTTATATTTTATTGGATAATTTTTCGACGGGCTTAAAGCCACCATTCTTAGTAAAAGACATGTTGCATTTAAAATTTGACATTGAATCTGATGGATCAATCATATCCATATTTAATGAATTCAAAATGGCTTTATCTATTAAAACAGACAAAAGTGTAATATTTTCTTCAAAACCAGTTTTACTGTTAAGTATAATATCATTGGCATGTATTAAAACATATTGAATAGGTAAAAGTGCAAATATATCTCTTGCTATTCTTAGAACACAACTACATACATAATCCTGAATTAAATCTAATTTTTTTGTTTTTGGCATAGGTTTAATTGAAAGTTTTCCTGTAGGAGTTAATGTTTTTTGCTCATTAGGTATAACATTATTGGACATTACTTGAAACTCAACTTCAACTAAATTTGGATTTTCTATGGAAATATCAAAGCCACTTCCAAACTCTAGAAGATCATTCAGTGGTTTCATCTCGTCAATTACAGATAACATACTGTCAATATCACCATTTAGTATTTTATGTGAAAGATTATATAAGTGCTCCCAATTCTCATAATCTATAAGATCTTCTTTCCTTGATTGCTCTATGTTATTTTGAAATTCAGATTGCTTTTTTACTAGTAATGATTTAAAAATTTTTTCTAGAAGATTTGGCTTATAGCTATTATAAATACTAATAGCTTCACGTTCTTTTGGCCCAATATCTTCTTTATTAAAAGGAGGCGAGGATTTGCTAATATACTCCCAATCTATAGGATCATCACATTCTTTATGAAGAGATTTAATATATTCAATCCTTTTTTCGAATTCTTCAACTATAAGTTTAGCTTGATTAAGTTTATCATGTTTTTCAACTTCAGATAATCTTCTTTTAGCATTAGCATAATCATTATATGCTTTAGTTTTATATTTTTTATTGCTAGTACTTGTAGAATAGGAAATTCCAGTACCAGGTATTCCCACGGTAGCGGTTCTTCTTCCACTGGAATTTATACTATAACGGAGGCCACCGGTACCAAAGCTTATGCCAGCACTTTTCTTGCCAACATTTAATCTTACACCTGGAGCCAGTTTTATACTCTTTCTCATTTTAAATCCCAAAATAATCACCTGCTTACAAATTTATTTATAATAATTAAATGACTATAAGTATATTATTAGTAAGCGTTAGACTATTAATTATAAAAATTATTATATTAAGTTATATAAAGTATAGTAAATTATTATTCTGTGAAAATTTCATAATATATAGATCTAGACTAATTAAAATATTTTTTTAAGTAAAATAGCTGCACTTGAATAACCTGTTCAAGCACAGCTATAAGAAATTGTATTAATTTTATATTCTATTGAATGTTACTTTTCAATTTGATCAATAGCTGTTTCAGCAAAAGAATTATTTACTATAACATCAAAGGCTGGCCTTTCTTTAATTAGTTTTGAATCATATTCTTGGATAATATCCATTAGATTTGTCAATTCTTCTTCCTTTAAAGCAGGTGTTTTAGAAATAGCATCAATTTCCCTATAATTTTTCGTAACAGTTTGTATTAGGTTTATGTCGGTACCTGGGAAGAATTCCTTTATGGAATTAGCTATTTCTTCATCACTATGATTTGATACCCAAATTTGGCCCTTATAAATAGCATTTGTGAATTTTTGTATGATTTCGGGGTTTTTATTAATATAAGATTCAGTTGCAAAGAAACAAGTATAAGCAATAGGTCCAGCAGATTCTCCAATGGAAGCTACAATTTTTCCAGCATTCTCTTGTTCAAGCATACTAGCAGTAGGTTCAAAGAGAGCTACATAATCTCCTGTTCCACTCTTGAAGGCACCAGCAGTAGTAGTAAAGGCTAAGTTGGTTATTAACTCCACATCTTTGCTTGGATCCACACCATTTTGCTTAAGTACATGTTCTAATGCCATTTCAGGAACTCCACCAGGTCTTCCACCTATAATAGTTTTACCCTTCAATGACTTCCAATCAAAGTTAGGTTCATCCTTTCGACTAACTAAAAAGGAACCATCTCTCTGAGTAAGCTGAGCAAATAATATAGGTAAGTCTTCTCTATTCTGATTATAAATATAAATTACTTGCTCTGGACCGCAGAAGCCAATATCTGCATTTTTGCTTAACACCTGTTGCATTGTTTTGTCTGCTCCTTGACCAGTGGACAAGTCAATATTTAAGCCTTCCTGCTCAAAGAAGCCCTCACTGATTGCAACATACATAGGAGCATAAAAGACAGATCTAGTAACTTCATTAAGACGTACTGTGGTTAAGCCATCATCCTTCTTTTTGCATCCGTAGAATAGTGTAGAGAAAAACAACATAGTAAGAAATAGAGAAGAGATTTTAAAGAGAGATTTTTTCATGGTAACCTCCATATTTTTTGGTTCATTTTATAATATGAAGGATATGATAATTTGGTTTATGTTATTGTATTTAAATTTCCTTATATGGAAGCACAGAGGATTTTACATATATTCGGAAAAATGAAGGTGTATCAGAATTGATCAGATGGTGCTATTATAAGCTTGTCAGATGGATAGCTTGTATTTAATTCAACCGAATAGGAGTTCAAAAAAAGATTGTTTTGTTACAATAGTTGGTAGATGAAGTAGTAACAGGCTATACAAACTATTAATACTGACTAAATAGGAATATTTGTAATTACCTATGAAGGTAAGGATTATTCTTTTTTCTTCTGTTAATATTTTTTACATTGTTCTTCTGGAATCACTTATATAAATGTTAGTATTTTTGGTAACATAGGTTTTACCTCTTTATAAATTATTAATTATATCTATTTTACTTAGGAGGTTTTAGTTTTTATTATATGAAAATTGATTGTACATTTTATTATAATGTAAAAAAGTTTTATAGGAGATATATGTTAAGAATAAAGTATAGAAAATTATTTTAAAATGGTGAGCAATTTAATTATATACATCTCTTAAAACTAAAACTTTGATGAATTTTTAAATTACATTATAAACTTTTATGCAGATAATAGCCAAGAATAAAGATATATTTTATGCAATTATTAGTTAAATAATAAAATATATGAAAATAAATAGGTAATTGTAATATTATTTTAAATTAATACAAAAAATGTCGACATTCAATTGCCTACATGGTATATTTATGTTAACATATATCGTCTGCTTAAGCAGATTTATAGCTAAATACTAGTGAAATAGAAGAATTTAAAAGTGATGAAGAATTTTATGATAAGTGTTTAATTTAAAGAGAATACGTTGTCATAATGATTGGTTGTTTGAATATAGTTACAAATATTAGGAAATAAGTAGTGTAGTATTTACTAGAGAGAAGGTTTTACTTAATAAACTTATTGAAGAAAAATTAAAATTTAATAAGGAAATTTTAGACCAATTAATTGCAGGGAGGAATGAGTAATGGATAGTAAAAACTTTACTCAGGAAGAGGTTAACAATACTTTATGGCGTGCCTGTGATACCTTCAGAGGAAAAGTAGATTCTTCAATATATAAGGATTATATTTTAGTCATGCTCTTTATTAAATATGTAAGTGATATATATAAGGAACGTAAGGCAGATTTGATGGTAAAGTATAATAATGATGAAGAAATGGTTAAAAGACAGATGAGCTATGAGAGATTTGCGGTAAATGAAATTTCAACCTTTGATTATATATATGAAAATAGAAATCAAGCCAATATTGGTGAAATAATTAATAGAGCTCTAGAGCAGTTGGAAGAAGAAAATAAAGCAAAATTAAGAGGTGTATTTAAAAACGTAGATTTTAACTCGGAGGCTGTACTTGGAAGTTCAAAGGAACGTAATGTAATGCTAAAACATCTTATTGAAGATTTTAGTGATTTAGACTTAAGACCTTCTAGGCTCATCGGTGATGACGTAATAGGAAATGCCTATGAATATATGATTTCAAACTTTGCTTCAGATGCAGGTAAAAAAGGTGGAGAATTCTTTACTCCTTCAGAGGTTTCTGAGCTTTTAGCAAGGCTTGTAAAACCAGAGGAGAATGATAGAATTTATGATCCTACCTGTGGCTCAGGTTCCTTGCTTATAAAAGCTTATAAAAAAGTTCCAAATGGAAAAGCTCAGATTTATGGTCAAGAAAGAAATGGTCAAACTCACTCCCTTTGTAGAATGAATATGTTTCTTCATAATATAGATGATGCAAAAATAGCTTGGGGTGATACTCTTTCTAATCCCCAGCATCTTGAAAATGATAAATTAATGAAGTTTCAAGTGATTGTAGCTAATCCACCTTTTTCTCTAGATAAATGGGCAATGGGCTTTGCAGGTGAAGGAAATGAAAAGAATTTTAAAATGGAAGCGGGTATTGATCCATTTAATAGGTTTTCCTGGGGAATACCTCCATTATCAAAAGGCGACTATGCTTTTATTCTACACATGTTACATTCTTTAGATGAAGGAGGGAGAATGGCAGTTGTTTTACCCCATGGTGTTCTATTTAGAGGTGCTAATGAAGGTAAAATAAGAAAGAAAATAATAGAGATGAATTTACTTGATTCAGTTATAGGCCTTCCAGCTAACCTTTTCTTTGGAACTGGTATACCAGCTTGTATTTTAGTATTTAAACAGAACAGAGCTAGGAAGGATATACTTTTTATAGATGCTTCAGGTTATGATTACTATGATAAGGGGAAGAATCAAAATAAACTTAGGGAAGAAGGTATTCAACGGATAATAGAAGTTTATGAAAAATATGAAACTGTTGAGAAATTTTCTTATGTTGCAGCCATTGATGAAATTAAAGAAAATGACTATAACTTAAATATTCCTAGGTATGTAGATACTTTTGAAGAAGAAGAAATGGTGGATATGGAAGAAGTGGCGGTGAATATTACAAATATAAAAGCGGAACTTCAGAAAGTAGAAAGGCAGATGGCTAAGTATCTTGAAGAACTTGGGCTTTAGGGGGTGAAGCTTTTGAAAGTTGAAATTAAGAAAAGAATAGAGAGTATTAAATCCGGAAAGATTCCCAATGATTTAAAATATTCTAAAGCAGGTATGATACCAATAAATTGGAGTATAAAAAAACTTAATGAAATTTCAATGAGTAAAGGCACTTATGGAGCAACCGACGCTGCAGTGGAGTATAGTGACAATCTTCCTACATATTTAAGAATTACAGATATAGATGATGAGGGAAGATTAATAAAAGATAGTTTAAAGAGTGTTGATATACCAGATTATAAAAATTATCTCCTTAAAGAAGGGGATTTGATATTTGCTAGAACTGGAAGTACCACTGGAAAATCATATTTATATGATGAAAAAGATGGACAACTTGTTTATGGAGGATTTTTAATAAAATTCAGTTTAAATGCTGAAAAAGTAAATTGTAGATATGTGAAGTATTGCACGGAAACAAATCATTATAAATATTGGGTGTCCCTTATGTCTGCAAGAAGCGGCCAACCGGGTATTAATAGTCAGGAATACGGAAAATTAGAAATTCCAATCCCTCCAAAAGGAGAGCAAAATAAGATTGCTAATATTCTTTCTACTTGGGACAAGGCCATAGAATTAAAAGAAAAGCTAATTCATCAAAAGAAGAATCAAAAAAAAGCACTGATGAAGAAACTTTTAATCGGTGAAGTTAGGATGCCAGGATTTAATGGACAAGTTTCGTATAAAAAATTAAAAGGCTATATCAAAGAGTGTAATGTTAGAAATAAAGATTGCAAAGAAACTGTGGTTCTGAGTGTAACAAATAAGCAAGGCTTTATATTGCAAGAAGAACAATTTGATAGAAAAGTAGCAAGTAAAGATCTTTCAAATTATAAGATAGTTTATAAGAATCAATTTGCCTATAATCCTTCAAGAATAAATGTTGGATCTATAGATTTGTTAAAAAGATTTGAAAAAGGTCTATTAAGTCCAATGTATGTAGTCTTTGAATGTGAAGAGGGATTAAGCCCTAAATATCTATATCAGTATTTAAAATCAGATATGTTTTTGAATTATTTACCTAACTTATTACAAGGTAGTGTTAGGGATACTTTGTCCTTTAATTCTTTAGAAATGATTAAAATTTTTATTCCTACATTAGAGGAGCAAAATAAAATAGTAGAAGTATTAGAGAATGCTGATAAAGAAATAAGCTTGCTTGAAGAAGAACTGAAAAATCTAAAACTCCAAAAGAAGGGGCTTGTACAATTGCTGATGACAGGAATAGTAAGAGTTAAGAGCTAATTTTGTAAAAAGACAAGATTCATAGATACATGAAATTTTTGTTCAGTATTATAAAGATTACTAAAAATAGATTTTATTAAATGAAGAACAAGGCTCACTGGAAGAAAGGTTCTTATATAAGTTATAGAAACTACCAATAAGCTTATATTGAGAACCTTTCAGCAGATTAAGCCGCTTATATATAATTATTAGTTTTTTGATAATTAATGGGAAGTTAGCATCATAGACTAAAATATTTTACAGATATTATAAGATGTGAAGAGTTTTTGAAAAAGGTAAATATCAGATTATCTATGGTTTATTATTATGAATATAATATCCTTGATTTAGATTATCTAAATAATTAGGAGAATCATAGTAATATTTCTTATTAGTAGATACATAGGATTCGTAATCTTTATACCATAAGTTTATATTCTCATATAAAATGGAAAATGCCCAATAGGAAGGTGATTCATGCATTATAGTTGATTCATATTTACTTATATTAGATGATATCCATGAGTTTTTTATTAAATTGTTGGCTTCTTGATAGGAACAGTGAATTATATCTACTATAGAATTACGTATTTCTATTAAAAAGCTATAACTATTTTCTGTCATTGGTATTTCACTTCTTAGTAGATCATTTTCATTCATTGTCACTAGCTTATTTAATGAGTTTACATCTGGTGTCAATTCTTCTATCCTTAAATCATAAATGCAATCAATGGCCCTAATGCTATTTAATGATAGCTGATCTTTCGTATTATTGGAGGTTATTGCGTAAACACCATTTGGCTGCCTTCCGACAAAAGGTCCATACACAAAATCATAGTTATGTTTTATACCTCTACGGCAATTATTAATGAAGGTTTCCCAAAGTTTTTTATAAAAGGGCCAGCTTAAATCCTGAGGCATTGGAAATATTAATCCTCTTAAGTTTAAAAGACATTCTAGATTAATCTTACATATTACACAGGCGGGCATTTTTATATCTGGATGACTTAAATATTGATTTTCACTTATATTAAGTTTTTCCAATAGTGAAGGATAAATCTGATGATTTTGAGTTTTTACTAAAGCCCACTCCTTAGCTTGATTGTGATTTAAGGTCACATAGAATCCCTTACCAAAGTCAGTTAGTTTTCTTTGCACATCTAGCATTATTCCGTAAGATAATAGGAGCTTGGCGGAGAATAAGTTGGTGCCGTGGTAAACAGTGAAAGTATTAATATAAGGAAGCATTTTATAACCTCCTGCTTTGATAATTTGCTAGCTTAATTATAGGTATGATTATGAAATAATTTTGATGAGTTTTATAATAGAGATACTTTGGAAAAGATTTTAGATTTATCAAAATCCATTAATAAATTGTCAGAAAAGTACCTCAATAATCCTGCTTAATGAGGAATTTCACATAGTGAATATATATGTTAATAAAAAGAGAGGCATTTACTTGTTCGTATAGTATTGTAGAAAATAGTGATTGAAGTATCTGCTGTGAAAATGGCAGGTATTTTTTTATTATGCAGAGAAAAACTTAATTTTTTAACAAACTATTTTTCATTATAAATCATTCTATATATAGCTAAATCCTTTATAGCTTAATACCTGCCAATTATATAATAATGTTTTCTCTAATTGTTTAAATTAAATAAAATATCTCAGTTAGAGCTATTATTAATTAAATAATTCCAAAATGCTTGTGACGCTATAGAAAGAGGTGTAGATTTATGAGATAGCATAACAATAGAACGACAAGGTATGGAAGGTTTAATTGGTAGTTCTATCAAAGGTCCGTCAGAGAGCTCATTGGTTATGAACTCTTTTATTGCAACGGTAATCCCTAAATCTACTTTTGCCAGTTCAACTAATAAATCCATATTGCTTAATTCTATATCAGGTTTTATATGAATATTGTTTTGATTAAAATATAGATCAATATATTTTCTGCTTACATTTCCTTCTTCAAGAAGCATTAGTGTATGATATGATGTGATATCTTCTAAATTTTCGATATTATGAGAATTTATGTAGCCTTTGCTTGCAACAAAGATATCTTGTATTTTGAAGATTTCTACAAAGTTATAATGAAAGTAATCGCAAGGAGTGCTTACAATAGCGATATCTACTTTACCATCATCTAAAAGTTTTAATGTTTCTGATGAGGTTTTATTGTTAATTATTATTTTAATTTGAGGATACTTTTGAATAAAGTTTTTTAATCTTGGCACTAGAAAGTTTTTGCATAGAATTGAACTTATTCCTACTTTTGTAATTCCTATCTCTTTATTTTTTAGTTTAGTTAATACTCTTTCCCCTTCGTAAATTTGATTTAAAGCAGATTTAACATATTGATAAAATACTTCACCTTCTTTTGTAAGCTTAACACCTCTTGAATTTCTTGAAAAAAGAGTTATCCCACTACTTCTTTCTAAATTACAGATTGCTTTACTTACAGCTGGTTGACTAATAAATAACTCATTAGCTGCTTTCGATATATTGCCGTGAGTTGCTACACTGTAAAATACTCTGTATAAGTCTAAATTAGTTGCCATACATTTATCATTCCTTTCTAACCCTTTATTTTATAAACATAATAAAATATCAAAAGTTATTAGGTAAATAATACATAATAGGAAAATTCATTGTACAGTATAGAAGTAATGATAAGTAAAAATTTAAATGTAATTTATAAGATTTAGAAATAAAGGTATAACTAGTTTTCATGACTAACATAACTAATATGTATTTCTCTTATAGTATATTATGATATATAATATAAATAAAGTAAATATATAACATAAATGTACTAAAAAGTAATATAACTGTAAAATTTTTGATATTTCTTGTAAAAATTTCAGGAGGAGTATTATGTGTAATAATTATTGGAATGATAAGTTCGCTAGGAAGAAGTATATATGGGGATTAAATCCAAGTGAGTCTGCTATCTTAATGGTTGATGATTTAAAAAAGGAGGATGGGATTAAGGGCTCATTGTTAGATATAGGTTGTGGATATGGACGAGATGTCAATTATTTTAATATTAGCGGTTTAAATGCGTATGGAATAGATAAATCTCCAGAAGCTATTCAGTTAGGAATTAAGCAATGGCCAGATATAAGATTAATATGTGATGATATATTCACTTATAATTTTAAAAGTCAAAAGTTTAATATAGCATTTTGTAACTTTTTTATACATTTATTACAAGAAAATCAAAGAAAAGAGATAATAAAAATTATATACGATTTATTGCTTGATGGTGGTATTGCATATTTTACTGTTTCGTCAATTGATGACATTGATTTTAATTTAGGAGAAAAAGTAGGATATAACTTAGTTAAGAATGAACGTGGAGTAATTAAGTATTACTATAATGAAGATGCAATAAAAGAGGAATTTAATATATTTAATGAAATAAATTATAAAAAATTTACTGAAAAACATTATCATGACTATGAGCATGAACACAGTAATTATTTTATAAAATGTAAGAAGGTTAATAGGTGATAGAAAATGACAGATAGTACTATTGAAAAAATAATTTCAAATAACAAAATTCAATCAAAAGAAGATAATTTTGATACTACTTATTTGAAGATTAGTACAATTTTGGTAGATGATTGGGTGAATGATAAATATTTAGAATATTTAGAGAAGTGTTTCGATAAAAGTTCAGAGGATATTAAAACTAAGATAATATTTTCAATACAACATGATGTACCAGCTCCAAGTGTGGATGCTATTAAGAAACATAATCGTATTAAGAAAATTTGTAAAAGAATAAATGGTAGCTTTTATTATGGACAAGGAATAGGATATCATCTGTTACTGGAAGGTAGGGAAATAATTGGAAATATAGTTATATCAACAGGAGAACATATATCTACAATTGGAGCTATAGGTGCTTTAGGAATAAGAATCACAGATGAAAAGCAACTAATAGATGTCTTACAAAGTGGATATTTAAAGCTAAATGAAATAAAGAAAATTAGAATTGAGCTGTATGGTCAGCTTGGAGAAGATAGTTCAGTTAGAGATGTTATGCTATATCTTATGCAAAAATATAATTTTAGTAAATTTAATAGCATTGTAGAGTATAGTGGAGAATTAATTAAGAATATGAGTTTGTCGGACAAAATACAGTTATGTAATATGTCATCTGAAATGGGAGCTTTGAGTGCTATTATTGCAGAAAACTATAATTCAACGAATTTATATGAAAAAAATGCTATAAATTTTAGCAAGCAATTTAATAAGAAAGAAGAAAATATATATGATGAAGTTATATATATCGATGTATCTTCTATTAAACCGATGTGTTGTACAAGTAATATGAAAGATAAAGTTATAGAAGTAAATAATATTGCTGGTATGAAATTTGATCAAGGATTTATTGGAGGATGTTCAGTGGGGATTGATGATTTTCGTCTTGCTGCTAGTTTACTGAAGGGCAAAAAGGTAGATCCGTTAAAAAAACTTATAATTTCATTTCCCACCAATAAATTATATATACAAGCTATCGAAGAAGGGCTTGTGGATATCTTTATAAGTAGTGGAGCGATATTGTTGAATTCTGGATGCGGGGCATGTTGGGGGGGATGTCAAGGTAAAATTGGAGCTGGACAAAGAATGATTTCAACTGCTAATAGGTCTAATTCAGATAATTTGAGTGGTGATACTTATATAGCATCTACGAAAACTGTAGTAAAATCATGCATAACTGACATTGATTAAATGTAATAATTGATTAAGCCTATATATAATCAAATGGAAAGTTGGTGATTAAAATAGAGGTCTATTCAGGGAAAGTAATTAAATTAGGAGATGATATCGATACTGATATCATAATTCCTACTCAATATATGACATTAAGAACAATTGAGGAAATGTCAAGGTTTGCATTCCAGCCGCTTAGGCCTGAAATTCCAGAGATAGTAGAGCGTGGAGACATATTATTATGTGGTAAAAATTTTGGATGTGGTTCATCTAGAGAACAAGCTCCAGCTATTATAAAGTCTTTAGGATTCAGTTGTATTATCGCTAAATCTTTTGCTCGAATATTTTATAGGAATGCATTAAATAATGGAATATTTGTAATAGAGAATTCAGAATTATATGACTTAGTGAATGAGGGAGATAAAATTACAATTGACTTTGATAAATTTACTATATTCATTAATGGTAATAGAGAAATTAAAATAGGAAGAATTCCAGATACATTTATTAATATGATTAAGAGCGGCGGTATTGTTGCTTATTGGAGTAAAGTAAATCGTGATAGATATGGAGAGAGTTAGTATGGGATTAAATATATTCGAAAAAATCATAAAAAGACATTCGAATCAAAAAAACATAAATATTGGAGATATTGTTGAAGTTAATGTGGACTCAGTTATGATTCATGATTTCTTCGCACCATTTTGCATTGATCAATTTAATAAAATGGGATTTAAACATGTAATAAAACCAGATAATGTGGTATTTATATATGATCACTTAGTACCTATTGTTTTTCCAAAGGATGTGTATCATCATCAAGTAACTGAAGAATTTATAAAATTACACAAAATTAAAAATGTTTATAGAACAGAGGGAGTTTGTCATCAAATAATGCATGAAAAAGGTCATGTAAAACCGGGAAATATAATTTTTGGTACAGATTCTCATACTGTAACATATGGGGCTCTTGGGGCAATTGCAACAGGAATTGGATATACCGAAATGGCTGTAATACTGGGGACAGGTAAATTGTGGATGAAGGTTCCTCCGACAATTAAAATTGTTGTTGATGGTAAATTAAAACCAGGTGTATATGCAAAGGATTTAATATTACGTATACTATCAGATTTAAGGGTAGACGGAAGTAATTATAAAGTTATTGAGTTCAGTGGAAGTACAATTTCAGAAATGTCCATAAGTTCAAGACTTACATTATGCAACATGACCGTTGAGGTCGGAGCAAAAGCGGGTATTATAGAACCAGATGAAAAGACAATTAAATATCTTGAAAAGTATGGTATAGATAAAGAGTTTTTATTAGATCTAAAAAGTGATAAAGATGCAGTATATGAAAAAGTAATACATTATAATGCTGAAACAATAGAACCATTGGTGGCTTGTCCATATAACGTTGATAATGTTAAAACAGTAGATGAATGTAAATACATCAAAATAGATCAAGCATTCATTGGATCTTGTACCAATGGTAGAATTGAAGATTTGGAGATAGCTGCTAAAATATTGAAAAACAGGAAAGTTAATAAAGATGTAAGATTGATAATAGTACCTGCTAGTAGAGAAATATATAAAAAAGCACTAAATCTTGGATATATAAAAACTTTTTTAGAAGCTGGAGCAATAGTAAATCATCCTGCATGTGGTTTATGTTGTGGAATCAGTGGAGGTTTAATGGAAAATGGTGAAAAAATAATAAGTACAAATAATCGAAATTTTTATGGACGAATGGGAGAAGATAGGGTAGAAATTTATTTAGCCTCTCCAGCAACCACAGCAGCATCAGCTATTAGTGGATATATTACTGATTCACGAAACTTTTTATGTTAAGTAGAACGAAAATATATATAAAGGAGAAATGCTAATTATGGGTATGAATTGTATTGAAAAAATTATTTCTAATCATGCAAATAAGTCAAAAGTAGTTCCAGGTCAGATAGTAGAAGTTAGTGTTGATTATGTTATGACTAATGATGCAACTACTGCTCTAGGAATTGATATCTTTAAAAAACAAGTATTAGGCAAGAAAGTATGGAATTCGGAAAAATTGATTATGGTTATGGATCATTATACACCTTCCAATTCAGTGGCATCAGCTGAATATCATAAAAGAATGAGAGATTTCGCTCAGGAGCAGAATTTGAAGTATGTCTATGATGGCTGTGGCGTTTGTCATCAATTAATGGTTGAAAATCACGTTGTTCCAGGAAATTTAGTAATCGGAGCAGATTCACATACTTGTACTTATGGAGGATTAGGCGTTCTATCTACTGGTATGGGATCAACTGATATTGCTGTGTCATGGTTGGAAGGGAAAACATGGATGAAAGTTCCATACACAATCAAGGTAGTTCTTAATGGAAAGTTAAACAAAGCTGTACAAGCTAAAGATATTATATTAAGGATAATAAAAGATTTGTCTGTTAGTGGTGCTACGTATAAGGGCATAGAGTTTTACGGTGAAGTCATAGATGAAATGAGCATATCATCCAGGTTAACTTTGTGTAATATGGCAATAGAGGCAGGAGCGAAATTTGCATATATACCTCCTGATAAAAAAACTATTGAATTTATACAGTCTAGAGGAAGAGTAGCTCAAGAGCTTGTTTATCCGGATGAAGATGCTTCATATGAAAGAGTTTTAGAATATGATGTAACTGATTTAGAACCTCAGGTTGCTTTACCACATAGCGTCGATAATGTAATGGATATATCTGAATGTGAGGGAATAGAATTAGATGAAATATTCTTAGGAGCATGCACTAATGGTAGATTGGAAGACTTAGAAATTGCAGCAACAATATTGAAAGGTAAGAAAATTAGTAATAAAGTTAGATTTCTTGTAACTCCAGCATCAAGAGATGTATATGTTGAAGCTTTAGATAAAGGAATTATCAAAACATTGATAGAAAGTGGTGCTATGATAAATAATCCTGGATGTAGCACTTGTTTTGGAGCCACTAATGGTTTACTAGGTAAAGGAGAGAAGTTATTATCTACTGCAAATCGTAACTTTAAAGGAAGAGTAGGTAGTAGTGAATCAGAAATCTATTTAGCTAGCCCTGCAACAATTGCAGCATCAGCATTATTTGGGAAAATTACAGATCCAAGGAGAGTGATTAATAATGATTAAAGGAAAGGCTATTAAATTCGGTAATAATATTGATACTGATCAAATAATAGGAGGTGAATATTTAAGTCTACCAACAATTCAAAGTATGGTACCTTACGCTTTTAAAAATTATAAAAATTTTAGAGATAACTATGAAAATGGAGATATCATAGTAGCAGAGTCTAATTTTGGATGTGGATCATCTAGAGAACAAGCTCCAGCGGTTTTGAAAGAGATGGGGGTAGGAGCAATAATTGCAAAGGATTTTGCACGTATATTTTATAGAAACGCAATAAATTTGGGGATTGTAGTTATTGAGTGTAAGGATGTTGATAAGATAGATGAACTAGATATATTGGAGTTGGAATTAGATAAAGGAATATTATTTAATGTTACTAAGAATGAAAGATATTATATAGAGCCTATACCAGAATTTATGTTATCTATTTTGAAAAGTGGTGGAATTATAAATTATATGAGAATTAAATCCTCTGATTTATAAGATTTTTATAGAATTAATAAATGTTTATGAGGTGATCCTTATGGAGTACTGTGCTAGTAATATACGTAACTTTGAAACATTTGAGCTATCAGATGAAGAGCAAAAGGAAGCAATAGGATATGTATGCCATGAAAGAGTAATATATTATTTATTTAAAAAGCAGTATGGAATTAACTATTTTCCTATATTTTACTTAGATAGATATTTAGGTTGGATATATTCTGATGGTAGCGAGCCGTTATTACCAGCATGTAATGGATTAGAAGAATTTTTGCAAAATTATGTTTATGAAGAAGAGTGTACAAGTAAAGAGAGAGTCATAGAAGAGTTTTATAAAATATTTGAACATGGTAATAAGATATCAATACCACTTTGGATGAAACATTTTTCTGATGGTACACCTTATGTTACTGCAGTCTTACTTGAAGGTATGGATATAAATAATAATATTTACTATACAAAGCATACAGCTGTAGATAAAAAATGCTGTATTAGAATCTCTAAGGAAGAGTTTGAGAAAAAGCTTAATCCAGATGAAAATGGAAGTGTTCATTTTTCAATTATTAAATATCCAAGGCTGTTAGATAAATTAAGAAACATGGATTTTTTAGAAATGTATCGTTACGTTTTTTATAATCTATATAAATATGACATTGGTAAGAATGGCATTACCAAAAATGGGAATGAAGTTAGTTTTGATATAAGTGGATTTGACAAGTTTGTTGATGATTTAAGAAAAAATCCTCATAAGATAATAACAGAATCAGGAGTTCCTAAACACCAGCAATTTAGATTAAATGTCCATATTAATAATAAAATACGGCCTATACAGAATTTGATAAAAATCATGATTAACGATAAAAAAGCATCGGAGTTAATAGGAAAATACAATATAGATCAAATTAAGATTTGCTCAACACTAGTAGATAATAAACTAAATAATATCTTGAAATTTGCTAGCTTATTGGTACAAAAGCCAGATGTAAATAATTATAAGTTATACATTAATTCTATTTTAGAATTAAAAACTGTTTTATCAGATTATCAACGAGTAAATGCAGAGATTGTTAAGCATATAGTATAGAGGAAATGAGGTTGAATTATGATGATAAAAGAAATGAATAAACTTCTTACTAATTATATTGAAAAAAATGATTTGGAAAAAATAATAAATAATTATGAACAATACAAGTCTTACACTTTATTGCAATTAGGTATAGATTCATTAGATATTATGGGATTAGTTTTAGATATGGAAAAAATATATAATATAGAAATAGATTTTGAAAAGTTTGATATAAGTGATATCGAGACATTAGAAAAAATGGAAAAATTTATAAAAATATTTAAAAATGGTGATTGAAATGAAGATCGAGTTTGATTTAGGAGAAGAGTTAATAAGCAAAGCCATTCGTAATACAATAGAATATCAAATAAGGTTCTACTTTCCTAATGTTAGCAGTATAACTTGGATTAATAAAAAGTTAATTATAGAGTCAGCTGAAGAATTAGAAGAAGAGAATGTAAAAATGCATATTAACTCCATATTATCTAAGTATCCATATAAGAAAAAGAAATTTAACAAGAAGATATTTTTTAATTCTAATGATAACAAATTTATAGATACTAATGAAAATATGTTACTTATTTTAAATAGATTTATTAATACTATGAAAAGTAAAGTAGATAACTTGGATAAATTATTAATAAAGGATTGTGATTTATTTGAAGGAAATGAAAAAATTAAATTATCAAAAGGACTAAATATATATACCAGAAGATTACCTGCTTTAATGGAATTTATTGATGACATATTTAAAGATTTGTTTAAAAATCTTTTTGGTGCAGTAGAAATTATAGCTCCATCAATAATATCTACAGATATTATTGATAAATGTGGATATTTTGTGACAGGATGTCAACATATTAGCTTCGTATCTCCTATAACAAATCATCCAGATAGGTTTAAAGAATTTTTACCTGCATGGGAAAAAAATAAAAAAGATAAAGAAAAGTCTTTTTCTATACATCATTATTGTAAGGAACCTACTTATATTTTGAATCCAGCCCTTTGCCTGCATTGTTATCCCATTTTCCAGAATAAAAAAATAAGCAAAGATAATTTGATAGCAGTAACTATTAAAGGAAATTGCTTTAGAGATGAATCTGGAAATTTGAATAATGAAGAACGACTTTATGAATTTATAATGAGAGAGTGTGTTTTTTTTGGAGGAAATAAAATAATTTTAAAGACTCATAAGCTATTACTTGAATTATTAAAATTATTAGGCTATGTTTTTGGAATCAATTTTAAATTAGAAACATCAAATGATATATTCTTTGATGAAAATGCTCAAAATCTGCTTTTTGCGCAGCTAGTTTCAGATAATAAAGTTGAAACGACTACTTATGTTAAATCGTTAAATAAGGAAATATCAATAGCATCAATAAATAAACATGGAAATCATTTTTCAAAAGCATTTAACATAAGAGATGAAGAAGATGGTATTTTATCTACTATGTGTATTGGGATAGGATATAATAGATTCATTATGCCAATACAAGAACAAATTGATGAATATGGAGAAGACTATATTAAAAAAATAAGGGCAAATTTAGATAGAATAAGTTAGAAGGATTGATAGTATGAGTAAAAATGTTGTAATTATAGAGCCTCCTAAATTTATGATTGATAGTTTTATTAAAAGAGCTAAAACTTATAATGATAATTTGATTATTGTAAGATCAAAGGCAGATAATAAACAGTATGGACATATTATATCTAAAGATATCAGAAAAGAATTTGAAAGTATTAAGGATGAAATATCACAGTGTTTTGGTAAACCAGATGCGATCTTTACTGTTTCTGAAATGTTTTTGACACAAACTGCTCGTTTAGCTGAATACTTTAATGTTGCTTTAAATGATAATACTTCTATAGAAATATCTAGAGATAAAAGTAAAATGAAAGAAAAGTGGATTAATGATAAAGTAACAACACCGAAATCTTTTTTTATAAAAAGCTACTCAGAATTTGATAGAGTTAAGAATTATTTAGAATATCCATTAATAGTAAAACCATCATCAGGATACGCTAGCTTTGGGGTTAAAAGAGTTGAAAATGAAGAAGAATTAGTTAAGCAATTTAAAGAGATACAGATGTTGAATGCCTTAATTGTTAGTAAAGAAAAATTAAATAATATAGGTTGTATAATTGAAGAATATATTGAAGGAAAAGAATTTTCTATAGATACGTTCTGGGTAGAAGGAGTACCCATACTACATTGTATATTATCAAAGTGTATTTCAAAAGGACCTTATTATCCAGATAGACTGTACTATATGGATCCGTTTTTGGAGGAGAAAACAAAAAAGTCAATTGAAGATATAGCGGAGAAAGCTGTTAGTAGTATTGGAATAAAAAATGGAGCCACACACACAGAGATAAGATTTAAAAAAGATATACCATATATAATAGAAACAACAAGTAGACCAGGAGCTGGAGGTGGATTTTTTAAACTTTTCGAACAAGCACTAGGAATACCTGTATCACAAATTTTTTATGATATACAAACAAGGAGATTTAAATATAAGCTCAAAAGATGTGATCAATATCAATATTTAAAAAATAAAACATATTATTTTTGGTATAATGTACCTTACGGTAAGGAAGGAATTATAAAAGATATTATTATTGATAAACAAATAGAAAAACAACCAGAAATAACTTCCTATATTCTTTTTAAAAGTGTTGGAGATAGATTGTATATGGAACATATGAATCCGGATTATTTTTGCTGGATATTAGGAGCAGTATCGTCAGATAAACTTCGAAAAGAAAGAAAAGACTTAGAAGGATTTGTTTCTCAGTTTAATAATTATATTAGACTAAAATTTGGTACTGTAAAAAGTTTATGAAAAACTAGCTTCAAAACTACCAACAAACTGA
>ERZ773359.2374-NODE-2374-length-23824-cov-5.366949_pt1 | contig 23824 bp, 21 predicted proteins | sample MGYA00374955_ERZ773359 | MGnify/ENA primary metagenome ERZ773359 (study PRJEB29098, sample SAMN04486028) | biogas fermenter metagenome | study: EMG produced TPA metagenomics assembly of the Biogas fermentation microbial communities from Germany - Plant 4 DNA1...
GCCTCTGAAACCCTTTATTTTACTGGGTTCAGAGGCATTTTGACGTCTATTCCCACTCAATGGTGGCGGGCGGTTTGGAAGTAATATCGTACACTACACGGTTTACATGGGGTACTTCAGTAACTATGCGGTGAGAAATTTTCTCCAGCACTTCAGAGGGGAAACGATACCAGTCGGCCGTCATCCCGTCCTGGCCGGTAACGGCACGTAAAGCAATAGTATAGGCGTAAGTTCGCTTTCCGGCCATGACCCCCACGGAGCGGATATCGGGCAGGACGGTAAATGCTTGCCAGATTTTACGATACAGGCCTGCTTTTTTGATTTCCTCAATCATAATGGTATCGGCTAAACGCAAAATTTCCAGTTTTTCTTCTGTCACCTCGCCTAAAATACGTATGGCAAGACCGGGGCCGGGGAAGGGATGGCGCCAAATCACATCTTCAGGCAAGCCCAGTGCCGCCCCTACCTGGCGCACTTCATCTTTAAACAAAGTATTAAGCGGTTCAATCAGTTTAAATTTCATATCTTCCGGCAAGCCGCCTACGTTATGATGCGATTTAATTACGGCCGTAGTTTCCGTTCCGCTTTCTATCACGTCAGGATAAACAGTTCCCTGCACTAAATAATCAATTTTACCGATTTTTGCCGCTTCCCTTTCAAAGACACGAATAAACTCATTGCCGATAATTTTACGCTTTTGTTCCGGGTCGGTGACGCCTTTAAGTTTCTGTAAAAACTCTGCCGCCGCATCTACTTTTATCACTTTCATTTGTAAATGTTCCGTAAAAGTTTCCATTACCTGCCGGGCTTCATTTTGACGCAAGAGCCCGTGATCAACAAAAATACAAGTTAGACGGCCACCAATAGCTTTGTGCACCAAAGCAGCGGCCACGGAACTGTCCACACCGCCGGAAAGCCCGCATACCACCTGTTCATTTTCACCTACAGCCCGGCGAATCCTTTGCACTGTGTTTGCAATAAAACCATTAATGTTCCAGTCCCCGGTTAAACCGGTTATTTTAAATAAAAAGTTTTGTAAGATCTTTGTGCCAGGCTCTGTTTCTAAAACCTGCGGGTGACAGGAAAGGGCATAAAGCTTTCTTTCCGGGTCCGCCATGGCCGCCACGGGCATGTTTGCTGTTGCCCCCAGGACAGTAAAACCGGCAGGCGGTTTTTCCACCATAAAACCCTTTTCCGGCCGGAGCTCCAGTACTTTTTCCAAGCCGTCAAAAAGATCCGACTCCTGTAATACTGTCATTTTTGCGTTTTTCTCTGTATTTTCGTCCTGCCTGATACTGCCGCCCAAATCTTTTGCCATGAGCTGCAGGCCATAACCTAAAGCTAAAACAGGCAGTCCCAGGTTGTAAAGTTCCGGATCTATTGCCGGGGCACCTGCCTGAAAAATATTCTTGCCCTCACCGGTAAAAAGCAAAGCTTTAGGTTTGCGCTGCTTTATTTTTTCCACACTTGCCGTATAGGGTAAAATCTCACTATAAACGTGTAATTCACGGATTTTGCGGGCAACTAATTCTGTATGCTGTCCGCCAAAATCAAGTACAATCACCAATTCCTGCGTCAAAGACTCCACCTCCAAAGATAGGTAATAATAAATAAGGTATTTAATTACCGGTTGCCCGCAACGTAATTAAAGTTATCTCGGCGGGGGATAAAAAACGTAAAGGCATAATACCACTTTGGCCAATACCCCGGGAGATATAAAGCCAGGTCTCACCTTCCCGGCTTAAACCTTCCACGTATTCCCGCGGAAATAAGCGGCCTGAGGCTGTAGTTACCGGTCCGAGCAAAGGCAGTTTTATTTGCCCGCCATGGGTATGACCCACTAAAATTAAGTTTACCTGCTCCGGAAGCGTTTTTTCTGCACCTGATACTGCAAGATAATCTACTTGTCCCTGCACAAACCAGGTTGGGGCATGTGCCAGCAGGATTACCGGCGTATTGACTTCCGGCGGCAATGCTGTCGCTAAATTGTCATGACCGGTGTGAGGATCACTGACTCCGGCAAGAATTATTTCTTCTCTCGCTTGCTGCAGTTTCACGTATTGGTTGTCCAGCACCGTGATGCCGGCACTTTGCAGCAGACCGGCAACTTTCTCCCAGCCGGCCCGGTAATCATGGTTACCGCTGACGGCGTAAACAGGAGCTATTTGTGTCAATGCTGCCAAAAATGCATAATACTGCTTAATTTCTGCAGCTTCCCTTTTTACATAATCGCCGGTTAACACAATTACATCCGGATTTGCTGCTTTGATTTGCTTTACAATCTGACCGTCTGCTGAGAGGCGGCGCCCGTGCAAATCACTAATTTGTAAAATCCGCCAGCCGTCAAAAGCAGGAGGCAGCAAGTTAATGGGAACTTCAATGCGCTCCATTTGCACAAAATATGTATCAAAAACAACTTTGGCGCTGACAAGCAAAAATACGAAAATTATCATACCCAGGAACAATTTTTTCATTTTCAACCACTCTTATTAATTTTTCACCACAAGCCAGATTAATTTGAGTTTGCCCTAAACTGACCGTGATGTCAAGGCAGCAAGGAGACAGTTGTTGAAAAAATAAGTAAATTTAGCCTAGTTAGAGTGCCTTTTTTTTGATATACTTTTGACAATGTATTTTATTTTGTCGTATCGAGGAGGCCAAGAAAATGATTATTGGTGTAGTCAAGGAATTAAAAGAACAAGAAAACCGTGTAGCCATGACCCCTGCCGGCGTAGATGCGCTGAAATCCTGCGGTCACCGGGTACTTGTGGAAAAAGGTGCCGGCCTTGGCTCAGGTTTTTCCGATCATAGCTATGAAGCCGCGGGCGCGGAAATGATAGATGATGCCTCTAAGGTGTGGGAAAACTGTGAACTCATGGTGAAAGTGAAAGAGCCGCATGAATCAGAATACAAATACTTAAGGCCCGGCCTGATCTTTTTTGCCTACCTGCACTTGGCAGCCGATTTAAAACTGACACAAACTTTAGTGGAATCAGGAGTCACGGCCATGGCCTATGAAACTGTGCAACGTACCGACCGCAGCCTGCCCCTCCTGACTCCCATGAGTGAAGTGGCAGGACGGATGGCCATCCAGGAAGGAGCCATCTACCTGGAAAAAACACGCGGCGGCAAAGGTATTCTCCTGGAAGGAGTACCGGGAGTGACACCCGGGTCAGTGGTAGTGGTAGGAGCCGGCACCGTAGGTACCGGAGCCATCAGACGTGCCATGGGGCTGGGAGCCAGAGTCACCGTCATTGATATTAATGTGGACAGATTGCGCTATCTTGAAGATATTTTTCAAGGCAGAATCGAAACTTTATATTCTAACCGCTACAACCTGACTAAAGCCGTCAGAAACGCAGATTTAGTGGTTGGTGCAGTGCTGGTACCGGGAGCAAAAGCACCTAAACTGATTACAGAGGATATGGTGAAAAAGATGCAGCCGGGTAGCGTCATTGTCGATGTGGCCATCGACCAGGGCGGCTGTGTGGAAACCATTAAAGAACCCACCACTCATGCCAATCCGGTTTTTGTTAAGTATGATGTGATTCATTATGCCGTACCCAATATTCCCGGGGCAGTACCCCGGACTTCAACGCTGGCTCTTACCAATGCAACTTTGCCCTATCTTTTGGAAATTGCCAAAAAAGGCTGGGCACAAGCTGTGCTTGATGATGAAGCTTTGGCCAAAGGCATTAATATTTATGACGGTAAGGTCACTAATGCAGGTGTGGCTGAAGCCCATAATCTGCCTTACCATCCACTTGAAGACGTTTTACAGTCTCTTTCCCGGTAGACTTACAAGTTTAAAAAAAAGTGTTGGGGTTTTCTCCCAACACCTTTTTTCTTACATTGGCATTTGCGGTGCTGCTGCTGCTGCGTTTTGGTTTTCCTCAGGCTTGTCAACAACCACTGCTTCGGTGGTGAGGAACATGGCAGCAATGCTGGCAGCGTTTTGCAGTGCCGAGCGGGTAACTTTTGCCGGATCAGGAATACCGGAATCGATCATGTCAACATATTGTCCGGTTGCTGCATCATAACCGACACCGGCAGCAGCTTCTTTAACTTTTTCTACCACGATGGAGCCTTCCTCGCCGGCATTCTCGGCAATTTGACGTACAGGCTCTTCCAGAGCACGGCGGATAATATTGACACCTGTCAGTTCATCCCCATCAGCTTCAACACTGTCCAGAGCTTTCAGGGCGTTAATGTAAGCAGTTCCGCCTCCGGGTACAATACCTTCTTCTACAGCGGCACGTGTTGCAGACAGAGCGTCTTCAATCCGCGTTTTCTTCTCTTTCATTTCTACTTCGGTGGCTGCACCCACTTCAATTACTGCTACGCCGCCGGCCAGTTTAGCCAAACGCTCTTGCAGTTTTTCTCTGTCGTAGTCCGAGCTGGTTTCTTCGATTTGGGCACGAATTTGGACAATCCGTTTTTGAATTTCATTCTTGTCACCGGCACCATCAACAATAACAGTTTCTTCTTTATTGACACGAACCTGGCGTGCACGGCCCAGGTGGTTTAGATCGGCATTCTTTAATTCAAGGCCGACTTCTTCAGAAACAACCTGTCCGTCAGTAAGGATAGCAATATCCTGCAGCATAGCCTTACGACGATCACCAAAGGCAGGTGCTTTTACTGCCACACAGTTGAAGCTGCCGCGTAATTTGTTCAGAATCAGGGTAGCCAGTGCTTCACCTTCAACGTCTTCAGCAATGAGCAGTAAAGGTTTGCCGGCTTGAACGACTTTTTCCAAAACAGGCAGCAAATCATGAATGTTGCTGACTTTCTTATCTGTAATGAGGATATAAGGCTCATCCAGGATAGCTTCCATTTTTTCGGTATCAGTGACCATGTAGGGAGAGATATAACCCCGGTCAAACATCATACCTTCCACGACTTTCAGGTCTGTGGTGAAGCCTTTGGATTCTTCAACGGTAATAACGCCGTCTTTACCTACTTTTTCCATGGCATCAGCAATCAGATCACCAATAGCTTTGTCGTCAGCGGAAATAGCGGCAACCTGTGCAATAGCTTCCCTGGTTTCAACGGGACGGGACTGTTCCTTAATGCTTTTTACAGCAGCTTCGGTAGCTTTTTCAATCCCGCGCTTAATAGCCATGGGGTTGGCACCGGCAGTAACGTTTTTCAGACCTTCACGAATTATGGACTGAGCTAAAAGTGTAGCTGTTGTGGTACCGTCCCCGGCCACATCCTGTGTTTTAGTGGCAACTTCTTTTACCAACTGTGCTCCCAGGTTTTCAAAGGGATCTTCCAGTTCAATTTCACGAGCGATAGTAACACCGTCGTTGGTAATGAGCGGTGCACCAAACTTTTTATCTAAAACTACGTTACGGCCTTTGGGGCCTAGAGTTACCTTAACTGTGTTTGCCAGCTGGTCAATACCTCTTTCTAATGCACGGCGTGCTTCTTCGCGAAAATAAATTTCTTTGGCCATTACCTCTGCCTCCTTTTATCTTTAGTGTTAATCTAAACTAACTTGCCCAGAATATCATCCTGGCGCATAATTAAGTACTCTTCACCTTCAAGTTTAATTTCAGTTCCGGCATATTTGGAGAAAAGGACACGGTCTCCCACCGCAACATCCATTTCTAAACGGGTTCCATTATCAAGAATGCGGCCGTTACCAACGGCAACAACTTCTCCTTCCTGCGGCTTTTCTTTGGCTTTGTCGGGCAGTACAATGCCGCTGGCCGTTTTCTCTTCGGCTTCAATAGGTTTGATGACTACGCGATCACCTAATGGTTGAATTTTCATGCAGATAGACCTCCTTTAAAAGTAGGTATATTGTTGTTAGCACTCTAAGGGTGCGAGTGCTAATTTTCACACTTGATATCGTATAAAAAAATCCAAACAAAAGCAAATCTTACATAAAGATTAATTAGGTAATAATTCATCCTTATGAAGAATCATCTTAAATTAGATTTAATTTTCTTCTTTTATCTGTTTTTTCCTTCATTTCCTTTCAACAAATGATAGTATATGCTTTTTGCATCTTTTTATACACAAGTTATTATGCCGCCTTTATCCTGATTTTTCCGCAAAACCGCCAAAACAACCTGTAAAAATTAGCTATTATAAAAACAAATTAGCCTGGAAATTTCCAGACTAATTTCATCTTTTTTGTGCTTGTTTTTTTAAACAAGAACCTGGACTTTATTCAATCTATAGATTTGGTTGATAATTTGATCTACATACCTGCTTTGGTTGAGTAGTTCTTGGCTGGTAAAATCCTGCCCCTTGGCAAGTTTATGCAACTTTTCTCTTTCCTTTTGCAGTTTCTTTAATAACATTTCTTTTTCCATCATGGCTAAAAACACATCTACCACCTTCGGATCAAACTGTTTTCCGCGCTGGCCTTTAATTTCTGCAATGGCAGCTTCCTGGGAAATCTTACCCCTATAGACTCTGCCATGAGTCATGGTATCATATGCATCTAAAACAGAAATAATTCTCGCCAAAAGCGGTATTTCTTCCCCCTTTAACCCCTGGGGATAGCCGCTGCCATCCCAGCGTTCATGGTGACTTAAAATGGATTCGGCAATACTGGCCAGTTCCGGGGAAGCCAGGGCAATGCGGTAACCTATTTCACAGTGTCTTTTCATTTCTTCCCATTCTGCCGGCGTCAACTTGGTCGGTTTTTCCAAAATACTGTCGGCGACGCCTATCTTGCCAATATCATGCATAAAAGCCAACAGTTTTAATTCATCAATTTGATTATCCGTCAACCCCAGCATGGAACCTAAACGCACGCTAAGCTTCATTAGTCTTTGACTATGTTCCTGCGTTTCATGAGTTTTTTCTTCCAAAGACTGGCGCAACGATAAAATAAGATTGTTTCTGGCATTATTGCCGCCAAGCAGTTTATTTTGATTCAACCTGTTTTCAGCCTTAGCCACAACAGCCCAAATATCTTCATACTCATTGCGCCGCGACGCCGACCCTATGGCAATATTAATCTTAAAGGGCTGCAGTTTATCTTCCCGGCAACGGATGCGCAGCTGGCGCACCAGGGACTGCAGCTCATCCGCATGTATTCCCGATAAAACCACGGCAAATTCGTCTCCGCCAATGCGGGCTACAAAACCGGTTTCCGTAAACATGGATTGTAATATTGCTGAGATTCTCTGGAGATATTGGTCTCCTGTATCATGACCAAAAGAATCATTAACCGGTTTTAAACCGTTTATATCAAGCAGAATTATACTAAAGGGCCAAGTCTTTTCCCGGTTATATCTTTCCATTTGTTTATCATAATAAGCACGGTTAAATAGTCCTGTAAGTTCATCTTGGTAAGTTTTTTGCAGTATATCTTCCCAGATGGGGTAAAATGTGAAGATAAGTTTCCCGATGTCTCACAACAGTTGTGAAATACTGCATCTTTTGCAGTTTAAGCAACAAGCTCTTACTGGTAAAAGAAGTTTCCGCGTCAATAATGGATAAAAACATCTCCACCAATTCAGCATTACCGTTACAGCCAAGGCAGCCCAAAGGCATGTCCACATAAAGGCAATCTAGACCAAAATAGCTGATAAAGGCATGATTCCAATCTTTTATCCTAAAATCAATAATTTTGTTTTTTTGCACTATAGGCTTAAGCATAATGGTAGCCAAAGCGGATGCACTTTCTTTCGGCATAACCGGGTGACTGCAGGCAAACAATTTAAATCCTCTCCCTGAAACTTACTCACACAGAACAGGAAATAGCAATTATATACCTATATATACAGGTTTAGACGAAAAGAACAAAAAAAATAGCGCATCCAGTAATTATTCTCAGCTGCCGTGCTATTTCCTTTTCACTTAATACAGTTTATCACAAATTTTTCTAATTTGCAACCAGGATCTAACATTTTATTCTGAAAATTTGCCATTATTTATCTCCCACTAACACACCTGTACTGTCATTTTTTACAAAGCTTGTGCCCAACCAACTGTCACAAGTCAGAAGATTAAAGAACCTTTACGCAAATTTCTTCTACAATCCCTTCGCTAATAAAAAAGCCTTTAAGCACAGGTTTTTTGTGTACTAAAGATAAAATCAGAAACGGTCCGGCAAAAAAAGCTTCTTTAATATCGATGGGTGACGGTCTGGCCGGTGTTGTCGGATGGGAGTGATAGGCAGCATTAAACTGCAAATTTTCTGCCTCCATTTTCTGAAAAGCCGCCACCACTTCTTTGCCGTCCATACGATATGAAGTGGGAGACGGTTTTACATTGGTAATAGGGAAAAGATGTGTACCGTGCCACTTATCCGGACCGCCAAGAAGGCCACAGGCTTCATTGGGAAGAGAGTCATAACAATGTTTAACCAGCTGCCGGTAAACTGTCTCATCTAATCTGTAAATTTTAGACAAATCCCTCATCTCCCCTGTTTTACAGCTGTTTAAATCCTGCCGCATATTTGCAGTTAAGGTGAAACACATCCCTACCCCCATAATTATTATAGCAGCTTCCATCAATATAACAATATGTAGTAATTGCATAGGCGTTTTGCAGCTTTTTTACCTCCATTATCAACACATGTTTTCATTATTGAATCCACACCATGTGTGTATGGTAATCTGTACCGAGCACAACATAACAAATATATAGTCAAACCGGCTTAAAATTAAATTTCGCTTTACCTATTGCTTACATTTACCTATAATATACATATGGACAAAAATTTTTATGTGAGGTGGAGTGTGGAAATGAAACTACAGAATAAAGTGGCATTGATTACGGGTGCGGGGACAGGCATTGGTGCAGCCATTGCCAAGCGTTTTGTTGAAGACGGCGCTAAAATTGTGATTATGGGTCGCCGTAAGGAAAAATTAGAAGAAACTGCAGCAGGTTTGCCTGCAGATTCCGTGAAGATCTGCCAGGGTGACGTTGCCAACGCTGATGATGTAAAACGGGCTGTGGCAGAAACACTGGAATTTGGCGGCGGAAAAATTGACGTGCTCGTAAACTGTGCCGGTGTTAACTTCCCCGGCAGTGTAACCACCATCGACTTAAACGACTGGAATAGATTCTTTGCCATTAACGTCAATGGACCCTTTATGCTGATGCGGGAAACAATCCCCCATATGCAAAAAGCCGGTGGCGGTTCCATTATTAATATTGCTTCCATTGGCGGACTGGTCTGCCTCTCAGAAAGAGTCGGGTATTGTACCACCAAAGCTGCTCTCATTATGCTGACCAAACAAGCAGCCAGAGATTTTGGTGCCGACAATATTCGCTGCAATGTAGTTTGTCCCGGATTTGTTTTAACCCCCATGACAGAAGACCATTTTGGCTCCATGACCGAAGATGCATTCCTGGGCTCTCCCATGAAGCGTGGTGCCACACCGGACGAAATCACAGGCATCTGCAGCTATCTTGCCAGTGATGATGCTTCCTACACAACCGGTGCCGTTATTACTGTAGATGGCGGCTCCACTGTCATTGACGGCTTTGAAGTAGGTATTATTGCTGCTTCTAAATAGTAAATCCTGAACATAAGGAAACACCGACCTGTCAGAGGACAAGTCGGTGTTTTTTAGTCTTGGGCCAATATTTCCCTGGCTTTTTGTAATTGTTTTTCCACTGCCTCCGCCGCTGTACCGCCGCGGGAGGTACGGGCGGCCACACAGTTTTCCGGCGGCAAAAGCTCTAAAGCTTCAGGACCGAAGAAAGGACTGGCTTCCTGTAGTTCTGCTACCGTTAAATCCACCAGCCTGCGGCCCTGGGCCACACATTTGCCCACAAGTTTCCCCACCACGGCATGGGCTTCACGGAAAGGCAAACCTTTGCGTACCAGGTAATCTGCCAAATCGGTGGCACTGGCAAAATCACCGGCTACAGCGGCATACATCCTTTCTTTGTCCACTTGCAGGGTACGCAGCATGGCGGCATAAAGCTGCAGGCAGATTTTAATAGTATCAACAGTATCAAAAAGACCTTCCTTATCTTCCTGCAAGTCTTTATTATAAGTCAGCGGCAAGCCTTTAAGCACGGTTAACAGCCCCATGAGATGGCCGTAAACACGGCCGGTTTTACCGCGCACCAGTTCAGCTACATCAGGGTTTTTCTTTTGGGGCATAATACTGCTGCCGGTGGTAAAAGCATCATCAAGGATGACAAAGCCAAATTCCTGGGAGTTCCATAAGATTAAATCCTCACTTAAACGGCTTAAATGCATCATTAAAATGGCTGCATTAGCTAAAAACTCCACAATAAAATCACGGTCACTGACGGCATCCATACTGTTTTCGTACAGGGTGGCAAACTCTAATTCCTCTGCTACCATTTCCCTGTTGACAGGAAAGGTTGTCCCGGCCAGGGCCCCGGCTCCCAGCGGCATCCAGTCTGCCCTTTTATAAGCATCTAAAAAGCGTTCACGGTCCCGCTCCAGCTGCCAGAAATAAGCCAGCAAATGGTGGGCAAACAAAACAGGCTGGGCGCGCTGCAAATGTGTATAGCCGGGCATCACGGCATCATGATGTTTTTCCGCCACTTCCACCAGTACCGCCTGCAGGTTCTTAATTAACGCCACAGTGGCCAAAATTTCTTTTTTTACATACATATGCAAGTCCAAGGCAACCTGGTCATTGCGCGAACGGCCGGTATGGAGCTTGCCGCCCACAGGCCCGATCTTATCAATTAATCTTTTTTCAATATGCATATGTATATCTTCCAAAGCTGCCGTAAACTCCATTTTGCCGGCAGCTATTTCTTCACGGATTTCAGCCAAGCCGGCAATAATGGCGTCGGCTTCAGCCTGCTCAATAATGCCACAGGCGGCCAGCATGCGGCAATGGGCCATGCTGCCGCGAATATCTTCTTCATAGAGACGCCGGTCAAAGCCAATAGAGGCATTAAAAGCCTCCACCAGCGCATCTGTTTCTTTGCTGAATCTTCCTCCCCACAGCTTCATTATCACACCTACTTTTTCAGGTTTTTCAGCAGTAAACCTCTTACTTGCAGCGGCAGACCAAAGAGGTTGATAAAGCCTTCCGCATCCCGTTGATTATAGACTTCGTCGGCACCAAAAGTGGCCAGATCTTCGCGGTAAAGCGAGTAAGGTGACTGGCGGCCGGCCACAATAATATTTCCTTTATAGAGCTTGAGAAGCACTGTCCCGGTGACTGTACGCTGTGTGCTGTCAACAAAAGCATCTATGGCTTCGCGCAAGGGTGTATACCACTGCCCGTTATAGACAAGTTCGCCGTACTTGATGGCAATCATTTCTTTAAAATGCATGGTCTCCCGGTCCAAGGTCAGTGTCTCCAATTCACGATGAGCAAAATATAAAAGTGTGCCGCCCGGAGTTTCATAAACACCGCGGGATTTCATGCCTACAAGCCTGTTTTCCACAATATCCACCCGGCCGACGCCGTGGCGGCCGGCAATAGTATTAAGTTCCGTCAGTAATGTTACCGGATCTAAATTTTTGCCGTTTACGGAAACAGGTTCGCCCTGATCAAAACCGATTTCCACATATTCCGGAGTATCCGGTGCATCCTGGGGATCAACAGTTAACAAAAACATCTCTTTTTCCGGCTCCACATCAGGATCTTCCAGGATTCCGCCTTCATAACTCAAATGCCATAAGTTGCGATCCATACTGTAAGGCTTATCTTTCGTTACCGGAATGGGAATACCGTGTTTTTGTGCATAATCAATGGCATCTTCCCGGGATTTAATCTCCCATTCCCGCCAGGGAGCAATAATTTTCATCTGCGGTGCCAAAGCTTTGATGGTTAATTCAAAACGAACCTGGTCATTGCCTTTACCGGTAGCGCCGTGGGCAATGGCATCGGCGCCTTCTTTTTCCGCAACTTCAACCAGTCGTTTGGCAATGGCAGGACGGGCAATGGATGTGCCCAGTAAATATTGCTGCTCATAAAATGCGCCTGATTTAATCATGGGGAAGACAAAATCCCGCATAAACTCTTCGCGGATATCTTCAATATAGATTTTTGAGGCACCAGAATTAATTGCTTTTTCCCGCAAAGGTTCCAGTTCTTCCCCCTGGCCCACATCGGCAGCCATGGCAATAACTTCCACCTGGTAATTTTCTTTCAGCCAGGGGATGATAATGGAGGTATCTAACCCGCCAGAATACGCTAATACAACCTTTTTCATACTTCACCCTCCCCTTGTTCAAAAGCTATTTTGTACAATTTCCTCAATAAAGTCAGCGACGGCTCTCCGCCGCTGGCAAAAAGCTCCACCTGCCCGCCGGGATTGCCGGCGGGACGCAAAAGGTTTTTTGCCGCCAAAACTCTTTTCAGCTGGCGTACTGTACCCAGGTTGCCGTCAATAAATTTCACGCCCGGCAACATTTTCTGCAAAGTATTTTTAATAAATAAGTAGTGCGTACAGCCTAAAACTACAGTTGTAATTTCAGCAGTGTTGAGTTCACGGAAAAGTGTGCTTAAAAGATTTTCCAGAGCAGGACCGGCAATAATACCGCTTTCAATTAATTCCACCAGGCCGGGGCAAGGCAGCAGGGCAACCTCATCCGTGCCGGTGGCATAGCGGTGGTAAAGCCGGCGAAACTTTTCTTCCCGTAGTGTCAAAGGGGTGGCCATAACCAGAACTTTTCCCCCTTCCGCCAGTGCAGGTTTAATGGCCGGCTCCATACCGATTACCGGCAGGGAAAACTCCTGGCGTAGTAAATCTACTGCTGCGCTTGTAGCCGTATTACAAGCCACTACCAAAGCTTTACTGCCCTTTTCTACCAGGAACTTTGCCGCCTGCATGCTTAAGGCACGCACTTCTTCTTTACTCTTACTGCCATAGGGAGCATTGGCTGTATCACCAAAATAGAGAAAATTTTCCGCAGGCAGCAGGCGGGCAGCCAGTGCCAGGACTGTGAGACCGCCGGCTCCGGAGTCAAAAAAAGCTATAGGTTTTTCCCGCTCCACATCCTGATACATAATCTCACCACAACATTTTTTATGAATTAGGGCTTACATGACTTTAGCCAGAATTGCTTTTTGGGCATGCAGCCTATTCTCTGCCTGATCAAAAATAACAGATTGCGGTCCTTCCATGATGTCATCGGTAATTTCTTCACCGCGGTGAGCAGGTAAGCAGTGCATAACGATGGCATCTTTGGCCGCCAGTTGCATAACCTCCCGGTTAATCTGATACGGCTTAAAAACGCGTATACGTGCCATCCGTTCAGCTTCCTGTCCCATGCTGGCCCACACATCTGTATAAAGAACATCTGCAGCTTTTACAGCCTGGCTGATCTCTGTAGTAATTAAAACTTCCGTGCCATAGGCTGCTGCATTTTCTTGGGCCGCCCTGACTATTTCTCTCCTCGGTTCATAGCCGGCAGGGGAAGCTATGGCCACATGCATTCCCATTTTACTGCAGGCTAAAAGTAAAGAGTGAGCCATATTATTCCCGTCGCCTACATATGCCAGTTTTAACCCTTCAAGCTTGCCTTTATGCTCCAGGACTGTCAGCAGATCCGCCATGGCCTGACAGGGATGTAACAGATCCGTCAGACCGTTAATGACGGGAATTTCCGCATAAGCTGCCAGCTCTTCCACTTCCTCATGCTCATAAGTGCGAATCATAATGCCGTCCAGGTAACGGGACAGTACCCGGGCTGTATCTTTCACCGGCTCCCCGCGGCCGATCTGTAAGTCCTGCGCGCTTAAAAAGAGGGCAGTACCTCCCAGCTGGTACATTCCCACTTCAAATGACACTCTTGTTCTGGTGGAGGCTTTGCGAAAAATCATCCCCAGTGTTTTTCCCGCCAGCAGGGGCTGATTCTTACCGTTTTTCCGCTCTGTTTTCAGCTGCAGGGCAAAATGCAAAATATCAGCCAATTCATCCCGGGAAAAATCATTAACCGTTAAAAAATCCCTTCCTTTAAGATTACCCATAATTCTCTTTTTCACCTCTTTTCCCTTCCGCTAGCACCGGGAAATTTTTTACTCAGCTAAGCGTACGTAAGGGCATTTTGTAAGATCTTTGCCGCCTCATCAATCTGTTCCTTATTTACGATTAGAGGCGGCAAAAAGCGCAGGATTTTCCCGCCAATACAGTTAATTAACAAACCGTTTTCCTGACAAAGCTTTGTTACTTGCGCCCCGTCACCGTTAATTTCCAAGCCCAGCATTAAGCCCAGACTGCGCAGGTCCACCACTTTTTCCCGGGGGAGCTCACACAGTTTTTGGGCAAAATAATTGCCCATTTCTGCCACATGTTCTAAAAAGCCTTTTGCCGTCACGATTGTAAAGACGGCATTGGCTGCAGCACAGGCCACCGGGTTGCCGCCGAAGGTAGAGGCATGGTCACCCGGCACCAGGATATCTGCGGCCTCACCTTTGGCCGCCATGACACCAATGGGCAGGCCGCCGCCCAAAGCCTTGGCCAAGGTAAAGACATCCGGTTCCACGCCGTAATTCTCATAAGCAAATAGCTTGCCTGTGCGTCCCATGCCGCACTGTACTTCATCAAAAATCAAAAGTAATCCATGGTCATCACAAAGAGTGCGCAAGCCTTTAAGAAAATCAGCTTCTGCCGGATAAACCCCGCCTTCGCCCTGCACCGGCTCCACCAAAATGGCACATGTTTTGTCTGTAATCAGCCGGGCAAAGGACTCCAGGTCGTTAAACTCACCGTAACGAAATCCGGCAACCATAGGTTCAAAACCTTTATGGTACTTGGGCTGACCGGTGGCTGTAATGGCCGCTAAAGTCCGGCCGTGGAAAGAACGTTTGGCCGTAATAATTTCATGGGCATCATTAGCCTTTTTTATTTTGCCGTATTTACGGGCAAGCTTGATGGCAGCTTCATTGGCTTCAGCACCGCTGTTACAAAAAAATACTTTGTCGGCACAGGAATGCGAGACAATACGTTCTGCCAACCGGATTTGCGGTTCCGTATAGTAGAGATTGGAAGCATGCATCAATTGTTTTAACTGGCTATTGACTGCTTCAACCACCTGCGGATGGCAGTGGCCAAAACTATTTACTCCCAAGCCACTGACAAAATCAAGATAACGCTTGCCGGTATCATCCCAGACATAAGGTCCTTCACCGCGCATTAGCAAAGGAGTTGCTTGAGGTTGGCGGTTATAAGTGTTAATAATATACTTACTCTCCTGAGCCTGAAGATCCATTTCTCTCCCCCCTAGGCCGTAACCATAGTTCCAATACCATGGTCGGTAAAGATTTCCAAGAGCAGTGAATGCGGTAGCCTGCCGTCAATAATGTGTGTGCGGGTCACACCATGCTTCAAGGCAGTTAGACATGCTTGCACTTTAGGGATCATCCCTTTATTAATCCTGCCGTTTTTAATCATTTCCAGCGCCTGTGCTTTCGGTAGCGTGGAAATTAAAGTGGCAGGGTCGTCTGCGTCGGCAAAAATACCTTCCACATCTGTTAACAGTATCAGTTTTTCGGCGGAAAGGGCCGCCGCCAACTGACCGGCCACATGATCCGCGTTAATATTAAGACTTTCACCGTCTAAACCTACGCCAATGGAAGAAATGACGGGAATATAATCTTCGGCACTTAAGGTATGAATCACATCCGGATTTACCTGAACAATATCACCCACATAGCCTAAATCCACCATTTCATCACTGCCGCTAACCGGTTCCAGCGGCCTTTTTTGGGCAACCAGCAGTTTAGAATCCTTGCCGGAAAGCCCCACGGCTTTGCCGCCATGACTGTTAATGAGACTGACAATTTCTTTATTGACCTTGCCGGTTAAAACCATTTCCACAATCTCCATGGTTTCTTTATCTGTTACGCGCAAACCGTTGGCAAAAACAGCTTCCTTGCCTAAACGGTTAAGCATCTGTGTTACTTCCGCCCCGCCGCCATGGACAACAATAGGATTAATGCCGATATACTTTAAGAGAATTATATCCATCATCACTGATTTTTTTAATTCATCTGAAACCATGGCCTGACCGCCGTATTTAATAACAAAAGTTTTATCGGCAAAAGTACGCAAATAAGGCAGGGCTTCAATGAGCACTTTTGCTTTTGCAATCAGTTTTTGTACTTCACCTGTCAAAATTATCACTCCCGTCTATCCTTAAAACCTGCCGGTCACACCGGCTTTTATTATCTTTAAGAACGATAACTGGCGTTAATTTTCACATAATCATAACTCAAATCAGCACCCCAGGCAGTAACGTTTTCCAGGCCCAGGTGCAAATCAACAATGATGTTTATATCTTGCTGCGAGAGAATTTCTTTGGCCCGGACTTCGTCAAAAACCAGCCCCTGACCGGCTTTTGTCACTTGCAAATCACCAAGATAAACATCAACTTTCCCGGGGTCAAAAGCTACATCCGTCTGTCCCATGGCCATCACAATCCGCCCCCAGTTAGCGTCCTCACCAAAAAAGGCTGTTTTCACCAGGTTTGAATTCAGAATGGCCATGGCCAGTTTTTTCCCGTCACTAAAGGTAGGAGCATTTTTAATGGTAACTTCTAAAAATTTTGTTGCTCCTTCACCGTCGCGGACAATTTTTTGGGCCAGTTCCGTGTTAACCTGCTGCAAAAGCGCGACAAAGCGCCAATAATCTTCGTTTTCTTCTTTTATTTCCGGATTTTCCGCCTTGCCGTTGGCCAGGACAAAGACTGTATCATTGGTGCTGGTATCGCCGTCTACGGTAATGAGATTATAAGAACGCTCCACCGTATACCGTAAAGCTTTTTGCAACAGCCCGGCAGAAATGGCGCAGTCGGTTGTAATAAAAGCCAACAGGGTTGCCATATTGGGGTGAATCATGCCGGAGCCTTTGGCTATACCGCCCACAGTAACAGTTTTCCCGCCGATTTCCGTCTCATAGGCAATCATCTTCGTTACCAGATCCGTGGTGCAAATGGCTTCGGCGGCATCTTGCCCGCCCTCTGCAGACAATCTGCCTACGATGCGGTCAATACCGGTTTTGATTTTTTCCATGGGCAGGTAGACGCCTATGACTCCCGTAGAAGCAACTAAAACATCTTCCGGGGGAAGCCTGAGTAAATTTGCCGTCCTTTCTGCCATGCGAGCCGCGTCTTTAAGACCCTGCTCGCCGGTACACGCATTGGCATTGCCACTGTTGCAGATAATGGCTTGTGCCTTTTGCTGTGCCAGGTGCCGGCGGGATAAGATGACCGGTGCCGCCTGAAAGCGATTTTTTGTAAAGACACCGGCGGCAGTGGCAGGAACTTCTGAATAGATTAAAGCTAAGTCTTTTTTGTCTTTTTTCAGGCCGCAGTGCAGTCCTGCCGCCAGAAAACCTTTGGCTGCGGTGACTCCGCCCGGAACTTGACGCAAAGTCATTAAGAGCACCCCCTTTATTGCAAACCGGCTGTTTCCGGCCGGCCCATCATAATATTCATATTCTGTACTGCCTGGCCTGCAGCCCCTTTAACCAGATTATCAATGGCTGAAATGATAATCAGGCGGCCTGTGCGCCGGTCAAAGCTAAAAGCAAGATCACAGAAATTAGTGCTGCTGACATTTTTGGTTTCAGGCAGTTCGGGTGGCGGCAACAGGCGGATAAAAGGTTCATCTTTATAGTATTCTTGATAAATCTCACTGATTAAAGTTTCTGTCGTCCCCGGCTTTAAACGCACATAAATGGTAGAGAGAATACCTCTGATCATCGGGACCAAGTGAGGAGTAAAAAGCAGTGTTACAGGATGACCGGCTGCCCGGGACAATCCTTGTTCAATTTCAGGAATATGCTGGTGGCCGGTTACTTTATACGCTTTGAAATTTTCCGTACACTCGGGAAAATGAAAAGCTTGTTTTGGTGTACGCCCGGCCCCCGAAACGCCTGATTTGGCATCGATAATTATATCATTACTTTCCACTACCCCTTCGGCCAAAAGCGGTAATATTGCCAACTGTGTCCCGGTAGGATAGCAGCCCGGATTGGCCACCAGGGTCGCATTGGCAATTTCCCTTCTGTTTACTTCCGGCAAACCGTAAACACTTTGCTCCAGAAGTTCAGGGGCGGTATGCTCATAGCCGTACCACTTTGGATACAGTTTAGCATCCTGCAGGCGGAAGTCACCGCTTAAATCAATAACTTTTTTGCCTGTCTGCAAAAGCTGCGGTACTAATTTTACAGAAGTACCGTGGGGCAGCGCCGCAAAAATAAAATCACATGCTGCCACTTTCTTCAGATCTAATTCTTCTAAAGTAAGATCACAAAGTCCACGAAATTGAGGGTAGACAGCCGAAAGCTTTTGTCCGGCAAAACTGGTGGAAGTTACATAATAAGGACGGGCATGCGGGTGTCGCAGTAGGATCTGAACCAACTCTTTGCCGGTATACCCGGTTGCTCCCACAACGGCTATTTTTAACATGGAAAACACCTGCCTTAATTTATCTGATAAAAAAGCCTCTCCATCCTAAAAGGACGAGAGGCATCTCGCGGTACCACCTTTATTGGTCACAAAACGACCCACTTACGCCGTGCATTACACACGGTCAGCTTTAACGGGCATCTCCCGGCGTGGCCTACTGAGCAAAGCCGTTTGGCACGCAGTTCAGGGGTGCGCTTCAGAATGTCTTCCGTGCCGGGCTTCCACCGTCCCCGGCTCGCTAATACTTCCGACATTCCTACTCTCCCCATCATTACCTTGCACTATTTCCAAGTTCTACATCTGGTATAGCTTATAGATTAGCATTGCCGCCGTTAAATGTCAAGTGGTTTGGGCAAGAAACCGGCTCTGCCGGTTTTTTTTTCGATAAAATTAATTTTACAAAGGAATATTGCCATGTTTTTTGCGGGGGCGATCCTCCTGCTTGGTAGCCAGCATCTCCAGTCCCCGGATTAAATAACTGCGGGTTTCCCTGGGATCAATGACAGCATCCACCCAGCCCCGGGAAGCAGCTATATACGGGTTTGCATATTTGTTTTTATATTCCTGAATCCTTGCGGCTCGTTCCGCCTCCGGATTCTCGGCTGCCTGAATCTCTTTACGGTAAACAATATTGGCTGCGCCTTCGGGGCCCATGACGGCTATTTCAGCCGTGGGCCAGGCCAAGGCCAGATCCCCGCCCACGGAGCGGGAACTCATGGCGATATAGGAACCACCATAGGCTTTACGCAAAATAACGGATATTTTGGGAACCGTAGCTTCGCAGTAAGCAAAAAGAACTTTGGCGCCATGGCGAATAATACCGCCGTGTTCCTGCTTTATCCCCGGCAGGTAACCGGGTACATCAACAAATGTAATGAGCGGTAGATTAAAACAATCACAAAAACGCACAAAACGTGCTATTTTATCTGAAGCATCTAGATCCAAAACTCCGGCTAAAACTTTAGTCTGATTGGCAACTATCCCCACTGGACGGCCGTTGAGACGGGCAAAACCGGTGACTGTATTGGCAGCAAATCCTGCCTGAACTTCTAAAAATTCACCACCGTCTACTACCCGCACAATTATCTCCCGGACATCATACGGTTTTTGTGGGTGCGGCAGGATGGACAGAAGTTCTTTTGCCGCATAAGGCGGTTCCTGCACGGAAGCCGGTGGCGGGTCCTCCAGATTATTGGCAGGCAGATAAGAAAGCAATTTTCTGATCTGCTGAAAACAAGTCGCTTCATCCGGTGCCAAAAAGTGGGCAACGCCGCTGATTTCATGATGTATATGTGCACCGCCCAGCTCCTGCGCACTGATATCTTCTCCGGTTACAGCTTTGATTACCTGGGGACCGGTAATAAACATCCGGCTGGTTTCGTTAACCGTAAAAATAAAATCGGTAAGGGCGGGTGAATAGACGGCGCCGCCGGCACAAGGTCCCAGGATTACCGAGATTTGCGGGATCACTCCGCTGGCCAAAACGTTGCGATAAAAAATTTCACCAAAAGCGTTAAGTGCTCTGATTCCTTCCTGGATCCGCGCACCGCCGGAATCAAATAAACCTAAACAGGGAGCACCGGTCTTCAGGGCCAAATCCATCACCTTACAGATTTTTTGCGCATGCATTTCGCCTAAAGAACCGCCGGCCACGGTAAAATCCTGGGCAAAGACATAAACCAAGCGGCCGTCAACTGTACCAAAACCTGTAACTACACCGTCTCCGGGATAAAAGTTGCCCATATCTTCCACCTTATGTAAATCTGCCTGCACAAAAGTATCCAATTCGGTAAAACTACCGGCATCCAAAAGTGCCTGAATCCTCTCCCGGGCGGTCAGTTTACCCTGTTGATGCTGCCGGGCAATCTTTTCTTCACCGCCGCCTGTCTCGATTAAACGTTTACGCTCCTGCAAAAATTTCAGCTTCTCTTTCATCTGTACACCTCCAAGCTGTCACGTAACAAAAAAAGCTTTTAATTAGTTTTAACAGGGACCTAAATTATGGAATTTTTTTCACTATATCATTTTCCCCTGCTCGCAGCAATCAAAATCGTTTAACGCCTGGAAATATTGCATGCAAAAAAACAGAGCCACGCAGGCTCTGCTTATTCTTGCATAATTTCTTTAATAATACCGACAGCCTCCTTGATCTGGGCCGGACTTACATCTTTGTGCGTAACAAAACGCACTGTATTCGGATCTAAAGCACCGGCCAGCACACCGGCAGCATGGAATTTTTGTAAAAACTCATTGAGAGACATTTTTTCCGGCGTCACCAGTACCATATTAGTTTGGACTTTTGCCAGGTCAATTACTAATCCCTCAACTGCAGACAGTTCCTTTGCCAAGTATTGTGCTTTTTCATGGTCTGCAGCCAGCTGCTCATAGTTTTGCAACGCAATAATCCCCGCAGCGGCAATTACACCGGCTTGCCGCATACCGCCGCCCAGTAATTTCCGGTAGTAGCGGGCCTGGTCAATAAAACTTTGCGGTCCGGCCAAAAGCGAACCGATGGGCGCACCCAAACCTTTGGACAGGCAAAACATGACAGAATCCGTATAACAGGTTAATTCAGTCACTTCACATTGCAGGGCAATGGCGGCATTAAAAATGCGTGCCCCATCCAAATGCACTTTTAAACCATATTTCTGGGCTAACCGGTAAACAACTGCCATCTTTTCCGGGGGAATGACGGTACCACCGTCGCGATTTAGTGTGTTTTCCAGGCACACCAGTTTTGGTGGAGATGAATATGGTGTTGTAGTACGAAGACAGTCCCTTAATTTGCCAAGCCCCTGGCAGCCATGCAAATTTGCCACAGGCTGCAGCTGCACCCCGGACAGCACACTGGCTGCCGCCATTTCATCCTGGTAAATATGGGCCAGTGCATCGCAAATCACTGTATCCCCACGCTCACAATGTGTCATGATAGCCAACTGATTGCCCATGCTGCCTGAAGGCACGAATAAAGCCGCCTCTTTACCTACCATTTGCGCCGCCAATGTTTCCAGGCGGTTGACGGTAGGGTCTTCACCATAGACATCATCACCAAGTTCAGCCTCTGCCATAGCCCTGCGCATAGCTGCCGTCGGTTTTGTTACACTATCACTGCGTAAATCAATGATGTTCAACTCCATTACCTCCGGGTTGTTTAGTTAATCTGTATTCTTTGCTGATTGGCATAGATATTGAACCGGCGCCCGCGGGCAAAACCAATCAGGGTAATGCCCAAATTGATTGCCAGTTCAATACTTAATTCTGTAGGTGCCGACCTTGATACTAAAACGGGAATGCTTAATTTTGCCGTTTTAATTAAAATTTCCGAAGATACCCTGCCGCTGGTTAATAAAACTTTTTCGTTCAGATCAATCTCTTCTTTTAAACAATGGCCGATCAGTTTATCCACAGCATTATGGCGTCCAATATCTTCACAAACGTAGAGCAGCCCTTCTTTACTGCCCAAGGCGGAACTGTGTATCCCGCCTGTTTGCTGGTAAAGTTCAGCCCTTTCCTGCAACTGTCGCATTAGAGCCAAAATTTGCCGGGCGGGAATTGTCATTTCAGATTTTACAGGGTTACTTTTTAAAGCATCAAGGGCATGATAAAAAACCGTACCTTTGCCGCAACCGGAAGTAATAGTACGCTTACCGTACAATTTTTCCGCCAGTTCATTTCCTTTCGTCTCCACAAACACAATCCCCTGCTCTTGGTCAAAACGCAGGGAGCGTATATCAGCAAACCGGCGAATTAAACCTTCAGAACGCAAAAATCCTACCGCTAGCTCCTCAGACCTTTCCGGTGTATGCAAAAGTGTCACCAATTCTTTGCCATTCAAAAAGATAGTCAACGGCACTTCCCGGATTACGGGATCATCAAGTTCATGTATGCCTTTGTCATCTACACGCAAGATTTTTTTAGAAACTACTATCTTTTCCATCATGTCCTCCTTGAGCGGAAAAGTTTAAAAAAAGCGGATGCTCGGGAGAGAGCATCCGCTTACCGGAAATTATGCTTTTTCAACCCGAACGGCAGTTACTTTCAATTCAGGGATTTTGGCCGTCGGACAAGAGTGTGAACTGGTCAGTAAATTGGCAGCCGTCTCTTTAAAGTGGAAAGTCATAAAGACGACTCCCCGGGGAACACGGTCGGTAATTCTGACTTTCGATTTCACCTCACCGCGGCGAGAAGATACTTTAACCAGATCGGACTCTTGTAATTTAAGTGCTTTGGCGTCATGAGGGTTAATTTCCATTAATTCTTCGTTGAGCACCTTTCTGAGGCCTTTGCTTCTCCGGGTCATAGTTCCGGTATGATAATGATAGAGCACCCGGCCCGTAGTCAGCAGGAACGGGAAATCCTCATCCGGTTTTTCTGCCGGATCCTGATGTTCAACCGCACTAAAGCGGCCTAAACCGCGGCTAAATTTGCCCACATGCAAAATAGGTGTTCCGGGATGGTCCTCTGTGGGGCAGGGCCAGTTAATGCCTGTTACCCCCAAGCGTTCATAGTTGATGCCGGCATAACTTGGTGTAAGGGCAGCTATTTCTGTAAAGATATCCTCGGCACACCGGTAATTCCAGCCGAAGCCCAATCTTTTGCCGATTTCATTTATTATCTGCCAGTCAGCTTTTGCTTTGCCGCGTGGCTTCAGTGCCTGGTTAACCTTTTGTACGCGCCGCTCCGTATTGACAAAAGTGCCTTCTTTTTCTGCCCACGAGACTGCAGGCAAGACCACATCTGCATATTTTGCCGTTTCTGTCAGGAACAGGTCCTGTACAACGAGAAATTCCAGCTGCTCCATACAGTAACGGACATGGGAAGAATCCGGATCAGACAGATAAGGATTCTCTCCCATGATATACATGGCACGAATATCCCTGTTTTCCGCCGCAGAAAACATTTCGGTAACGGTTAGCCCGGGGGTGCCGGAAAGCTCTACACCCCATGCCTGAGTAAATTTAGCCCTTGCTTTCTCATCAGTAACAGACTGATAACCGGTAAAGACATCCGGCAGCGCTCCCATATCACAGGCACCCTGCACATTATTTTGCCCGCGCAGCGGGTTGACACCGCTGAACGGCTTGCCGATATTGCCGGTCAGCAGGGCCAGGTTGGCAATGGAAAGCACATTATCAGTACCGGTAGTATGCTGGGTGACACCCATGGTGTAAAGGATACTGGCAGTCTCTGCCTCGGCATAGATCCGGGCAGCCCTGATAATATTTTCTGCCGGTACACCGGTGATTTTTTCTGCATATTCAGGTGTATACTTTTCCACGGTTGCTTTTAAAGCGTCAAAGTTTTCCGTTCTTGCTTTAATAAATTCTTCATCTGCCAGGCCTTCTTTAAGAATAACATGGGCCATGGCATTTAAGAGGGCAATATTTGTACCCGGTTTTAATTGCAGGAAAACATCAGCATAATCGCAAAGCTCAATCCTGCGCGGGTCTGCCACAATCAGTTTGGCGCCTTTTTTAACGGCACGTT
>ERZ773359.2381-NODE-2381-length-23760-cov-8.408690_pt1 | contig 23760 bp, 22 predicted proteins | sample MGYA00374955_ERZ773359 | MGnify/ENA primary metagenome ERZ773359 (study PRJEB29098, sample SAMN04486028) | biogas fermenter metagenome | study: EMG produced TPA metagenomics assembly of the Biogas fermentation microbial communities from Germany - Plant 4 DNA1...
TGCAAGGCAAATTAAAAGTTAATGCACTCATCTGTATCAAAAACTTCTTCATTTAAGCGGTAGATAATAATCTTTTCTTTCTTATCACTCGCACCGGGCACCCTGATTTTATTGATGATGGTAAAAGGAGTACTGGTTTCCAGGAAATCTTTATACTCCTGTAGTGGATAATAAATAATTAAATCCACCGTTCTTCTGTACTTTTCCACGGAGCGTAAAATGTTGTGTATCACCTTTCTAAAAATGTGTACTGAGAAGGGATTAAAAAAATAAAAACAGTTATCTCTCTTGTCAATTTTATAACGCTGGGCGAGGCCGTATTTAAACTTAATCGGTGCAGCAATATGCTGTGCTTTTAATCTGTATGCTGCCTTGTTTTCAAGCGCTTCTTCATATGTTTGACAATTAGCTTCTATTCCTGTCACCGGCAGCTGAAAACGATTATGGATATAAAATGCGACTCGACCCCGGCCAGATCCAAAATCTACAACTCTGTTAATACCCCGAAACTTGTAATTCTCTGCAAGTGCATCTAAAGCCTTATATGGAGTTGGTTCGTAACGATTATACTGTGCATGACCATCTTTCCATTCTCTTAATCCTACGGTTCTTATACCAAGCAATTTATCGTGTTTTCTCTCTCCCATTGGTTTCTCCTTAGACCTGTGTTGTTAATTAAGTAATTACAGAAACATGTATGCCCATGACTGCCAGCATTTCATTTTGAGATTATCCAGTTTCATTCAGATAAGAGCGTTTCGATTGTACAGTCATAACCCAAGTTAAAAAAGAAGGTACCAACCCAGACTACGAAGTTACAACACAATTTCGTCCCCTTGCTTTTGCCTTGTACAAGGCATCATCTGCCATTATTAAAATCTCGGCAAGGTCGTTAACATCATCATTGTTACCACTGATTGCCGCCACGCCAATGCTTACCGTAAAACCAATTTCCTGTTTCTCGTAAATAACTTTTCTCCCGGCTACAGCTTCCCGAAAATGTTCCGCTACCTTTCTCGCATCTGCCAAAGAAGCGTGTTTTAAAACCACGGCAAATTCTTCTCCTCCTATACGCCCGGCAATATCCGTTTTGCGGAAGCTGGATTTTATCATGCTTCCCATCTCACGAATAACCTCATCTCCGGCTGCATGCCCAAAGGTATCGTTGATATTCTTGAATTTATCCAAATCCATAATTAACAATGATAGTTCCGCATTATTCTTTTTAGCGCAAGCAAATTCTCTTTGGGCTAAATTCATAAATTCTGCCCGGTTGTAGAGTCCGCTTAAAGAATCTGTGGTGGCCAAAAATTTTAGCCGCTCCTGAATTTTCCTTTCCTTGGTAACATCATGAATATATTTAAGCATTCTCGTGTTACCATCATGGTAACCTCCTAACGGCATCACGTTAATTTCAAAAAAACGTTCTTCCCCATCTATCACTAAGGAATAATCATGGCTTTTCTCACTTTCAAAGATTTCCAGCAGCTTTGGTTCCTGCTCAAGAATATGTTCTATGGGGTAATTTTTCAATGAAATGTTTATTGCTGCAAAAAATTTTTCGGCAGCCTTATTGTAGTCAATTACTCTTTTCCCCGGACCCAGTACCACCATGCCGTCTAGGTTGTGCTCAAAGATTGTTTCCCGGGCCAGAGTTTTTATTTCTAAAAAATCGTATTTTAAAATGCCATAACTAATAATCAAGAGAGAAGCAGGCATTATTAAAGCGGAGTAATCAATGCCCCGCTCTTCGAAAGCGAAAAGAATCAGCGCGATACCAATAAGAGGTAATAAAGAAGCATATAAGAATACTAAAAAGTGGGACTTGGTGTGAACAACCTTATCTTTCAGGTATCCTATGCAGTAAATGATAACGGTAAGAAGCAGGCACAAGATGGTATAAGAGATGTTAACATAGTACCAGAAACCTCTTTCCATATACAAGGCGTAATAGCCAAAGAACTGCCTTAGTTCCCATTTTGTATAGAAAAGATGATGCCAGGGATTAGTGAGCCGCACAAAAAAGGTTAATACAGGTACAGAAAACAATAAAAGTGCCATCCGCATATTTAGGGAATAGATGATTTTTGTATAAAGAAGGGCCACCAGCAGCCATAGTACGGCAATAAAGGGCAGTCCCAAATATTGAAACTGATTCCAAAAGATCATTTCCTGCAGATCGCTGCTGTTGACAATCATTAAATAGCCAAATAAATATATACTGATGCATATAACCAAGGCTGAGAATGCCTTTCGGTAGCTGGTTCTGCCCTTTGAAAAGAAATAGACGGCGAAAAACTGAGCTAATGTGACGGCAAAAACTAGGTATAGACTAAGTAACGTTTTCATAAAACACCTCAGTATAGAGTAGGATAATCCTATCCATGCACCGGCACAATAGAATTATCTGTATAGTCTTGTTTTCTTATCCGGTTAAGTTGTTAATTGCATACCAATTGACATTACTTCTCCAAAAACATAATTGCAGCATCTTCATCAAGCGGTTCACTGATCAGAAATCCCTGTATTTTGTCGCAGTTGTGTTTTTGCAAATACTGCAGCTGGATATTGTGCTCAACTCCTTCAGCAATTGTGCAGTGTCCAAGTTTATGGGCCATCGATATTATATCACCTGTAATGGCTTTGCTCTGGTCAGCACATAACAGGTTATCGATAAAATATTTGTCAATTTTCATGTAATCAGCTTTTAATTCCTGTTCCCTATACAGGGAGGAATAGCCGGTTCCAAAGTCATCGATCATTATTTGGAGCCCTGCTTTCCTCATTATTTCAAGAATACTGTTAATCTTATCATAATCAGAGGCAAAGACAGATTCCGTAATCTCAATATAGATGTTTTTCATGTTAACCTGTATCTCACTTATTAACTCAAACAGCCTGTTTGTGAAATTGGGACTTAAGAGTTGAATTACAGAAATGTTCAATGAAATGCCAATTTCATTATACCCAAGCTTGTTAAGCCTGTTTAAAAAACATAAGGCTTTGGCAATTATTTTTTCACCAATGGGCAGGATAAGCTTTGTTTTCTCGGCAATGGGGATGAATTCCAGGGGTGATACAAGTCCGAGCTTCCCTGTCCTCAACCTGCCCAGTGCCTCAAAGCCGAAAATTGAGCCTGTTCTTAAATTCATAATGGGCTGATACTGTAAAAACAGCTCATCAGTAGTATCATCATTTGCCGCAATGGCGCTGAGAGCTTCCACAATTTCTCTTTCACGGTTAACAATGGCTTCAAGCTCTTCATTGTAAATACAAATTTCAAAATCCCTGCCAAACATGCTGACAGACGTTTCTGAAGCTATCAGCAGTCTTCGTAATTGCAGATCAACATTGAGTTCACTTTGGTTCTGCTCAATTTCGAGGATGCCAATCCCGCCGCCTATTCTTTCTGTTATAAAGATAGACCCCAGGGTATCTGCAATGACATTACCAAAAGCAACAAGCTCTTTTTGATCTTTATAGTCAAAGAGATAGAAAACAAAACTATTCTCACGTGAATGGAACAAAAGACAATTATCGGTGCAGTGCTGACTAAGTGCTTCAGCTGCTTTCTTGATCAGATTTTGAGCATACTGGAACCCATAATTAGCTGCTACAACCTGAACCATGTTTAAGTTAATACCAATGAGGGCTTTTTTTGCCTTCTGCTTTCGCTTGGCATCCTTTTCCAGTAATGCTACCAAATAGTCGTGATTATGCAGTCCTGTCCATCTATCATGCTCATAATTATATTTTAGGGCATCTTCAATGGCTTTGCGATCGGAGATATCAAAAACGATTCCTTCCAATGCTTCCACTTCACCGGCATCGTTATAGATACCCTGCCCCATTTCCAGGACCCATTTTTTCTCCCCGGCAGCCGTGATAATCTCATATTCATATTTAAACGGCTGTCCTGCTGCCAGAACGCGTTCCCATTCATTCCACAAAACGTCATGGTATTCGGGGGAGATAAGCTCATTATAGGACAGGTCTCTGTTGTACAGCAGGCTCTCCGGAGGATAACCCGTCAGGTCATAGCAGCCTGCGGAAACATACTGCATAGTCCAGTCGCGGTCATAATTGCACCTGTACGCAAACCCTGGGAGGTGGGATAGTAAAACAGATTTGCTGCGTTCACTTTCATGCAACTGCTGCTCCAACTCATGCTCTGCACGTAACAGGGCAGCATGCACATCAATCCTGGCTTTCAGTGATTCCATATGAATCGGCTTGCGGATATAGTCTACGGCCCCTAGTTTTAAGCCCTTGATTTCATTGTCTACCTCATCGTAATTTGTCAATACTATGGTGCGCAGTTTCCCATACCGCTTGTCCCCTTTTAAGGATTCAAGTACCTGAAACCCGTTCATCCTGGGCATATTCAAATCAAGGATCATCAAGTTTATCCCGTCATGCTCCTGAAGCATACGTAGTGCTTCCTGGCCGTCGCAAGCAGTTAAGATCTGGTATTCGCTCAGCATACTTTTGATAATCAGCCTGTCAGTTGCCGAGTCCTCAACCACCAAGATCTTGATTAGCATTGTGACTTCCCCCTTCCTAGCTCCCGGGTTTCCTGGAACTTATCCAGCTCCGTCAGCAGTTTTTTTAGTAATACAGTAAAGCTGTCGTACAGTGGGCCTATCTCTTCTCCCTGTTCTTCTTCCAGCGCTTTCTGCAAAGACGCGGCGGCAGCCTGTAGTGCTTTGGCGCCGATGCTGCCGGAACTACCCTTAATCTTATGCACGATTTGTGCAGCCTCAGTGTATCTTTTTTCACGGACCGCCGCTGCCAGTCTGTCCAGAGTATCTCGGTTTTCACTGCGATACTCTTGCAGCACCTGAGAATACAGTTCTGCGCTGCCACCCATATTCTTTAAGCCCATCTGCTGATCAAGGACAGTGGTCTCACTATCATCGTCAGGCTCATTTTCCAGAATAATATCTTTGATGGTCTGAATAAAGTGATCAGGATTAAAGGGCTTACTGATATAATGGAATATTCCGCTTTGCTCACATCTGTCCCGCACACCAAAAATAACATCCGCTGTCATAGCCACAATAGGAACATTGGTTGAAATTTCCCGGATTTTTGCTGCCGCTTCATAACCGTTCATCACGGGCATATGCAAATCCATAACAATCAAATCTATCCTGTTTCTGTGTTCTTTAAACAGATCTACAGCCTCCCTGCCATCGTTGGCAGTGATAACTTCCAGCCCCATCTGTTCTAAGAGTGACTTGGCAATTAGCTGGTTCGTTTTATTGTCCTCCGCCAGCAAAACAAGATGTGATTTTTCCAGTTTTGCCGGGACATTTTCCCTCGTCGCAGCAAGCTGGGCACCTGAAACAACCTTCAAATTGAAAATATCCAGGATTCCGTTGAGTAATATAGAGGGTATGATTGGCTTCCCAATACCCATATCAATCCCATGTTCATTAAGTCTGTCGAACAAATCCTCGCGCAGCATGGGTAAAAGCATGATAATTTTTGGCACTTTAGCAATCTTCTGGTTGCTGCGTATAGACTCAATAAAGTTGAAGCCGCCTGCGGCCGGTGTATCATAATCAATTATAAACAAATCAAAGGGCTTGGCATATTTCCCGTTTGCGGCTTCGAGCATGCTTAAGGCACTTGTTTCCGAACTCGTTAGCTCACACTGCATGCCAAAGCTGCCCAAATAGCTTTCAATTAGGTTGATGTTTGCACCCGATCTTTCTAAAACCAGTGTTCTGAGATCTTTAAGGGGTTTGGCAGACAGTGTTTTCTCAAATACTGCTTCCTTCTCCTGATCAACTTGTAAAGGCAATTCAATGATAAAGGTCGTACCTTCTCCTGGTGTGCTGAACACCTTAATTTCTCCACCCATCAAGTCTACAAGGTTCTTAACAATGGGCAATCCTAAACCAGAACCTCCAAAACGGCGATTAATAGTGCTGTCACCCTGCTCAAAGGGGGTAAAGAGCCTGCCCACCTGTTCTTCAGTCATTCCTATTCCTGTATCCCTAATGGTAAATGAGATATGGTATTTATCATACTCCTTTGCAATTAAGCGAATATCTAATGAGACTTCTCCGGCAGTGGTAAATTTGACGGCATTGCTCAAAACATTAAGCAAAACTTGTTCAAGCCTTTTGGCATCACCAAAAAACCAATTGGGAACAAGGGGATCTTTTGAAAGACGAAAACCAATTTTCTGCTCATTGATTTTATATAAGACAATATTGACTACATCCTGAATCACCTGATCCATGCTGAAAGTAGTGAGTTCCAGCTGAACTTTGCCGGCTTCAATTTTAGAGAAATCGAGAATATCATTGATGATGCTCAGCATACTGTTTGCTGCTTGTGTAATCCGGTCGAGATACATACTCTGTGTTAAAGTAATCTCGGTTTTTTTCAACAGGTAAGACAAGCCGGTAATGGCGTTAAGGGGAGTTCTGATTTCGTGGGACATCCTGGCCATAAAACTTGACTTGAATTCATTTGCTTCATCAGCCTCACGTTTTGCCTGTTCCAGGTCAAGCTGAATCTCTTCTCTGCGCCGGATCTCCTTGCGCAGTCTTGCAATCCAGAAGAACGATACACAGAGCACAACGGCGACTAAGGTGCCGACAATAGATAAAACACGAATAACAGGCCCGTAATCTATATCAGTATCTAATTCAACCCACTTGTTGTGAATGGCAAGCTTTTCACTTTCACTAATTGCCGCCAGCGCTTTATTAAAGATGCTGACTAATTCAGGCCAGTCTTTGCGCACAGCAAAATGCAGGGCCTGCTGTTTTTCCGCCTCAAAAGATATAAATCTGAGATTGGTCAAACCATTTGCCCGTATTAAGTAATTTGTGGTGGCCAGGTTGCCGATAAAAGCTTTTTCCATTCCTGTCGCTACAGCAGTAAGCGCAGCTTCCACAGAATCATACAAACTAAGATTTATATTTTGATAAGACAATAAGTAGCTGTGATGTGAGCTGTTGCGCTGAACAGCCACGACATAACCTTCTAAATCTTCGAGGCCCGAAATTTCGCTATCTGTATCACGGGTTACAATCACTCTTTTGTAGTAGTAATACGGTGCGGAAAAAAGAAAGTATTTTTCTCTTTCGCTAGTTTTACCGACAGCAGGCAGTGCGTCAATACTTCCCACCAGCGCCAGGTCATAAGCCTCGGGCCAAGTTAAGCCTTCTGCTATATCAAATTGCAAACCGGTCTTTTCGCTGATTAAAGCTAGATAGTCGGCGGTGATTCCTCTGTACTCACCATTTTCATCGATAAACTCAAACGGGACAAATCCCGGGTCGATACCAAGACGAATCACCGGATGCTCCTGCATAAACACTAATTCATTCTCTGTCCAACTGCTGTCATTGGCCGCACCAAAGCAGGGTACTGCTGCCGTTATTACGATACTGACTGCCAGCATGATTCCAAATACTGACCGGCCACATGGCAGCATCTTGAGGAGGGCATCAAATAATGCTTTCCTAATAACTGTCAAACGGACACCTCCCTCCCGATATCGACAGGAACGAATCTCAAAGACAAAAACAGAGCTTGCTGCACATATCGGCGAATTCATCGCCTGGGATATCAATGCCAAGCTCTGTTACTTTTTGCAGATTATTGTCTTGCCGTTTTTACATAAAGACATACCAAGGAGGTTTGCGCCTTGCAAACAAAACTGCAGAGACAATCAAAGATGAATGCAGGCAAATGTTCTGCCTGTCCTTGCTTAACGTCCAGCAGGCTGAAATAATTACTAGTCTTCACAAGCGCTGCTCCTTTCACCCGCATAGTCCGATAAAAAAATTATGTCATATATTGTCATAATTGTCAATGAAGTATTTATATTCTCTCAATATGTGGGCTGCGGTGCGTGTTCATCCCTTCGCGTTCTTTCCTAAAATCCACATCCGCACCCTAGCCGCTGATAATCTTTACATAAAACTCCCTGTTTCTAGGCCCGTCAAACTCGCAAAAATAGATTCCCTGCCAGGTTCCCAATAGCAGTTTCCCATCCCGGATCAGCACTGTACAGGAGGAGCCCATCAGAGAAGCCTTGATATGTGCATGGGCATTACCTTCAAGATGGAGGTATTCCCCATCTGCGGGATAAGTGTTATCTAGGGCTGAAATGATATCCCGCACAACATCCGGATCAGCATTTTCGTTTATTGTCACTCCGGCAGTTGTATGGGGCACATATATGACTGCGAGACCGTCCTGCACATTACTTTTTTGGACTGCTTCTACAACCTTAGCCGTTATGTCGATAAACTGCTGTGGTTTGGCAGTTTGAATTTTACAGCGCATACACAGGCCTCCTTTTTTTGGTAACTAATACTGTGCTTTCATTACAACGACTGTACCTTAATTGTTTTACTCCCTATGCATAACTTCGCACAGCGGCTACAACCTTAAAGACTTACGGATAATACTTCCTTTTAGGCGTGAGCCGAGATTAGATTTATTAATAATCATTTCTTCAATGTCCCGTGGTGCAGCAGTTAACAACTCATACCCATCTTTTTTAACCAAAACAGTATCGGAGTGCCTAAAACCTCCAAGGCCTTCAACATAGATTCCGGGTTCAATACTGATTACCATATTTTCCTGCAGTATGTCTTGACTGCCTTCAGCAATATAGGGTCCCTCATGATTACCCAACCCGATACCATGCCCTGTCCTATGCAGCAGATTATCCTTTAACCCATACCGGATCAAATACTCCCTGGCTTCAGCATCAATGTCAGCAGTCTGAACTCCTGCCCTGACTTTGCTTAAAGCCCTTGCCCTGGCATTCATCATATGCTGGAACAATTCTTTTTCCTCTCCGGAAGGCGGTTTTAGGAAAAACGTTCGCTCACATTCAGAGGCATAGCCGTTAATCCGGAAATAGCACATTGCCAGGTTAGGACCCTGCCCCAGCCGGTCATTCAGACCTGGAATGCTGTGGGGCATAGAGCTTTGGGGTGCGGGCCAGGCCACTGTCAAAAGCGAAGTAGTGATCGGATCAAAGTTTCCGGACCGGATAAGATCATTCTGAATACTTTTGGAGATGGCGAAGATTTCAATTACACTTGCTCCCGGATAGACGGAAGCGAAAATCTTATACATGCTTTCATCACAAATCTTGGCACTGCTGCGGATCATCTCCAATTCCAGCGGACTTTTGATTTGCCGCTGTACTGCTACCAGGTCGGAACAAACTAATTCTTTCGCCTCAAGCTTAAAATATACTTCCGCCTTGACATTATTTTCAATTCCGACTCTGCTATACTTCTGCAAAATATTGTTTAACACATCGTACCAGTTTTCTTTTGACGGTGACGGGTATTCCCAATACGATACGATCTCACAGTCAATTATTGCTTTATGAACGTGAGCTTCTTCCAATTTAGGAACAATCAGAATGGGCTTCTGCCGGGGAGCTATAACAATAAAAAAAGGCCTTTCCTCAGGTCTGTACGTAATACTTGTCAAATACCAAATATCTTCTTCTGCAGTTACGATATATGCATCCAGGGAGCGACTTTTAACGGTCTCCTGCAGAGCACTGATCCTTTGTTCGAGTTCTTTTTTTAACAACCCTTAGTCACCTCTTTCATCTGATTAACTTGTCCTTGTCTGTTTTTCGTTACAGTTCCTTTATTTTCCTTCTCGTTTTAATATTCTTTCCGCTTTATCCCTCCGCTGCATTCCGACGCGAATACCCCACAGATCAAATAAAGCCTCAGCATCAAGGGAAACACTCCATTGTATAATTCTTTATAGAGAAGGGGCTGTAGTGACTACAGCCCCTTGCTTTTAAGTTCTCTCTCAGAACAATTAACCGACTTGAGTTGTCAGGAAAATAGGCAAAGTCATCTGATCAATCTGATCTAAAAGTTCCTCAAGTTCATCCAGATGGCGGTCTTCGTCGTTTAGAATTTGTACAAGGATATCCCGGGTAGCATGGTCACCCACCTCACCGGCAAGCGCAATAGCATCATTATATGCCTTGATGGCACTTTCTTCAGCAGCCCGGTCATTTCCTATCTGACTGGGGACATCATCGCCGATATGAATTTTGTTAAGCTCAGTTACAATTGGTTTTCCGCCGAGGAAAAGAATTCTCCCGATAAGTTTTTCGGCATGTTTCATTTCCTGTATCGACCGCTGCTCAAAACCTTCATGCAGCTTACCATAACCCCAGTCCTCGCACATTTCTGCGTGTACAATGTACTGATTGATAGCCGTCAGTTCGTCTGCAAGTAAATCATTCAACGCTTCAATAAGCTTTTGATTACCTTTCATAAGCCTACTCCTTTCTTTAACAGATTAATGTTGTGTGACTGCCCTGGCTGGACTATTCCGCATTTTTATTTTTTCAGCGCAAAGCAACATAAAGTACAAATTATCGTATATGTCTGAATATTATAACTACTATACAGCAATTTTATCTTCTCTTGTTCCTTTTGGCAAGCAAAATGTTCCTCTCTGCTGTGGAGGAACATGGCTTTATTATCGATTGACTACGACTACCTACAGGTCAATTTCCAGTAATATCGGTGTATGGTCCTGTCTGGGTCCAGAATCAATCATCTCAGATTTTAAAACCCTGTCTGCAATCCTGTCACTCACCAGCCAATAATCTATTCTCCAGCCGGAATTATTAATTTTGCTTGTCCGGGCACGCTGTGCCCACCAGGAATAGACACCTGTAACATCGCCATGGAGATGGCGAAAGGTATCCGTAAAACCTCTTTGCAGCAAATTTGTAAAACCTTCACGCTCCTCGTCAGTAAAACCGGCTGTATTACGATTTCTATCGGGATGAGCTAAATCAATTTCTCTATGGGCTACATTGAAATCACCGGCTGCCACAACATATTTTTCTTTATCCAAATTTTCCAGGTAATCAGCATATTTAATGTCCCAAAGCTGTCGTTCCTGTAAGCGGCCTAAGTCTTCACCTGCATTTGGTGTATATACCTGTGTCAAGTAAAAGTCAGCAAATTCCAAGGTGATGATTCTGCCTTCATAATCCATGGTGCCGGGGGCACCGATTTTAGGGAAGCTTACACTTGGGTTTAAACTGTTTTTATATAAAAACATGGTGCCTGCGTAGCCCTTGCGTGCCGGTTCTATAGAACAGTTCCACACAATTTCGTATTGTGGCAGCACACTATTTAAAATATCTAATTGCTTTTTCGTAGGTCCATTGCTTGGCAGCTTTGTTTCCTGCAAAGCAATAACTTCCGGCTTAATGTCTGCAATGGTACTCATTACTTTTCGGCTTAATTTGGCTCGTTCAGAAGTACCTGTTAACGCGGCATTTAATGAATCAATATTCCATGAAATAAGCTTCAAAAGCTCAACCTCCCCTGATTATACTTCATTGCCTGTGTGAAATGCTCTCTTTTCTTCCTTTACTATTCATCGTGACCAAACTTTAAAAGAAGCAGCGCTTTAAAAGAAGCAGCTATCATAATCCACAGCTTAGCACTTTTAATGTCGCTTCTTTACTCCCCGGCCCCTGACGTTCGTTATCCTTGTGATACTCTACAATTAAATCTAATAAATCCACTGCTATTCTCCTCCTCTCCTATAATAATAGTGTGCATTTATTGTAAATGTTTGAACTCAATCTTTTTCAAGTATACCTTTATTTTTCAATTATATCATTTTAAGCACCTTGCGCAGAAGCAGTATGACACCCGCCTAAGGTATTTCCTTTAAGTAATAGTATTTTTTTTTAGTACCACACCGTTTTCAAAACACCTTTGTCCTCTGGTCAAAATAACGAGGCTCTCTACGAAATAGCAGCATAGAGCGCCTCGTTTTACATTTAGGTTTACAGACAAATTAGGTTAAACTGAGTCATCTTTGCACTAAAAATAGTCGCAGACGCTGAGAGTAATAAGCGCAGCTAAATCTCAAATAGTATTTCATGTGTTTCGCAGTGCTATGCCGCACTTTGCGCAATAACGTGCTCCGGGGTAGACGGGAGAGTCGCATTCGGGGCAGAATTTTATCTGCGGTACAGCTTGGTATGTCAGCGGCAAATCTTCATTCGGTGCGGCATCGGACAGAAACAGCCAGAAAATGTCTTCGCCGTTCTCACATATGCCGATGGCTCCGGAGGGCGATACCACATAAAAGCTGTCCTCGTCGATGGGGTTTTCGCTGTCGCTTGTCTCAGCAAGCACCAGCAAACCTTGTTCATCATATCTTTCATCTGCAGTAGCAAAGCTCCAGCTCTTACAGCGTGCAGCAGCAAACTCCGCCGCCTCCAGCAGGCTGTCAAATCTCTCCATAATGATGACCCTCCTTATTTAAATAACAGGTTATTACACCGTTGGCAGCGGTCATTTTGTATGAGATTCATCGTGGTACAGACGCTGCAGTAGATGATGCTGTCTTTGGATTTATCATACTTTTCGTATGTGCCAAACATAGGGTGGTGGCGCACCCTGTCGCCAACGGAGAGGTAATCGTACATTTTTCGTCTGCTGCCCTCTTCCACGATGGTCTTTTTCTTGCCTGCGTCGGTACGGATGACCACCGTGTATTCCGTATAGGTTTCGTTGCTGTCGCGATGTCTATACTCTTCCTTGCTGTATTTATTGACGACCACGCCCTCCCACATGGTCTGCTTGGTTTTGCGCAAAGCCAGCAGATTAAAGACCAACATGATAAGAGCAAGGCCAACACCGACGATAATAGATTCTCCAAACGGGAAATCGTTCATCAGCAGACCGGCAACGGGAAACCCGATGAGCGGCACAAGAACTAATATCCACATAAAGCCAATAGAATACTTTTTCCTTTTCTGTGCGGCAGCCAGTATCTCCGGAGAATTATACCTGTCGGAAAAACCGACCAACCCCGCGCTGCCCTGTGGGGGTACAGAAACTGACGCTAGGCTCGGCTCCGCCGCTTCCGATGCTGCCATATTCACCGCTTCGCCGCAGCTGATACAATATTCAGCTTCGTCCGGCAGTTTTGCGCCGCAGGCTGTACACACTCCGGGAACGCTGGCCTGTATTTTCGCGCCGCAGTTCGTACAGAAAGCAGCGCCCTCCGGCAGCTTGTTTACACAGTTAGAACAGTACATATCCGTCTCCCTCCTTGCTCCCATTATTTGAGACTCCCCGTTCTTCACGGATTTTGCGGCAGGTTTCCTCGCTGCTTGTTTCTTCTTTTTCCCGTCTCTGCTGTGCGTATGACAAGCCGCAGCAAAAACAGACAACCGATGGGCGCGAGGATATGGTAAATGATTGCTCCCTCGCCCATCTCGTCAAAATCGGATAGCATGGCAGGCTTGTTGAAATATGGAAAAACGGAAAGATAGCGGATGCGCTCAGAGCGCGTTTGACCTTCTGCCAGGCTCGGCTTTGCCTCGTCACTGCTATACGCCACATAGCCCCGGTATTCTTTGCCCTTTGCCACAAACCAATAACTCTTGAAAACGGTGCGGGACCGGTTTTGCTCCGCTCTGCGGTTTTCCAGCCGCGACGAATAGAAGTCCACCGTACCCATGACGGAATCTCCCCATATAGCCAGTGCCAGGGTGCTGATACTGTTATATATGGCATACAGCAGAACAGCATAGATAATTATGAGAATGGGTAGAGGGACCTTATTGCTTGTTTTCTTCTTTGCCATCTGGACGCTCCTTTCATAACCGTTCGTTATCCCGCTTCTCACGCCAGCCAACGCCGACAAATACAGTATTTACAGATTGGTCGCGATCAGCACGGCAATCAATCAGCTGTGCCCCCGTCGCATCCAACCAGGCCGCTTAACAGCAGCGCTGCTGCAAGTAAAATAGATACTGTCTTTTTCATCGTCATCCTCCTCTTCATAACCGGCTTTAATCATAGCCCCCAATGATGCTACTCAAGGAAGCCCCGGTAAAACCGGAAGCGGCTATTTATCTTCTTTAAAAGCTTCATCGTAGAGTGGTTCGGCAACCTCTTTTCCGAATGCAGTTTCAGTAAGCTTGTTAGCAACCTTACCGCTTAAACTTGAGGTGGCATCCTCCACACCATCGCTGGCAGCCCCTATGGCGGCGTTCCCTGCCCCTTGTACCAATCCTTTAGCCGCTGCTCGTGTAATGTCCTCGCCATCATTGACAGCTCCGGCGATTTCACCGGCGACTGTGCCGCCTATAGTAGTTGCAGCCTTGCCGATACCCGCATCCATAACGGTGCCTGCGGCTTCGGTACCGCCTTTAATAGCGCCCTCAACGAAGGAACCGACGCTTGCGCCTTTTTCCGCCATGGTAGAGCCAATATTCTTGATACCCTTATATGTGGCGGACACATACTTACCGCCGGGAACAAATGCCTCACCGGCAGCCATCGTGTAATCAGCCATATCCACTGTGGCCTCTAAAACATCGAGGGCCATATCTCTGCGCTGGGCGTATTCGAGCATTTTCTGACGGTACTCCTCGTCTCTTTCCAGGCGACGCTCAAGCTCTTCTCTGACTTCCTTCTCACTGGCACCGCTCATCCCCAACTCTGTGGCAATACGCTCGATCTTCTCCCTGCGGGTCCGCTCCTGTTGTTCACGCTGCAAATCCTCCTCAAGCTGACGGCTCTCGTCGCTGCGCTCCTGATTGCGCTGGCGATCTTCGCGGACATTTTGCTCAAACTGCGCTTCATCCTGTCGGATGGTGCCGGCATTGTCCGCACGGTGCTCCATTTGTTCGGAAAGCTCCTGCGGCGTGTAGGTAGTCCCACTGACCGGGTCGGTATAGGTGCCGTCGCCGTTATTGACAAAAGTGCGTTTTTGCCCGTTTACAGGGTCGGTAGCCTCGATATCGCCGTCATCATCAAAGCGCAGCCAACGGCTCTGACCGCCAACATCAGGTGCGGGAGCTGGTGCGCCACCTGTCCCCGCAGGCACAGTCGGGATAAACCCGCCCGTATTCCCAAACAGGATGGACAACAAAATCGCAAAAATGCTGATGATAATGGAGGCCAGCGGACCGGCATACTCAGGCTCTTTTCTGCCAAATCTATAGCGAAAACCCCATTGCCTATCCGGGGGTTTGTAAAATTCCCACTTTCCCGTAACTCCTACGCTTTGTGTAGAGTCGCTTTCCTCTACTGGGTAGGGGTCAGAAAACCCAACTGTCCCCATATTAAAAGTCCATTCGTCATCATATGAATTTTCAGTTGTTCTGCTCCCCCCCTCCACATCGTAAACTGTATCGGTTCTGGTACAGTGAAATTGCAGTTTAAATGCAATACGGTGCTCCAATTCCTCATCGTCATAGCTCGTTGTCTGAAAAGAGCCCCCATAAGGAGTAAGACTAAACTTGCTGGTGTCGGTATAGCTTTCTGATACTGACGGTTTCAGCACGGTATAGACAATCTCATCCGGCACCGAAAATTCACCCACAATCCATCTGCTATCTGTCGCACCGGATTTGCGCTCCATTTCTTTATCCATTCTGTAATAAGCTTTTCCCTCAACACGGAATGATGTTATGGAATGATCATCATCCCAACCACGCATATCAGATATGGTTTTGGCGGGATATTCAAAAGAAAACCGCCCGTCTTTGTGAGATTTAATGGTGATCTTTTCCGGTTCCAATTCATCGGAATCACTGAACAATTGTTTCGTTATTGTCATAGTTTCCGGCAATGCGATAGGCACTTCGACAATTTCTTCTGCTATGGCGGTTATAGGAAAAAGCAGCACACAGCAGAGAGCAGCAAATAAAATTACAGCGAATTTTTTTTCTATCTTTTTCATGCCGCAGCCACCTCCTTTTTGCCTTTTGAGACATTGGCGAAGATCAAAGCGGAGATAAACAGCAATAATCCCAGCCATACACACCAACGCCACCCCAGCGCTGACAGCGCCACGCCAAGAGCAAACCCCAGCGTCATGCCGCTGATACAGCGGCTGACTGTTATATGGGAAGGAGTTCTGCCCTTGGAAAGACTGTTTGCCACAGAAAAAGCAAGTCCCCATAAAAATCCGCCCTGTCTGCCAATGTTTTGCAGCAGCATTACAAAGGCGATAATACCAACCATGCTGTTCTGCAGGGACTGGCTGCTGTTCATAAAAGCATACAGCAGCAAAGAAGCGCCCACTCCGCCTAAAAGCGGAGCAACAGCGGCTATACTTTTAACGGCAAGCCCACCGAAAAAGTCCTTGATGCCGCCGCCTATCCCCGAAAACGGCGCTTTTTTCTGAAACAGCGGCACAATGGCGGCGTTCAGAAAGGCAGCAACCATCACTTTGCCGAGAATTCCACCTACAGCGCCGAAGACGCCGCCGAACATTCCGCCCTGTGCGAAGGTAAGGAAGCTGAGAATGCGCACCGGCAGAGGATTAATCCCAAAAGAACCCAGCAGTCCAAGTACCAGCCAGGCAAGACCCAACAGGACCGTAGGGAGCATCTCTTTGGGGTTTTTCAGCGGCGCTAACGACTGGCGGATATATGCAGTGATGAATTTTCCCACACCCTGCGGACTGTGCTGGGGAGCATCATCGGCAGCCCGGTTTAGCGGCGGGTCCTTCTTTGTACTGTTCATCGTTTTCGGAATCTCTTGCTCAAATTTTGCGGCTTCCGGCGCTGTCTCCATGCTTATTTGCGCAGATTCATGGCTTTGAAAAACCTTGGCTCCGCACTTTGCACAAAATTTAGCTCCCTCATTTAGAGCAGCGCCGCAGCTTGTGCAGAATTTAGCCATAATACTCACTCCCTCTTTCATTAATCGCTCATTTTGCTGCGTTACCATCCGGTAATGTCCGCCGTTACACCGGTTTCACGAAACAGCTTTTGTGCGGCATCCAATACCGCCTGCTTTTGGGTCATACCGTGCAGCAGTTCTACCCTCATGGTCTGAGCCGCATCACCAAAGGTCAGATACATCCATTCCCGATCAATATAGGCGGCATGCAGCCGCACGCCATGCACCCCGTCCAGGCCCCACCGGTAAATTTTGCTGCCGATGAGGATACCAAAAGTAGATACTACGGTTTCCTCGGTGTCTTTATTTATTAGGCGGCCCGGCATGGAAATGAGAGCAGACGGCACCGCAAGGATGCGATTATCCCAAATGAGTGCTGCGTCATACAGCAGACGGGTCTGCCTCACCAATAATATAAGAGAGATGGCGCTGATGGCTCTAAAGGCCAAACCCGCTTCCGGCATCAATGCCGCGCCGAGCCACACCGCCAAACACACACTGGCTGCGAACAATAAAGCATATCCATTGCGTCGTTTGCGGATTAAATTCATTTGCACCATACCTCCTCCAGTATAAATTTTAGGTGAAGGGCCTCGATAGAGCATCGTTCAAAAGGATGAATTTACAAAAAAACCTCTCATACTTTAGTATGAGAGGTCAGTTAAACCCTGTATTTATGTGGGTTTATGTATTATACAACCGTTTGATTTTTCAGCAGGGTGCTGATAAGTTCTGCCCGACTACCTACATCATATTTTGAAAAAATGTTCCTGGCATGTGTTTTTACAGTACTTTCACTGATACACAAGGCCCCGGCAATTTCGCGGTTGGATTTGCCTGAAAGGATTAGCTGCAATACCTCCTGCTCCCGGACAGTCAACGGTTCAAGAGTTTTAATATGACGAACAATATCCGTTTGCTGAGACTGACTCATATTGTCATAAGCGACAAGGTAGGTATGGCTTTTCAGCAGTAAAACAAGCTGGTGGTTCAGCGGCGGCAGCATAACCAGTGTAATGCAAACCACAGTAAGGGCAATCACCGCTATCTCCGCATTGGGAAGCCCGATTGATGTTACGGACATTCCTAAAATGTCTCCGCAGAGGACGCCGCATACATTAGCGGAAAGTCCCAAACCAAAGGTTTGTGCCGGGTTGTCGCTATAATCCAGCATATCTCCAAGGATGCTCCACCAAAAAAGATCAAAAATACCGCAAGCGCCGAGCATCAGCATATCTACAATTAAATAGTCGGAAGTGTTTCGCCCTAACAGCATAAAGCTAATGAAAGCTCCTATCATCATTGCCATGCCAACATACAAAATACTGGAACGCTTTGCGTTCACAGGCAGGTTGCGCATAACAGCAAGCGCCACGATATATGGTACAGCCCAATACCAACTCACCAGCCCTGTCAGATGCTCGAAAGCAGGGTTAATAACCTGATACATCAGTCCGGAATTAATAGTAATGATAAAAACAAAAAGACACAGCAATATGAGTGGATTTTTAACGCCGCCATGCGTCTTGTTTTTAAGTGCTCTGTTCTGCTCATTTTCCTGCCCTGCCGGCAGCATCCAAATGAAAGCTATCCCGATCCCAAGGCTAAACAAAGCACAGCTAAGCCCAATAAACGGTGAGCAGTTCATGGCAACCACGTTAATTGCAATCATCAACAGATTGGAATAAATCAGAACATCGCCGCAGGACTTAATTCGCTCTTTCTTGGGCGTATAGGCACTCAGAAAAAATCCCCATGCTGCCACAGCGCAGCCGCTAAAGTAACCGCTGATAACCAATCCGCCCAACCATAAAGAGGAGGGAGCAAAAAAGAAGGGGATGGTGGCAGCAAAACATAGGCCCATGCCGCCGAGCATCATGCTTTTAGCTTCCGCCTGTGACCTGACGAACGGTCCGCAGGTGAGAAGTCCCATGAAATGTGCAATCATAGCCGCTAAGATATAAGCAGAAGCACTTACCCCATGCATTTCCAGCAGGCTATACATCACCTGTCCCTCAAACAAAAAAGAGAGCAGATACGCAAAAGAAAATGAAAAGGCCGCAGTAGAAAGCCTGCGGGAAATTAACTTATTATGTCCGTTCATTTTGTACCTTCCAAGTTCCGTCTTTTTTATGCGAAAATTCCATATAGATTTAATTATATCTTATCAGCAACTGTTTTCCAACTGTAACAATTCCCTAGATGACTTATTACCTCTCTCGTCCGGGCTCCAAAAAAATGTACCCTCTCATACTAACCAAAGGTAACATAAAAAGCATTTACATATTCACTTAAAACTCTTCTAACCTTTTTTAAAAATCAATTTTGCAAACAACTCTTTCCATGCGCAAGAAAGCAAACTGATTGACAGGACAAAAGCTGAAATACCCAACCATTTGGATGCTATGGGGAATACTGACGAAAGAAACAAATATTTCTGGTTAATACACCATATAAGTACAATTAATATGATAATTGCCACGATTGTCTGCGCAATTGTAAGCGGCTTAGGGCGTGTCATTATATTGTGGACTTGCAGGATAACTGCTGACCAGATCAGTCCAATGACAGCCCACAACCAATATTTGCCCCAAATGATCCGTCCCATGCCGATGGATTCAACCCCTCGCCACCGTGCCCAATCCCTCAGAAGATAGGAAATAAAAGGCCAGCTTCTCTGGCTGTTGGTCAGAATCACTATGGCATCACCGGTTTCTGGAATGGCGTGGAAATGCGTCATAATGCCTGTGCCCTGTCCGCCGTGCGAAATTGCCCGTTCACCGTTCGGCAGTGTTTCGATGTAGTGACCTAAGCCATAAGCGTCAAACACCAGGCTATAAATGCCGATTTCTTTACTTGCCGGAGTATACAGAGCTTCTATGGTATTTGGGCTAAGTATCTGTTTGTCATGGGGTGCATCCTTCATCCCGGCGATGGTAAAAATAGCGATATCCTCTGCCGTTGCAAAGAGACCACCCGATGCCTTCTCCGGATACACATAAGCGGGAACAGGTTTCCCTCTCAAATCATATCCTACCGGAACTGCGGCATCAAACCTTTCATCCCAGATAAAGGTTGAACGATTCATTCCCAGAGGGATCAGAATCTCTCTCCTCATATAGTCACCGAATGCCTGCCCTGTTACTTCTTCAATAAGCAGTTCTAACATGTTATAGCCAGTATTAGAATAAGAAAAGGCACTGCCTGGTTCTCTGACAAGCATGGCTTCCTTTGTGAGCTTCTCTCTAAGGGAGGGCATTTCTTCATGGGGAGAATAAATGGTAAATACATCCCCCAAAGGGAGCCCCCCGGTGTGGCTTAATAGCTGCCGTATCGTTACCCCTTTAGCTGAAAACTCGGACTCAGGAAAATGCCAGCTCTTAAAATATTGCCAAATGGGGGCATCCAGTTCAATTTTCCCCTGCTCCACCAGCTTCATAACGCCCCAGGCGGTGATGGATTTAGAAATAGACTGGACCCGCATGGGTGTATCCTTTGTCAGTTTTCTCCCGGTTTGCACATCGGCAAGGCCGTACCCTTTGGACCAAACAAGCTTACCTTCTTTGACAAGGGCAATGCTGCTCCCTGGAATGTCATAGAAGTCCATAAGGGCAGGAACTTGTTGATCAAGATGCAGGGAATATTCGTCAAGTGGGATCAATGGCAGCACTTTTTTCTTAAGGGGATTAAGCCCTGATACGGCAAACGTCGCAAGATAAGAAATAATCAGTATAACGGGCATCCAGGCCCATTTTTTACTTAATACTGCGCCAATTGTGTTACTCATAATTTTAACATCTTCTATACTTTAAAACTCAGCCTCTGCCGCTGCTGCTGTCAAACAGCATTGGCGCCATAAAACTGATCAGTAAACCAGCAGCCGCACCACCGATTATACCGATGACTAAATGGAAGCTGTACAAGGCCGAAACCAGCATCCCCACACCAGAGCCGAAGACAACACCTAACCCGGGTAACAGCGCTTTAACAGACTTACTATTTGACATATTATCACTCCTTGCCTATTTCCAGCTTTTCAATGCTTCACAATGCTGTTCACTTCGCCGTCAGCATGTAATGTAAAGCAAGCTTGACATTATAATACATCAACTACGGGCAAATGTCAAGCTTGCTTTACATCTTTTTTCTCCCCATGAGGAAAAAGAATTATAGTTTTTTACTGAAATAGGCCGCGAAAAGGATAATACTTAACGAATATAGTAACAGCAAACCCGCTATTACCCATGCTCCTACAAATTGATTAGCCATGACCAGAGCAAAGGCGCTGACACTCATGGCTGCTATTGTGGTCATGCCTGCATACCAGGATGCCTTTTCCCGGATCACAATATTGCGTTCATCGTGCCATTCAATTACGCTGCTCTCCTTATCTGCTTCTTTGCTTGTTAGCAGTGGTGCGCCCTTCGCAGCGGAGAATCCCAGTACTATTATTCCTACTGAAACCAGAATACCAGTTTGCATAGGATTATCTGAAAACAAACCCCACAGCAGCAGCATTAAACCTGTCGATGATAACAAGGCATAGATTCCAATACCTTTCCTCACAGCTCTGCGTCCTCCTCATAGATAAAAATATCTTCAATAGATAAGTCAAAATACCGGGCAATTTTAAATGCCAAGATAATTGATGGATTATATCGTCCGTTTTCCAACGATCCGATGGTCTGACGGGAAACGTTTAGTGCTGCCGCCAATTGTTCCTGTGTTATGCCCTTAGCTTTTCTTATTTCCTCTAACCTGTTTCTCAACTTCATTGACTCCTATCCTTATGTTAAGTTAGCTTTCCGTATAATATATAAAAAAAATGGCCCTTTGTCAAGCATGCTTTACATTAACGTAAATCTAAAACAATTTTGTAAAGCAAGCTTTACATTTCTCCGTAATCTGGTATAATTTAGTAAAAACATTACGGAGGGTGGACCATGCTTCCATACCTTAAGCAAAAAAGCAAAATCTTTTCTGACGAGCTGTTTTCTAACATGTTATTTGCAGGCATACTAGCTGCATATATACTGCTCAAGGCCATCAGTAATCTAGCCTACGGCGCATCCTATTTCACCGCGCTGCGCAGCGGTATTACCGGCGCTGTGATGTATGCTGCGGGCATGTATACAATCAACCTCGCCTCAAATAGTACAGACGAGAATCAACAAGCTTTTCAAATCGATACGAGGGTAGCAAAAAAAGGATTAATTGCTGCTGCAGTTTATTCTTTATTCCTTTTTGTAACGATAATCGACAGCCTGCAAAGAAAACACATTCTTTCCGGGACTCCCCTACTTTCTTTCCTACCGGGATACAACCAGCTGATATTCATTATAGATAGGCTCGCACAATCCATTTCAAATTTTGCAAGTTTCGCGTTGCCGGAACAAATTAGGAATATAATACTCGGCAACTTGTTATATGTACTGATACCATTTATTTTATTTAAGCTGCTGGGCCTTCAGTTTAAAAGCTTACTTTCATTAAGACACACCAGAGCCGGCTGGCCTATTCTCTTCATATATTTAGTTATGTTTTTCTCTGGTGGTATTACCATGAAAAAAGTCTGGGGTTTTGTTTACAGCCTTCTTTATCCCGCATTATGCGAAGAATTTTTTCATCGGGGAATTATATACCGCTCTGCAGGCAGTATTTTCAAAAAAGTTCCCAGCGCATTATTAGCAGGGACTATCGCCTTTGGTCTCATGCATTTCCCCGATTACTATTTTCGCATCTATAACGGTAATTTGTTATTCTCTTTTTCCAGTATTGCAGATTTGCTTCTGTTTGGTTTTATGCTGTCATATGGATATCAAAAAACTACAACGCTTTTGCCCTGGATATTAGTGCATGCTTTGTCTGATGCGCTTTATCTTTAATATGAATAAATAAAGCATGTTCGGGTTTCACTCCTTTCAATAAAAGAAAACCTGCCGCTTCTCTAAAGAAGAGCAGGTTATAATTTTGTGGCAAGCAGAATAACTATTCTACTCCGCACCCGTGCTTCAATGCTTCGTTCATTGAAACACGGGCTAATTTATTTCTGCACATCAATTTTGCAAATCATATGATCTGATGGCATTGATGTCTGCGGGTTTCATTTTTTTACCGTAATTTTTCCCGTTGCATTTTTACCGGTGATGTAGGTTACATATCTATCCGTTTCAGATACTGTTACGGTGAATATAATTGACTGAAGGTTATTGCCCGAATAGGGTTCAGTGCCGTTTTTGCCTCTGATCATAAGGTCAATTTCACCGTCCTCCCGGACAACTTCGACCTGCAGCACCTCGCCCTTTTTAAGGAATAATTCGCACTTATTGTTTGAGCTCCACTCCTTAAAATCCATCGTATATCCAGTTCCGTTTGGATTCTCAAGAATCACAATGCTGCCCTTTTGCGCAGATAGGTTTGAGATCACAATAATAATGGTAATAAACAGTGGCAGAAAAACAATTGGGTGCATATTCTTTCTCTTCCCTATTCTTGAATTTTGTTTTCCGATAAACATGACAATACCTCCGTTACGAACTTTTCCGGCTCGTTGATCCATGGACTATGCCCGGAATGCTCAAACCAGACGATTTCTTTGTCCGGCGCATCAAGAACCCGGTAATAATCCTCAACCAGCACCGTAGGTGCATTGATGTCATGTCGTCCCAGGAAAAAATAGACAGGCACATTGAGTTTGGTAAAATCCACTCTCATATCGATGGTATAAAGCTGCTGGTATACATGATTATATGTGTTGACAAGGCCACGGAAATAGTTGATTTTATCAAGCAGCCCATATTCCGGGGAAGCTATGTCACGAAAGGTATTGTATCCGGGATTGTGGATTTCGGGATTTGCCGCCATATAAGCGCTGAGATAGTTCAGATACACCGCGCTTTTCCATGTCACATCTTTTCCATAATATGGCGGTTCCCCGTTTGCTTTAAGCCGTTTAATTAAGTCAGCATCGTTTTTTGCTTGTGCAATTTCCAGCGCCTCTGCGTAATCTATCCGCTCGGTTTCTGCAAAATCCACCATTTGTCCTGTGCCAATC
>ERZ773359.2383-NODE-2383-length-23743-cov-4.983747_pt1 | contig 23743 bp, 26 predicted proteins | sample MGYA00374955_ERZ773359 | MGnify/ENA primary metagenome ERZ773359 (study PRJEB29098, sample SAMN04486028) | biogas fermenter metagenome | study: EMG produced TPA metagenomics assembly of the Biogas fermentation microbial communities from Germany - Plant 4 DNA1...
ATCGGGATTCTCTTTTGCGAATTTATCAATTTGCTTCTTAAGTTCGGATTGTTCCTCAATATTAATATCAATTATTTCTGAGGAAGCGGCATCAACCTGGCCCGGAACGCCGGCAGCAGCTTCCAAGGCGGCTGTCTGGAGTTCAGCAGGAACAGATTCCTTCCTTGGGATGGCAACAATCGTCATGACAATTAGCAGTACCAGCATCAGAGCATAGAAACCATACCTGTCAAACAGCTCGTTAAGAGTATCGCCAAATGTCTTTTGTGCAGGCTGCTGTGCTGCAAGCTTCTGTATACTTACCGAGATATTGTTTACAGGGATTCCTGTTGCGGCATAAGCGGTATTTTTAATTTGTTCTATATATTCCGCCGTCAAACCTTCATCTGAGAGTACCCTGTCACCATACCACAATGAAATGGACATGGTTGACTGATCAGGCACAAGTTTTCCAACAGCTTTTTCCGACTGTTCCGTGGTTTCATTGTACAGTCTTTCTTCAATAGTATGGTTTTTATTATATTGTGAATTGGTGTCACCGCCAATTTGGTAGCTTGGGGCAGTCTGAGGATTTGCATCGGTACCGGGTGCGTTGCCGCCGGTTCCGTTTTCAATGGTCTCAGTAAGTGTCTCCTTGTTTTTGATAAATCCTTCCCCATCCTCATCAGGAGCAGTATATTTTACCGAAGAACTCTTCAGGGTGTCGAAATCCAATACCGCATTTGCGGAAACGCTTAAAGTATCGAAATGTTCATTCTCAGCAACACCAATTTTGAAGAAATCGTATACTTTCTGTTCCAGCTCCATTTCCCTCTGCCGGCGCATTTCTTCCTGGGTATTGGCTCTGTCCAGTTCAGGTTGATTGCTGTGCCGTGAAAGGGGATTCAATTTTTCATCCACTATGGTAATCCGGTCAGCGGGAATTCCAAGTGAAGCGGCCACAACATTGGCTGCCGCATCAACCTGGTCGGGAGTCAATGGCTGCTTGGTCTTGAGCATTACATAAGCGCTGCCTTCCTGGTCCTCGCCGGGTTTAACCCAGAAGGTTTTTTCCGGTTTGGAATACTGAACTGTGGCATTTTCAACGTTTTCGAATTTCTTTAATTTATAGACAAGATCATTGGTAAGATAGTTCTTCCACAGATTCTCCTTATCTTTTTCAGTAGCTGTGAGGGAAAGCTGACTCCAGGTGTCGGCAAAAGCTACTTCCGGAGAAACAATGCCCTGTGTTGTCAAATCGAACTCAATATCAGCCTTCTTCCTGCTGTCAACAAAAACCTGGTTGACGCCTTTCTTGAATTTTATATTGTTTTCAGTAAGATAATTTACGACAGGCTGAAGATCGATTTCATCAGTACTGCTGAAAAGTGGTACATACTCGACTCTTAGCGTTAAAACCAATGTAACCGCTATAGCGATAACCAGTATTGCTGCAGTAAGATAAATCCTGATTCTCTGACCTTTGTCAAGATCTGTCCAGAATTTTTTGATTTTCTCGAATATCTTTGTCAGTGCTTCCGGCATTTTTTCCCACCTCATCAGAGGATTCTCTATTGTATTTCAGATTTCAGGTTATCATAAGTACAAAATATTAAATCCAAATATGCTATACCTGCATTCTCATGATTTCCTGGTAAGCTTCAATAACTTTGTTTCTCACTTCCATGACAAACTGAAGCGATATGGACGCTTTTTCGCTTGCAATCATCACAGAATGAATATTGTCAGTTCGTCCTGCTATAAAATCCTCAGTGATTTTGGCCGATTCCTGTTCAAGGGCGTTTACATTGTTGAGGGCATCCATTATTAAATCTTTAAAACTTGAATTCTCATTATTTTCTGCCGCTTTGGCCGCCCCTGAGGTATTGGCCGTATTGTTAACCATTCCTATCTGGTATACATTCATTTACTTGCACCCCCAACCTTATCGACCTATTTCCAGAGCCTTCATCGCCATGGATTTTGACGCATTAAGGGCTGTAACGTTTGCTTCATAGGCGCGTGTAGCAGATATCATGTTAACCATTTCGGTTACAATTTCCACGTTGGGCATCCTGACAATACCGTTTTCATCAGCGTCGGGATGGGACGGATCATAAACCTCCTTAAACGGGGTCGGATCCTCAACAATACCTGAAACACGGACTCCGCTGCCGGTAAGGTATCTGTTCCTGCTTTCTTCGGACAAATACTGAGAGAAAGGCGCTGCTTCCTTTTTCTCCTGGAACAATACAACTTTGCGCCTGTAGGGAGTACCATCTTCTGTGCGTGTAGTATTGACATTCGCAATATTCTGCGAAATAATATCCATTCTAAGCCGCTGGGCAGAGAGTGCTGATGCGCTTATATTGAAAGAATTAAATAAACCCATTTATTAACGACCTCCCCGAATTACATTTCTCAGCTTCTGAAAATCACCGCTGATTCTCTGGATCAGAGTGTTATATCGTATACTGTTTGCTGCCAGAAGTGCCATTTCATTTTCAATATCCACATTGTTTCCGTCACTTCTGTAAGAGGATTCAGATGGGTCTTCAACTATTTTCATCGATTGACCTGCAATCCTGGATTTACCCTGTGAAATACGCCCGGACTTCATTTCACTATTGAGAAATTCCTCAAATTGGACTGTTTTTCTTTTATAGTTCGGAGTATCAACGTTTGCGATATTCTGTGAGATAACCTCATTGCGGAGCCATGCGGCATCCAGAGCCTGCTCGAGGTTATTTTTTGTGAAAAGAAGTTTAGACAGCACAGAATCATCTCCTTTTGACTGCAAGAATGCAATCTCCTTTATCATTTGTTCCAAATAACCACATTTACATGTATCCAACTTAGAATATACCACAATTTATAGCGTGTGACAATAAAGTTATGTCAATCCGGATATTAATATGTATAATTTTATCATTTTTTTACGAAATTTGTCTGAATGAAATCAAATTGAAAAGCAACTTATAGAAGGGCGTAATGAAGGCAAAAATCTCTTTGTGGTCCAAAACTTTCTACTTATAAACAAAAAGTGTTCAGCCATAATAAGTATTGAGGAGGTGAGAAGAATGGCAACCAACAACAGATCAAGCCGCACTCAGTTTGACAATATGAAGTATGAGATTGCCAGCCAGCTTGGTATTAACTTAAAACAGGGCTACAACGGAGATCTTACTTCTCGTGAAGCCGGTACTATCGGCGGTAACATTGTCAAAAAGGTATTCCAGTCCTACACCGGCAATCAGTATCCTCAATATGACACAAATCAGCAGAGCAAATAATTTAATCCTGTAGAATAAAGGGACTGTTTCGATAATTCGACGCAGTCCCTTTCTTAATTTCATTCCTGTTTTGTTATCAAATATTCACGCTTTTTTACTTCAGTTATCAGAATTCCAGCAAAAAGCTTATCCGGTTCAGGCTTTATTAAAGAATACTAAAGTCCAGAATCATCATGTTTTACAGAAGATGTGTCTTCCTTTTTTTCATTATTTTTATCCTGGCCTTTGTCTTTTTCTTTATCTTTTACTTCTTCTTTTTCCTGGTCCCGCTTTTTGCATTCTTTCCCGGATTTGTCTCCGGAATCAAAGGCTTTCCTGATTTGTTCGATTATCCCGGGGATATTGCCCAAAGCGCGGTCCAGAGCTGCGTTAGGAGATGCTGAAATCATTCTTACAGAATTATTCCTGCCTACTATCAGGAAGGCCACCGGATTGATGCTCACTCCGGCTCCGCTTCCTCCCGCAAAAGGATAGCTTGGATTTTCATTTTTGCTGTTTTTTGAGAATTCGCCTCCGCCTGCGGCAAAGCCAAAGCAAACTTTTGAGACAGGAATAATAACCGTTCCGTCAATGGTCTGAACCGCATCACCGACAATGGTGTTGACATCAACCATTTCTTTTATGCTTTCCATGGCGGTTCTCATAAGTTCTTCAATAGGATGCTGTCCCATAATTTTCACTCCTCCCTTTCCTGGATTTTTTTCGTTTGTGATTCACTATCAAAACTATAATATGACTAATTTTCGCCCGTAATATGCAGATCACTTGAAAATCGGGAGTATCTTTCTGAAAATCGGGATAAAAATCAAGAAACAGCTTTTTTTGCGGAATATATGGCATCAATATTCCCAGAAGGCTCCAGATGCTTCCAAAAATGAGGGCGGTATTTGCAGCATCTTTGGATGCGATTCTGCCCTTTACGGCAATATCAAAAACTTCAAGGTCATTTTTGACATGCCGGAAAGTATCTTCTGAAAATAGAATTTTCAGGGTACCGGACAGCCTGCCTTTTTCTTTTTTTAATTTTTCAGGAACCTGCTTTTTCTTTTTGGCAAGGAAAGAGAAGCCATCCTCTTTCAAACTCCATTTATAGAGGGTTAAAAGTCTGTAGAACATCACCTTCACTTCCATATTGAAGCCGCACTCATCAAAAGTGAGCTTCAGCATGAAAGAAATCTTCAGAAACAGCAAGATTACCAATAATATCAACAGCAAAATAAAAAAAGCCAGAATAATCATCAAGGTACCTCCGCACCTTTATGTTTTCCGGCTCTTAGTAAATTATTCCACCAATTATTAATCTATCGGAATGTTTTCCATGACTTCCTGGATTTCATTGAGCTGAATAACAGGCAATTCTTTAATGGATGAAAAACCAAAGACCCTTAAGAATTCCTCGGTAGTCTCATACAGTTTTGGCCTTCCCGGGGTTTCGTCACGGCCAGCTTCCCTGATCAGGTTTCTGTCAAGCAATGTTGAGATGGCGCTGTCGCTGTTAACTCCCCTGATTTTTTCTATGTATGCCTTTGTAACAGGCTGGTTATATGCAATAATTGACAGCACCTCGTATGCAGCCGGAGTCAGACCCTGTTTTTTTCTGATTTGTCCAAGTTTCGCAATATAATCATTATACTCAGGCTTGGTGCACATCTGGTAGCCATTGTCGATTTCACGAACCATTATGCCTCTGCTGGCATTCTTATACTTGAAAATCAGATCGGTCATAATTGCTTTGGTTGTCTTTTTGTCATGCTCTATTATTTCAGACAGTTTGTCCAGGGAAACCGGGTCCCCGGCGGCAAACAAAACCGACTCTATTATCGCTTCAAGATCTTTTATGGAATCCATATCATTCACCTGTTTGTTTCGGAGTTACGTATATCTCGCCGAAATCTGTTTCCTGTTCAACATTCGCACGGCCTATCTTAACTACTTCCAGAACAGCCAGGAAACCCGTGGCTACTTCCAGCCTGCTCCTTACTGCCGTGTTATACAACTGGGAAAAGCACACTTTTATGCCTTTTGAGATTATACCAAGAAGCTCTTTGATCTTGGCTCTCAAAGATACCTTCTCCTGACCAAGAATCCGTTTCATCTTGTTGGATACGTCATTCATCCTGCTTTTATAACGAACCATGACATTTATGAAACAGTTGCGAAGAGCCTCAGAAGAGACATCCAGCTCTTCTTCCAGAACAATATCCGGGATGGCTTCGGGCAATTTGTAATGCACAAGCTGCCATTTTTCCTCACGCTCTTTCAGATACTCTGAAAACTCTTTGTATTTCTTGTATTCTATAAGTTTAATAATGAGTTCTTCTCGAGGATCAATACCTTCTTCCTCATCACCCTCACTGGTGCGGACGCTTGGGAGCAGCATTTTGGATTTTATGTGAAGCAGGGTAGCCGCCATCACCAGGAATTCCGAAGCAATTTCAAGATCCAGTTGTTGCATTGCGCTCAGATAGTCCATGTATTGCTCGGTTATTTCTGCAATAGGAATATCGTAAATGTCTATTTTGTTCTTCTCTATCAGGTAAAAGAGAAGATCAAAAGGACCTTCAAAATTATTCAGTTTAAGTGTACAGGCATTGGACAAGCTACTCATAACTACCCCGTCAGATCCAGTCAATCTTCATGGCTTTTCTGACTTCTGCCATGGTTTTTGATGCTATTGATGAAGCTTTTTCGTTTCCTTTTTTAATGATGTCCATAATATCGCCAGTGCGCTTCAGCCAATCCTGGCGGCGTTCATATATGGGTGTCATGAATTTTTCTATATTTTCGGCCAGTTTCTTCTTGCACGCTACACAGCCTATTTCGCCGTTTCTGCATACATGCTCAATTTCATCCACTTCTTCCGGGGAGAATAATTTGTGATATGCAAAAACAGAACAAACTTCCGGATGTCCCGGATCGGTTTTATGGATCCTCTGGGGATCGGTTACCATGCTCATCACCTTTTTTCTGACAACATCGGGGCTGTCGGAAAGGGCAATGGTATTATTGTAGCTCTTGCTCATTTTTCTGCCGTCAAGCCCAGGCAGCACCTTTGCTTTGGTGAGCAGTGGCTGTGGCTCCGGGAATACCTCGCAGTTATAAAGGAAGTTAAAGCGTCTTGCGATTTCACGGGTCAGTTCAAGATGCGGAAGCTGATCCTCGCCAACGGGCACATAAGCCGCCTTGTACAAAAGGATATCAGCAGACATGAGGCAAGGATATCCCAAAAATCCGTAGGTTGAAATATTCTTGTCCTTGAGCTGGTTAATCTGATCCTTGTAAGTCGGGCATCTGTACAGCCATGAAAGCGGCAGGTTCATGGAGAACAGAAGATTGAGCTCCGCATGTTCCCTGACATTGCTCTGTATAAAAATAGTGCATTTTTCAGGATCCAGACCCGCTGCGAGCCAGTCAATCAACGCATTTGTAATATTGTTCTTAAAATCGTCTGTATTGTCATAGCCTGTGGTTAAGGCATGGTAATCGGCAACAAAATAATAGCACTCATATTCATCCTGGAGTCTGATCCAGTTTTCAAGAGCTCCCAAATAGTTGCCCAGATGCAGTGCTCCGGTAGGTCTCATTCCGCTTACAATAATTCCTTTTTTCTGCATTTATTTCACTCCCTGGAGTATAAATCATAGTTATTATTCACACTTTATGTTACAACAAACCCTGCATGATTGTCCAGCAAAAGCAATATTGCGCATAAGAGGCTGTTTCTGTCCGAAAATTTCGTGAATTAATCTGATCGAAAAGTTATCACGTGCAAAGGCTCTGCCGTTTGCACAGCAAACCGTTCCCGAGCTGAGGGCACGAGAAAATCAGAGCTGTTTGCACATCATTATTTTCTTAATCAAAAGAAACAATAAGGTGAAGCCTACCCCTATTAAAGTCTCAAAACCAGTTGAACAACCCGTGCCATGCTGTTGAATATCGGATTTGCAAAGAAATAGATGAATTCACTGAAAAGGTTGCTCGGAAGCACTACTACCAGCAAAAGGAAGGCAAGGCCGATGTACTGCTCATAGCGGGCAAAACGATAATAGCTCTCTTCAGGAATAAAGGCTGAAATCAGTCTTGAGCCGTCAAGGGGCGGCACAGGGATGAGATTGAATACCGCAAGACTGATATTAACAATGATCAGGGTCTGGAAAAATTCAATGATGGTTTCAACAATATAAACAGCCTTATCAGATTCAATGGGAATTGTTCCAATGCTGATAAGTTTAAGCAGGATGCCCCACAGGAAGAAAGTAATAAAGCTGACCAGTATATTGGAAAGCGGTCCTGCCATCGAAACAAGAATAATACCTTTCCTGCGGTCTCTAAAATAGCTGGAATTGACCGGTACGGGCTTAGCCCAGCCCACACCTGCCAGATACATCATTAAAACACCCATTAAATCAAGATGTTTGAAAGGGTTCAATGTCAGGCGACCTGCATACTTGGCAGTAGGGTCCCCCATTCTATAAGCAACCCATCCATGGGCAAATTCATGGACGGGAAGAGCAATCAGCAGTATAGGAGTCATCATCAATATACTTTTTATAGAAAGTAATTCCATATAATATACCTCTTTGCGAATTAAAAGAAAAAATCTTTCAGCGGCCTGAAGAATATCAAAATGCCCACAATAACAGAAACAATGGCACTGACAAGAACGGCTGCCGCTCCAATATCCTTGATCTTTTTGGCTTCTTCCGAATACTCGCCGGTTACCATGTCGGTGAGTTTTTCTATGGCGGTATTAAGTAGTTCACTTATCAAAACCAGTCCTATCACAAGCGCCAGGCTTATCCAGCGAACAAGGTCTATCCGAAGGATTATCCCTGCCAGAACGACAAGGACCGAAGCCAAAAGATGAACTATCATGTTCCTTTCAGAATGAATACTTGCACGAATGCCGTTAAAGGCATTTTTAAAACTATCAGCAAATGTTTTGTTCTTAAACTGAGATTCCATAATTATTCCCTTTTAAGGCCCATTTCTTCAAGCACTTTCTCCTGCTTTTCAAACATGACCTTTTCTTCCTGACTGCTTTCATGGTCATATCCCAAAAGGTGGAGCATTCCGTGAACAGTCAGAAAAGCAAACTCTCTTTCTGTTGAATGACCATATTTCTGTGCCTGTTCTTCCGCTTTTTCAACAGATATTATTATATCCCCCAAAGGAAGCAGGTTCGTCTCCGGATCAATATCGCCCGGCATTACCTGGGGCTCACCGTCAAAATATTGAATCAACGGAAAGGACAATACATCGGTGGGTTTGTCCATCCCCCTGTATTCTCTGTTTATTTCCTGTATCGAATTGTTGTCGGTAAGTGTTATATATACCTGGCAGGAATAAGGAAAAGCTTCTTTTTCAGCACATGTCCTTGCTGCTTTCTCAATAAGCTTTTTAATGTCACTGCCAATCTTTCGAACCTTTTGTCTGTTATAAACAGTAACTTTCAAATCTTCATACTCCTTTATACACAGTTACAGCTTATACTGCTCTGAATTTTCAAATCAGCTTCGGCGTTCTCGGGTAAGGTATATTTGCAAAGCTCTTCAGCTGTTGAAATCTATTATGGAATTCATTTGTCGGCAGTTGTTCCATTTTGAATTCCGTCAAGCTCTGAAAGATTATTTTTCTTCTCCAATTCGGGATAGACGGGTCTTTCATGGAACACGCCGCTTAAGCCCTGAACAAAACAGTCGGCAATCGTGCCCAAATCTTTCAAAGTAAGATCGCATCCGTTAAGCTGACCGTCATCCAGCTTATCTTTAATTATTTTATGTATCAGCCCCTCAATTTTCCCCTGGGTCTTTTCAGGCATTGAACGGACAGCAGCTTCAACAGCGTCAGCCAGCATGACAACCGCAGCTTCCTTGGAATCGGGTATGGGACCTTCGTATCTGAAGTTCTCTTCTTTTATCTCTTCGGCTTTTTCGCCCTGCATCGCCTTGTGATAGAAATATGCAGCCAGAGAAGTTCCGTGGTGCTGTACTATAATATCCCGGATAATTTTGGGGAGCCGGTACTTAATAGCAAGCTCTTCTCCGTCCTTGGTATGGGATGTAATGACAAGGGTGCTCAAATTCGGTGTCAGTTTATCATGGGGATTCTCAGACATCTGGTTTTCCTTGAAGAAGTTCGGACGCTTTAATTTGCCCACATCGTGGTAATATGCGCCCACCCTTGCCAATAAGGGATTTCCGCCGATCTCACGGGTAGCTACCTCAGCAAGGTTTCCCACCATGAGACTGTGGTGATAAGTGCCCGGAGCTTCCATGAGAAGGCGCTTTAAGAGCGGGTGATTGGGGTCTGCATACTCAAGAAGCTTCAATGGGGTTACCACATTGAATGAGCTTTCAAGGAAGGGCATAATACCCATGGCAAGTATAATGGAGAATATTCCGTTTATAAAAGCAAGGCCGCCGTCAAACAAAAGATTGCGGAAACTCTCCTTGTCAATTATTCCTGTGAGTATAATTATTCCGGCATTTATAAGGCCCAATACAACTCCTATAAGGGAGATCTTCCTCCTGTGGGCAGCATTGACGGCGAAATGTGCCGCAAATGATCCACCAATCAGAGCCATCAGCATGAATCTGTGGTCCCCTCCCCACATTAAGTTATAGGAGAGGGCAAGAAGGATATTAACTGTTATGGCTGGTTGTACACCAAGGAAAACGGCCATCAATACCGGGGCTATGAATATGGGAGAGAGCAGGTATGATAATTCCGGAATGAACTCCCTGAAGGCCCATGCAAACAGCGTGTTAATGAGAATGATGACGCACATCAGCATTATGGAGTTTTTATCATAGTAAAGTTTCGAATGAAAATGCCTTATATAAAGCATTGACATGAAGATTAAAGCCAGTATTATAAGGAACACTGCCATGTACAACAGGTAGTCGGGCTTTCCTTCATTGTCTATGTAATTGAGCTCTTTCAATACGTTATAAATATCCTCGGTTACAACATCATCCTTGCTGATGATTCTTTCGCCTTTATAAATAATAATTGGATTTTCGTTGATATAATTCTCTATAAAAGCATCTTTATTGGCCTGGGTCGCAAGTTCGTCAATCCTGCTGTTGGGCTTGAGAACTTTTGTCAGCACATCACGGGCTATCAAATTCAGGCCGGGATTCGTAATCTTCATTTCAAGAGCTGAAATGGTCTGCATTCTTTCAGTCATCAGGTTTTCATTGGTCAGCTTCTTTGAAGTCAGTTCAGGCAGTATTCCCTTGGTAATCAAATTTCTAAGTTCAATGAGGTCATCCGAACCTTCTTCGGTAAAAATAAACTGCCTGTCTTCCTCTTCCATATCAAAGAGAACCGAATACTCTTCTTCGGCATCATATTTTTTTATTTTTTCGTCCAGTGGCCACGCTGTTTTGTCGGCAGTAACATTTAATATCAGCAGGTTAAGGCCGTCAAAATACTCATAAGCGCCATTGAACATGTCACTGTTGGCGTTGTATATGGATATCAAAACCGGCTCCAGCTCAGCCGCCTTCTCCTCGGCATTCTGCCTGGTTTTCATAGTGTTTTCAATATCGCTTGGAGCCTGAATATCAATTTTTGAAACATCGCCCACTGAGAGCATGTACTTTCTGGGAGCAGCTTCATAAGCCACAACAGCAGAAAGCACAAGCCAGGTTACAATTAAGGTCATAATTCTTTGGAAAGACGAACTTCTTAAATACCGTTGAAACTTGATGTCGGCGTTTTTCCTTTGTTTTTTATTCATCTGTTCTCCCGCCTTTGTCATCATTTTCATAGGCTTTTACAATTTTCTGAACCAGTTCATGTCTTACAACATCCCTCTCAGAGAGGTATATGAATGCAAGCCCTTCAACTTCCGCAAGGACTCTTCTTGCTTCAACAAGCCCGGATTTTTTGTCCCTGGGAAGGTCAATCTGAGTAATGTCTCCGGTTATTACCATCCTTGAACCTATACCCATACGGGTCAGAAACATTTTCATCTGCTCAGGGGTTGTATTCTGGGCTTCATCAAGAATAATAAACGAATCATCCAGAGTCCTTCCCCTCATATATGCAAGAGGAGCAACCTCAATGACTCCTTTTTCCAGGTTGCTTTGGTATGTTTCGGGCCCCATTATATGGTACAGCGCGTCGTACAGAGGACGAAGATACGGATCTACCTTGTTCTGAAGATCACCCGGCAGGAAACCAAGTCTTTCGCCGGCTTCAACAGCAGGACGGGTAAGAATGATACGATTGACAAGTTTTTCCCTGAAAGCTTTAACAGCCATAGCCACTGCAAGGAAAGTCTTTCCTGTTCCGGCAGGACCTATCCCGAATACAATGGGATACTTGCGCATGGCTTCGACATATCGTTTCTGGCTGTAGGTTTTGGACTTTATTGGTTTTCCCCTGTATGTCAAACAAACCAGATCAATTGGAATCTCGTCGGCATTTATCCTTTCCTCATCTGTAAGTTCCAGCAGATAACGGACATTCTGCTCGGTAATATTGTTTCCCTGAGCAGAAATGATAAATAGTTTTTTCAATATGTCCACTGCCGTATCCGCTCTGCTTTCAAAACCGGAAATATGCAATTCGTTGTTCCGGGCAGTGATTTTCACACCCAGTCTGTCCTCTATAAGTTTAATGTTTGAATCATTTGTCCCGAAAATATTTGCCAGCTGGTGGGCATCAGGCAATTCCATGAATCTTTCTACAACAGTTCCCAAATATTTATCCTTCCTTCACTCAATAACTGGCTCAAGACCTGCTATATCCTCTTCGCATTCCAATACTATCTGCACGTATCTGCGCCCGTTCTCCCCCTCCACATGATTGACTTTCTCATCTAGTACTTTGCAGTCGGGTGGCAATCTTTCAGCAAGCTGAGCCCGTGCTGTTTCTTCGGTTATACTTATAGCTTCTTCCAAAGTCAAATCCATCTTTTTTTCAGTAACTTCATAGCTTTTTTCAACAGTCAGTCCAAATGGCAGTTCTACTCCAAAAGGACCTCTCAAATTCTTGTCATAGGTACTTGTCTCATATACCTCAAAGGGCACTTTGCCTGTGGGAAGCTTAATCTTGCTGTCAAATATCCTTAGGTATAAGGTATTATGTTCCTTGCCGGTTCTGACCTTTTTTATATATTCCATTGAGACAGGCAGAGAACATTCATACCAGGTCCTCGCAATTATTCTTCCCAGGGCGTGGACATCCTTGGTCCCAAAATCTCCGAGCTCCGGTCTCTGGCTGTGGAGCCTTCCTGAGACCAATATTTGTCCCTCTTTTACGGTATCCCCTTTTTTCACCAGCGCTGTTCCGGCGTATACTTCCATCTGGGTTATGAGCCCGTCTCGTTCGGCCACAATATTGAACGCCTGGTTGTTCTTTATAAGTCTGGGCGCTGTAATTCCATCTTCTATTGTTACAATGAGCCTTACGCCCTTTAGTTCAACTCCTGCCCAGGCTATACCGTCTACCTGAAGCACAATTTCCTGAGCGATTTTTTTTGGATTGATACCTAATTTAAGACTTCCCCTATGTATATTCTCCATTTTCAGAACATTCATAACCTTTTGGAAATGCTCAGGTTTGCATCCGGTTATTTCAATGTCCCAGACTATGGATGTAGAAAGCATAATAAGCAGTACAAAAATCAGGAAGCCTAATTTAAAGCCCCTTCGTTTCCGATATCTTGCAAGGAAAAACGGAAATCCGCATTTTTTAAGGATATGTACCCTGCATTCGGATTTCCTTGCAACCGGCCTTAAAAGTCTGAAGCCCCGAAGGCTCATCTTCATAACAGCCGATTCATTATCCCTCCGCTCGATATCCCACAAAAGTATCTGGCGCTTTGAGCAGATATTTATAAAACGCTCCACACTTTTGCCTGTTACAACAATAATAACATATCCTCTTATATAATTCCATAAATGCAACAGAAACATAATCTTCACTCACTTCTACGCATCATAGTCGATATTGGAAATCTTTCCTCCAATAATTATCTCTTCACTTGTAATTTCACGAATTTTAAGATCCTGGCCGGTGATTTTGATAATGCCGTTGTTTGAATTGATGCGTATCATCCCGTCCTTAAAATCCAGGATTCCCTTAAAGTTCTCAATAAGAACTTCCCCCCTGCCAATGGCCGTAACCTTCGGGCTGCCTCCTATAACATCACCGGGAATTTCAAAGGCCCTGGCAAGTTTTTCACTCAGACTTGGGGCGGATTCTTCTCCGGTCTTTGGTTTTATTCTGAAAAGTCTTTTCTTCATTCTTTTCCACCCCTTGCAAGTTCCTGAAGTTCAAAAACATCACCAAATTCATACCCGTTGGCTTCCGCGTATTCGATTATTTTGTCAAGAGCATCAGCGTTGTCCTTTGACACTGCATGAAGCAGAAGAATGGCGCCATTGTGCAGGTTCTGGGTTACCTTGTCATAGGCGTATTGCCAGCCTCTTTGCCGGTTTACCATCCAGTCGTCGTATGCAAAACTCCAGAAGACATTTACATATCCAAGCCGGGAGGTAATCTCCAGGGACCTTTCACTGTACTCTCCCTTCGGGGGCCTTAAAAAGACCATATTCTTTCCGTACTTCTGGCTGAATTTCCTGTCGAGCCCGACCACTTCCTCTTCAAGTTCCCTGTCATTTAAAAGAGGCAGGCTCTTGTGATTGACGGTGTGGTTACCAACCGCATGGCCCTCGTCAATCATTCTCCTTATCAGCTCTTTCTGCTGTTCAAGGTAAGGACCTGTAACAAAGAATATTGCATTTACCTTGTGTTCAAATAGCACGTCCAGTATCTTGGCAGTGTACCCGTTTTCATATCCCTCATCAAAAGTCAGATATATTTTTTTCTTATTTGTATCCCCAAGGTAGAGACCATTATATTTTGAGAGGAGTTCCGGCGCTCCCGGATCAGCAGAAGGCAGTGACCCGTTTTTTCCCCGCTTGATGCCCCAGCTCCGAAGACCTGTATAACTGTCGTTGATACCCGAGGCAAAATACTGCGGTTCAATATCAATATTCTCGTTTCCTTCGCTCAATGAACCAGTCAGCTCTTCCGAAAATACCAGGACAGTCGAATCCGGAAGCCTTGGTGTGAAAAAGAGCACCACAGCAACTGCACCAAGCAGGACTATAATAAGTAGTAAGAAATGTTGTCCGAGCTTTCTCATCCTAACACCTTCCCGTTAAGAACTACCGCTTAATTCCTGCACACATTCTGCTTCAAAAGCACAATGGTACCAAGAGATGAAAAAGAGCCATTGTTATTCAATGACTCTTTTTCTCCTATTATCATTATATTTATGTTTTATTCAGTAATTCCTACGGGATCATAGAAAAGAGAAATTACTGCTCAACCGGAGTCAGCATATCGATGGGAACATCCCGTACAGCCGGTATTATTACATTTTTCTCTTCCCTTATATCAACTTCAAACTCATAGTATTCGAATTTATCGAGAACTCCTGCCAAAAGGTTCAGGGAATTCTTCATCTTTTCGGCATCGCCTATTGCCTTTATTGTATATGGAGGTACCAATTGCCGGGCATTAATCATAATATATCCCCCGGCATTTCTGATTTCGCTCATTGCTACAATTCTTTCATCATTAACGCTGATTGCCTGGACATCCGAAGCTTTGAGCTCATTTACCAGTTCCTCTATGTGCCTGTCCTCAACTTCAATCAGGCCTCCGGATTTAACGGTAATGACCAGGCCTTCACCTTTTACAGTCTCAAGTCCGGCCATTATGCGTGCATTGAGCACCGATTGCTTAAGTTCCTGTATATATTGTTTATCAGTATTTTCGTCGTTCTGAAAAGCGTCCACTTCTCTTTGCAGTTCCTGAAGTCTCGCTTTGAGATTTTCATTATTGTTTTTTTCCTGAAGAAGCTGTTCTATTAATTCGTTTATATCTTCCTTTTCATACTGGGCCAAAATCTGATTGGTTTTAACGCTGTTGAACTGCCATGCAATAGTGATGCCCAGCAACAAACAAACCAATGTCAGGGAAACTACTTTAAAGGTCTTCACTTGTTACCACCTCCAAATCGTCAAATATTGCATCCAGGGATTCAATAGGATGGTAACGGTCAATAAGTATCTCATCCTGCATTACAATATCAACCCGAATCCCTGCAAGTCGCATAAAGGCTACCGTAGACATGCTGTTGACAGCATCAAATAAAGCATATGGGTCACCGATGGCCTTTATTACATATGGCGGCGGATATCTGTTATTATTGACAATAATAGTAGGACCGGCACACACGGGCTTTGTGGTGGAAATCACACGTTCCCCGTTTACGGAAATTGCCTGTGCGCCGTATGCCTTTAATTCATCCAGAATAGCGTTTACCTGGCTGTCATGGATGATATAATCATTAATATTCAGTTCCCCTATCGCAGGAGCATCTTCGAGGGTAATAACAATTCCACTGCCTTTTACAGGAGCCAGACCGGCTCTTAAATATTCGAAATCACGTTTCTTTAAAAGGGAATTTATCTCTTCATTATTCAATGTTTCGCCGAAATTTTTCAGGAGCTGCTCACGCTTTGCCTCAATACTGGTCAGTTGTTCCATGAGCAGAGCTTTCTCGTTTCTTTCTTTTTCCAGTTCTTCGGTCAACTCTTTTATGGAAATGGCATCACCAGTTTCACTTTGGACGATGCTTCTGAATTGGACACTTATCAATATGCCAAATACTACAAAAATCAGGAACAGCATGCCTGCATGCCCTTTGTTCATTTCTACCTGCCTTTCAATAATGAGCTATAAGAACTCCACAATCTCCTCAGTTTTAGACGTCATTGTATCAACGTACCTGTTATTTACCATCACCACGGGCTTGGAAAAGTCTCTGCTGTTCATAAATACGACTTCTCCGATTTCTCCTGTATTTAATCTTACCTTTGATCCAATATAGTAGTTTGTGATATTTTTTAAAAAAGCATTGAGAACTATCGGGTCAAGCTTTCCGAAGCTGCCATGCTGCATTAATTCAAATACTTTGAAAGGAGTATCTTTATCACGGTATGCCCGGCTTGCCGTCATAGCGTCAAATATGTCCGCCACTGTTAATATCTTGGCGAAAAGGCCGATTTTATCCCCTGTAAGTCCCAAAGGATACCCGCTTCCGTCCTCCTTTTCATGGTGGGTCAGAATAGCAGTACAAATTCTCTCATTGATTCCCTTTATGCCCACTACTATATTATACCCATATTCCGAGTGGCGCTTCATTATTTCAAATTCTTCATCAGTTAATTTCCCGGGTTTGTTGAGAATTTCATCCGGCACCTGAGTTTTTCCTATATCATGAAGAATACCGGCAACTGTAAGATCCTGAACGTCTTGCTTGCTGAGTTTAAGCCATTTCCCCATGACCATTGCCAGCAAGGACACATTTAAGCTGTGATAATAAGTATACTCATCAGCATTTCTGACCTGCATTACCGCATCAATTACAAATCTGTTACTCTCTGTATGGTAAACTTCAGACTGTATGATAGGGCATATCTCATTCACTTCAACATGTCTGCCGGCTGAAATTTTCCGGAATATATCCTTGGTCTTCTCAACATTCTGCTGGTAATCAATTTTAAATTTCAGCTCGGTCATTGTTTTGGGGATGTTTATGTAGGTTTTAAAGTCCTGCTCCCGCTTTTCATATACGGCAACAGTGTAGACCCCCATATTCCGAAGATGCTGTATCATGCTTTCGTTAAGCTCAGTGTTGTCCCACAATAATACATTCCCAAACCTGTTGAAGATAACCTCTGCAGTAATCATTCCCGGCTTGAGTGCATCCACTGACAGAAACAGCTTTTTGTCGCTCATACAAACTGACCCCCGGGTTTAAATTAATAAAAACTTACGCCTCTATCTAATTTATCGCCTATTTAAACTGTCAACTTAAGCTGTCTCTTCAAAATAATTACAGGTCGCACATTTTAATGAATGTCTCTTCATCTATAATTTTAACTCCAAGCTGTAGTGCTTTGTCAAGCTTGCTTCCCGGGTCACTTCCGGCAAGTACATAGTCTGTTTTCTTTGAAACACTTCCGGAAACTTTCCCGCCCCTTTGCTCTATCATCTCTGAAGCCTCTTTTCTTGAGTAAGTGGGCAAAGTTCCGGTAAGTACAAATGTGAGGCCTTTGAATGGACCATCTTCAGCTCTTTGTGTCAGTGAAAGCATATTAACGCCAAGTTCCCTGAGCTGCGAAAGGGTATGAAGTGTCTGTTCCTGCCTGAGAAAGCCTACAAGACTTTCTGTCATCTTCTCGCCAAAATCCTGAACTTTCCTTATTTCTTCCTCACTGGCACCAAGAAGGTTATCCATGGATTTAAAATTCTCCGCCAACAACTGGGCGGCTCTCAGGCCTATATGCCTTATACCCAGGCCAAAAATAAGCCTGCTTAAATCATTGTTCTTTGATCGTTCGATTGATGACAGGAGATTATCTACAGATTTGGACCCCATTCTTTCAAGGGCTACCAGTTCGTCACGTCTTTCATGAAGCCTGTAAATGTCAGGGATACCCTGAATAAAGCCTTTTTCAAGGAGCATTTCAATCAGGGCAGGACCCAGTCCTTCAATGTTCATCGCATCCCGGGAGGCAAAATGGATGAGGCTTCTGAAAAGCCTTGCAGGACATTCTATCCCGGTACAGCGGATTACTGCTTCCTGTTCCTCCCTGACTGCGGGTGCTCCGCATACAGGACAATATTCAGGCATTTTAAATGGTTCCGAGTTTTCAGGTCTTTGGGAAAACTCCACTCCAATAACCTCAGGAATAATTTCCCCGGCCTTTCTCACCCAGACCATATCCCCTATCCTTATATCCCTCTCTTTAATGAAGTCTTCATTATGAAGGGTTGCACGGGATACTGTGGTTCCGGCAAGGCGGACAGGTTCCAGAACGGCATTAGGAGTCAGCGCTCCTGTTCTGCCCACCTGTATCACAATATCTTTCAGTCTGGTTTTCTTGGTTTCGGGAGGGTATTTATATGCCACCGCCCATCTTGGGGCCTTGCTGGTAGAACCAAGAAGCTCCCTTTGGGCAAGGCTGTTGATTTTTACTACAGCGCCGTCGGTCTCATAGGGGAGACTTCCTCTGTACTCACCAAGGGCGTTTATCTCCTCCACAACCTGGTATATCGTACTGCATACTTTATAATCAGGACTTACCTTGAAGCCCAAAACCTTTAGAAGCTCAAGACCCTCTGAATGGGTTTGTACGGTGTGTCCCTCAATCCTTTGTATATTAAAGACAAAGATATCAAGTTTTCTTGAAGCGGTTACCGACGGGTCAAGCTGCCTCAGAGAACCTGCCGCAGCATTTCTCGGGTTGGCAAACATTTTTTGCCCCAGAGCTTCCTGCCTCTCGTTAAGCTTTGTGAACTCCTCTCTGGACATAAATACTTCGCCCCTTACCTCAAGGTAGGGCAGATTCATATCCTCGGGAATATCAAGTCTTAAAGGAATGCTTCGGATAGTTTTCAGGTTCTGTGTTACGTCTTCGCCTATTACTCCGTCCCCTCTGGTTGAACCCCTCACAAAAATACCGTTTCTGTATTCCAGAGAAACTGACAGGCCGTCTATTTTCTTTTCCACTACATATTCAACTTTTTCATCGGTGAGGCTTTGTAGAACGCGCTGGTCAAATTCGTAGAGTTCCTGTATGGAAAAGACGTCGTTAAGGCTCTCCATTTTTACTTCATGTAAAACCTTTGTAAAAGCATCATCTGCTTGTCCGCCAACCCTTTGGGTTGGTGAGTCGGGAGTAATTAAATGAGGGTTTTGTTCTTCCAGATCCAGAAGTTCATGATAAAGCTGGTCATATTCATAGTCAGAAATCTCAGGACTGTCTTCAATATAGTACTTACGGGAATGGTAATTCAAAATCTTCCGTAACTCTTCTATTCTTTTTTCAACCTTATCCATCATTCACCGACTTCCTTAAACACATACAATTCGCCCTCATGTTCAAAGGCTCCGATTTCCTGCAGTGTAAGCTCGATTCCATTGGCAATGCCCAGGGCTGTTTTGTCCCTGAATTCATTGGAACGCAACCTGTCATGGTCCTCTTTATTTGTTATATATGCGGTTTCCACAAGAATTGCAGGCATTTCTGTATTTCTCAGAACCGACAGGGACCTTGAAATAACTCCATTAAATTTGATTCCTGTCACGTTTTTAATCTCTTCCCCAACTATCCGGGCAAACCGCTCTTCGGTAAATCCGGTATAAACAGTATCCTTGTTGAGATAGTAAACCTCCATGCCGTTAACTGAAGCAGCGCCCTTGCCTTCATAGGCATTGACATGAATACTCACAAAGAGGGAGGCATTGTTGCTGTTGGCAATATCCGCTCTTGCCAGCAAATCTTTTTCTATGCTGTCATTTAGGTGATCCTCCCCAGGTCGGGTCTGGATTACCGGAATGCCCCTGTCAGTCAGGTATTTCTCAACTTTTTTCGCAATATCTAAAGTGACTTCACTCTCATAAAAATCTTTAATAAATGGGGAAGTAGTACCGGGATCCCTCCCGCCATGGCCGGCATCCAGAACTACTACCACAGGTTCAACTTTTTTCCCGTCGGGAACATTAATAGGTTTGGGTGTCGGTGTCGGGGTTGGCAAAACGGTCGGTGTGACCGCTACAGAGCTTTGATCCGAAGGTTCCCCCCTGTTGCTGGCCAATGCCACAATCACAGCGGTCAAGGCCAGTATAAACAACATCATCACTGCAATAAAACGAGAAGGATTTGCAATTCTGTATCTACGCTTCCCGGGTAATTTTCTAAAAGTCATTGATGCACTCCCTCATGTCTCTGAAACTTGTCAGTACCTTGTCTGTAAATAATATAATACACTAATTTATACGCAAAGAACAGAAGAATTACGTAAGAAAATAAAGGCGCGTACGTTTATTATTGCAGGAAGCGGTCAACATCATCAGGACCGATGTTTTCATGGAGAGCCATGTTTATACCGTTTACCACCAGTCTTGAAAGATAGTCAACAACATCATCAGTGTCTTTGGGAGTGACAACAAGGTTGCCCGAATAGGGTTCCAGAAGCTCAATTATCATCTGATACTTCTCATCACGGTTAATCTGCGACAGCATCCTGTAAAAATCACTTCCGGCCCCTGCCTGTTCCATCATGCTGTCTATTATAAGGTCCAGAGTATCACTTACCATGGTCGCAGCATCCACAACCGTGGGAATTCCTATGGCAATTACAGGCACTCCCAGTGTCTCTCGGGTCAGGGCGGTTCTTCTGTTGCCGACACCCGAACCCGGCGCTATTCCTGTGTTGGCAATTTGAATGGAAGAATTCACTCTGTTGACATTGCGGGAAGCAAGGGCGTCAATTGCTATTACGAGGGAAGGTTTTATGTTGTCCACAATTCCCTTTATTATGTGTCCGGTTTCTATTCCGGTAATTCCCAATACTCCCGGGGAAATTGCGCAGACCGGTCTTGTAGTTTCATCAACCTCTTTGGGGAGATATTCGTATATGTGTCTTGTGACGAGCACCGACTGGGCTACTTTCGGTCCCAAAGCATCGGCAGTCACATTCCAGTTTCCCAATCCGACTATCAGTACAGTATCTTTTTTATCCAGGTGGATAAGCCTTTCCAGTTCCCTTGCCAGCATCCTACAGGCCTTTTCATACAAATCCCTGCTCCTGCCATGTATTCCGGGAATGTCAAGTGTTATATAACTTCCTATTGGTTTTCCCACCTTCTGTTCACCCTGCTGGTTGTTTACATGGACCCTGGTTATGGATACTTCCTCATCCCCGTCTCTTTCAATCTCTATACCTTCACCCATTCCTCCATGATCCACCCGTGCCTGTGTGCCCGCTCCAACCACGCGGGATTCATCTGCCATGTCCGTACGTATTGAACGAATAATCTCTGCCATATTAATCCCTCCGTATTCCAATTTTTAAAGCATGATTGTATTATTTTCAAATAGGGGATTTTCATGCAGCCGTTATTCTATAGGTGCTGACCAAACAAGGATATTTGCTGCATATAACTGCTTCTATTGGAGATAATGTCTTATGCTGTCGTAATACAGACAGAAAAATTAAAGGCAAGCTATAAAAATCCTTGCAATAGAAAAAACTTCATGATAATATATTTGGTGTTGCACGAAAATCATAGGAGGTGAATTTACATGCCGAATATTAAGTCTGCAGTCAAAAGAGTGAAAACATCAAATGCGAAGAAGCTTGTTAATCGTATGAAGAAATCCGAGCTCAAGACAACTCTTCGTACCTTCAGAGCAGCTGTGGAAGCAAAATCTCCCGAGTTGCCCGAGATTCTGAAGAAGACAATCAAGAAAGTAGATCAGGCTGCTGCAAAGAATCTTATTCATAAAAATGCCGCCTCCAGAAAGAAAGCACAGCTTCAAAAAGCATTTAATAACGCTGTTTCTGCAAAATAATATAAACAGTAATTAAGGATAAAACGTACCGATGGTACGTTTTTTGCTTTTATAGAGCCGAAAACAAAACACTGTAAATAGCTTAGAGGTAACAGGAACATTTCTGTTTTTTGGAACCGAACTCTAAACATATAAAAAAGCCGTTTTTTGCAAAACGGCTTTAATAATTTATACAGGCTTGATATTGAATGCGTGATAATTTTCAGTTTACATTCTTAACAGTGATATTCTCCATTTCGGCGTTGGTATGGCGGACAACGATATCGCTGATGTTAGCAACCTCTATCGCAGTAAGGCTTTCTGCCTTTACAATGACATCCACACTGCCCGTGTCGCTCATATATGCCAGAGCATCCTCAAAACCTCTTTGCTTAATCAAAGTTTCTATTGTTGCTTCAGCTTCGCTTCTTCTGATTATATTCACAAGCTGTTCCTGGGCTTCTGCGGCAGTGAGGTCAAACGAAGCTTCGGCTGCTTCACTTGCTCCATCCACTATGGCTTTAAGCTCCTCTTTCTGTCTGCTTCTGACTCTGTCCCTTTCCATGCGGGCCTGGGCAAAATACCCTGATGTCTGTTGAATCTGATCCCCTGATTCCGCATCTACATTTGCAGTGTCGGAACTTCCGTCCACATATACCGCTGCGCCGGGAATATCTTCATATCCCTTACCCGAAGCTTCAGTCAGAGGAAGTTTGCCATAAGTTTCCTCATTGTATGATTCACCCACACCCCCATAATTATATTGCAAAATTCCTACGGCAATAATTACGAGAACAAGACCCAGAACAATTATCTGCTTTCTTTTCATAACTTTCCCTCCATGTAAGGCTGTTTAGACAGGCAAGAATATACGGTCAATATGTATTTTTTGCTTTGCATGCAATATGTCTTGAAAATTATTCAATGGCCATGTTTTTTGTCAGCTAATTTGCCCATTAAATTATATTTAAGATACCGTCCTATTTATGCTTCAATATCTGGACCCGATGCTCGGGAATTCCCAAAAGCGTACAGACAGCATTGTTCAATTGCTCCCTTATCAGTATATCATCCGCGCCCTGGGCCACTACCACCACGCCCTTTATTTGGGGAACAATTACTTTCAGTATCACCGGAGTATCATTTCCGGACAATGCAAGCTGGCGTGTCTCGCTGATGACAGAGGATTTCCCGCTGGCACCTTCATCACTCCGGGTATCCTGTTCATTATTGTAGGCAGGGACCTGCTCACTGCTGGAATCGGCGAAAATCATAACATCCACCTCTCCCGCCCCCTCCACTTTGGACAGAAGCTCGGACATCCTCTTTTCAAGGGCAGTGATTATCTCCTGACCGTTCATTGATTCCTGGGCTGAGTTTTTTTCCTCACTTGAAATGTTGCTTATGCTCATAGTATCTTTTGTGTCATTGGGCGGAGAGAAAAAGCTTGCGGCAATAATTATTATCGCTCCTGCAATCACTATGATTACAAGGTTTTCAAAAGGCGACGCCTTGGGATTTCCGTCCTTGCCCTTTTTTCTGGTGAAAAATCCTGAGAATACTTTGAACATAATTACTCTCCTCCATTAAAAGAGCTTAAGTCGATAATAATGTTTTCCTTATCAACTGAGAAAACCTGCGCCAATTCATCCTTAATCCTTGCAACGGTTTCGCTGCTTATAACACCCGGACGGTTTTCCGCACCGGGTTTAAGTTTCAGATACAATGCCCTGATCATCCCGAAAGTATCCTCTTTTGAGTTTTCATAAAGAACAGCGTCAACATCAGTCACCATGAATTCACCCTCTCCCATGAATCGGCTTTTAATGTCAGAAATAAGCGATTGCCGATAGATTTCAAGTATCTGTCTGGAATCTTCCTGCTGAAGCTTTTCAATTCTGCCATAAAGTTCAGCTTCGGATATTTTTATGTAGTCATTCCAGGCAAAGGCTTCTATCTTCAATCCCCGGTTAAAAAAGCTTAAAAGTGGCATGGATATTACCAGAGTTACCGCAAGCCCGCAGACCAACTGGA
>ERZ773359.2384-NODE-2384-length-23738-cov-9.351602_pt1 | contig 23738 bp, 20 predicted proteins | sample MGYA00374955_ERZ773359 | MGnify/ENA primary metagenome ERZ773359 (study PRJEB29098, sample SAMN04486028) | biogas fermenter metagenome | study: EMG produced TPA metagenomics assembly of the Biogas fermentation microbial communities from Germany - Plant 4 DNA1...
CCGATGTCTTTTCAAGCTCGCCAAATTTTCCGTCTGAAGCCATGGCTTCTTTTATGTAAGAAGCATCACGGATATCATCCAGTGTCATGGACTGCAACTTCTTGGCTGCTTCCGGATCACTCAGCTGAATATATTGCTTTGCAAGGTCAAGAGTTTGCTGCATGGCTTTTTCGTCCATGTTTCCGTAGTCTTTTACAGGAGCGCCTGTCGTATCGGTTTCAACCAGCTTTTTCACTTCGGAAGCCATATAAGCCTGATGGTCGCCAGATACCGAAGAACCATATTTATAGACAATTTCCGCTGCTTCTTCAGGATTCTGGCAGGCATATTCCCAACCTTTCATGGAAGCATAAAGAAAAGCTTTTACAGTATTGGGATGCTTTTGTGCAAACTCCCTTGTACAGAAGATGTTATCCTCAAGCATGGCAACACCTTCATCGTTCATATCAATAATACCAACCTGGTCACCATAGCCATATCCGCCTTCATAGCTGTTTTTAACCAGTCCCAGCTCGTTGTATGTCATGGCAGAAGCAAGCAATATCGTGTCATTGTCAAAACCATCCATATCAAAAGCCTGACTTAAGAAAGTGATGGGCTGACCATATTTGGCCAAAAGGGCCTGTACTTCATACTCATTTCCAAGTCCCCAGTTTCCTACTTTGCCTTTGCTGGCAGCATCTTTGATAATACTTTCTACAGAATCTGTTGGATCATAATATTTGCCTGAGCTCTCGGAAACACTGTCAGAAGAAGATGGAGAATCTGCTTCATCCGTGCTTACTTCACTACTTACCTCACTTGTAGTAGTTGCTGACTTGATAGATTGGCCACATCCCGCAAAAGAAGCTAAGATCATGGCACTCATCAGTAAAATAGCTAATAACTTTGATCTTCTCATAATTTAACCCTCCTTACGATCTGTTGATCAACTAAATATATTGTTATACCGGAAACAGTCTGTGCTGTCCCAGTTTAATTGAAAATTAGCGGTTTCGTCGGTCTTTTAGTATAATCCCTTCAGCAATTAACAATATGGCATACATCAGTATGCCTATGGCGCAGGCAACTATGATATAGGCCCAGGCCGTTGCATATTGAGCCAGAACAATACCTTCTCGAATCTGACGCCCAACACCTATGATATATTCCGCAAAATATTCACTGACCAATGCACTGATAATGCTTGTCGGAACACTGACTCTCAAAGCCGTAAATACATAAGGGAGACTATTGGGCATTCTGAGTTTGAGAAACACTGTCATTGGGCTTGCCGCATAGGATTTCATCAAGTCCAGTGAATAGGGCTTTAACTCTGTAAAGCCTCTGTAGGCATTGATGCTCATGGAGACTGTACAAGTAATCATAACCACAAGGGTCTTTGCCAGCATACTTCTTGCATTGGGATCATCACTAAAATCCTTGGTCAAATTATTTAATATAGGTGCTATAGCCACAATAGGTACAGCAGTAAAAGCGGATGCAATGGAAATACCTCCATACCCCCATTGGGGAAACGCCATAGCAACAATTCCAAGTAAATATCCCAATGCCGAGCCTAGTACTAGCCCGCCTGCAGCTACAATAACAGTAGCCTGAACATTTTTTAATATCTCAGGTATATTGCCGAGTATGATATTGATAATTCGCCCAGGCAGGGGAAGCGTAAAGGTATCGGTACCCAGAATTTTGTGCAATAACTGTGTTTGCCAAAGAAGCAGGATAAAAACTCCAAACAAAACAGGATAAATGACCGTTGTAACTCCATCTTTATTTAATTCGGGTTTGCTTCTTGATTTCACCTGATTGGGATCTGTTCCCTCAGATGTTTTTACATTCAGGGAATTGGATTTGGTGTTCAAATATCCGTTTTCCATACCATACCCCTCCTCATCTTCCGACTTTTTTATAGGGCGAGACCAATTTTTCAATGGCAGACATCAGATAGAAACTTAAAATTCCGATGATAGCACTGAAGAATACTATTTGCCAGAATACGTAAATACTCATGGCATGTTTTAAAGATTGGGAGAGCATACATCCCAGTCCACCTCCACCCTGGAGCGTATCCACCAGAATGGAAGCCGTAATTGCCATGGGAGCGGATATTTTAAGGCCTGTAAAGAAATAAGGAATGCTGGATGGAATAAAGAGCTTCTTATAAACATCTGCCTTCTTTGCTGCAAGAGAATACATCAGTTCAAGTTTTTCTTTTTCTACAGCCTTAAACCCAGCCAAAGTATTGGTGGCTACAGGGTAAAAAGTCAATATGGCTGCAATGACAATTCTGCTTTTATCAATATCCTTTGTGATCGCCAGAATGATCGGGGCCATACCCAAAATAGGAATCATCTGAATGATCATAAGATATGGAAAAGCAATTTTTTCAACAGGGAGAAACATATTCATAAGTAAAGCCAATACAAAACCAATGACGCTTCCGATGATAAAACCAATTCCTGCCCTCACCAATGTCACTGCTGCATTGCTGAGTACAATTTGTGCAGCTGTCTGACTGCCGTTTACAAGATTTGGACTGAATACTGAATCAATAATCTGGTAGATGTGAGGGAGGACATATTCGGGTGTTCTTTTCGTCTGTTGTACCACAGTTGCCCCAATCTCCCACGCCATAATCAAACCAATAACCCAAACAAAGGTAACGATCTGCTTTGAGGATAAAACTCTTTTTACTCTGTTCATTCGAGCCTATACCCCCTCAAAACTGTTTCTTACTTTTGAAACCAGTGCATTGAATTTTACAGTATCTTTAATCTCCAATCCTCTTGGCCTTGGAAGATTAATGTCCACAACAGCCGAAACTCTTCCAGGATGAGGTGAAAGAACCACTACTTTATCTGACAAGAACACTGCTTCCTGCATACTGTGGGTAACGAAAATAATAGTTTTCCTGGTTTTGCGCCAAATGTTCTGCAAATCCAGATGTAATTTTTCTTTGGTAAATTCATCAAGGGCAGAGAAAGGCTCATCCATAAGAAGTATTTTGGGACGGAGTGCCAGGGCTCTGGCTATACCGACTCTCTGCTGCATGCCCCCGCTCAGTTCATGGGGATGCTTTTTCCCAAAATCATACAGTCCAACCAATTCAAGCATCTCACTCACCCGCCTTGTGCGTTCCGGTTTAGGAATTCCCATAATCTCCATGGGCATGCAGACATTTCTTCTGACCGTACGCCATTCATATAAAACGGGATTCTGAAAAACGATGCCAAATTTCTGCTGAAGTCTTACTTCACGGGGTGTCAAACCTCCAATGGATATGGTTCCGGTCGTTGGCTGCTGCAAGTCGGCGATTGTCCGAAGCAGGGTTGTTTTTCCGCAGCCTGAAGGTCCTACCAATGAAACAAATTCTCCTGGCTTTATTTCCAGATTAACGTTTCGAAGGGCTTCCACCGGTTCACCGCCATTTTTATCCGGAAACTTCACTGATAAATTTTTAATTATGATTCCAGTGTTAAATTCATCTGGATCAGAAGCTAAATTTCTATCGTAATTTACATTTGCTTTTTCAGCTTGAAACATACTAAATCCCTCCTGCTTTGCCACGTATTTTGCCCATAAAATGAAAAAATGGCGTAAAACCCTCAGGTTTTACGCCATTGTAAACTTTCAAAAATCTTTATATATAAAAAGATTTTCATATCAATCCAATTGCAAAGTGATTTGTTTTACACCATTGTAATCAGTAAAAGCAAATCTTTATATAAGTTTTCGTAGATCGCATCACCACAGTCGATTATATATTTCCAAAAGGTCCGCCCTGGTAACTTCTTTTATTGTATTAGACGGACTTCCACTTGCCATGGCATCCTCTGCCATTTTGACTTTTACTCGGTCAAACTCACCCTTGCTAATCCCATATTCCTTCAGAGTAGGTATTTTTAAATATTGGCAGAGCTCCGATAATCTTTCAATAAAAGCCTTAGCTGCTTCCTGATCGCCAGATTGGTCATTTGCTGCACCGATTACTCTGCCGATCGCGGCAAATCTCTCATAACAACCATCCAGTACATAGGACAGACATTCCTTGATCAGCATTGCATTAGCCAATCCATGAGGCACATGAAACAATGCTCCTACAGGCCTGCTCATACCGTGCACCAGAGTTACGGAAGCATTGTTGATACAAACCCCTGCTTCGTATGCTGCCAAAGCCATCTCTTCTCTTGCTGCGAGATTCCTGCCATCATCAAAAGCTCTTGGTAAAAAAGTAAAAATCCTTTTGATGGCACTTAGTGCATACATATCCGTAAGAGGATTTCCCCTTCTGGATGTATAGGCTTCAACAGCATGGGTCAGAGCATCCATTCCAGTTGATGCTGTAATAACAGGAGGCGCCGTAATGGTAAATCTGGCATCAATGATTGCCAAATCTGGAATCAACGCGTCCCCTTTAAGCAGCATTTTTATATTTCTCTCCGTATCGGTAATGACAGCGAATTTGGTTGCTTCGGAGCCGGTGCCGGCAGTTGTAGGTATTAGAACCATCGGTGGAAAATCTCCTTCTATCTCCTTACCCATATAGTCCGAAATGCGTCCTTCCAATACCGACATGGCAGCTATTGCCTTTGCACTGTCAAGAGGGCTTCCGCCACCTATTCCAATAACGAAATCACAGCCAGTTTCCTTATACTTTTTAACCCCTGCCTCAATCATTTCCACTGTAGGTTCTCCGGTGATTTCGTTAAACAGCACCCAGTCAATATTGCAATTTAAAAGAGTATCTGCCAAGGTTTTCATCGCATCTGTTTTACTGACATTTTTGCCGCTAATTATAAAAGCTTTTTTACCAAAATCTTTTATAACGGCTTCGCTTCCTTTAAGCCCGTCAGGACCAATAAATGTTTGTCCTGGTAGTCTGAATTTATAAGCCATACTGCCTCCTTTCCCAGATCCTTCGGCAACTGATAAGTATTAAACATGATTAATAACTGCTTTACCTATATATCCCTAAATATTAAATAAATTCTCTGTCTACAACACTCAGCACTTCATCCAGCTTAACCATTTCTTCCCTCAACTGTTTTTCAGTGATAATCAACGGAGGTGCAATAAGAATCATATTTTCATGGGTATAGGTCATAAATCTGCGTTCTTTAAGCTTGCCAAGAATTTTTCCCATGATGCCGTCGGGATCTTTACCATAAGGAACTATAGGCTCTTTCGTTGCTTTATCCTTTACCAGCTCTACTGCAGAAAATAAACCTATATAACGGGCATCTCCCACACAGGGATGCTTTTCTTTAAGATCCTCCAGAATCTCACCCAGAACTTTTCCCATTTCACTTACTTGATCTGCTATATTGTGCTTTTCATAATATTCCACACATGCAACCCCTGCTGCACAAGCCAGAGGGTGTCCGCTGTATGTAAGCCCGCAGGATAATAAATGATCATCGAAGTATTCGGCGATTTTACTTGATACCGCCACGCCTCCCAGCGGTATGTACCCACAGGTAACACCTTTAGCAAAGGTAACTATATCGGGCTTTACATCAAAATGTTCAAATCCGAACATTTTACCGGTTCTGCACCAACCAGTCATCACCTCATCGCATATCATTAAAATATTATATTGATCGCACAAAGCCCTTACTCCCGGCAAATAACCTTTAGGAGGAATGATGACGCCGTTGGAACCTGTAATGGTCTCCAGAACAATTGCTGCTATTGACTGGGGGCCCTCATACTGAATCTGTTCTTCCAGTTTTGTGAGATAGTATTTTGCAGCCTCTTCTTCTGACTGAAATACAATGGCTTCCCTATAAACATAAGGATCAAAGAACTTTACAAATCCGGGAATGCCCGGCTCCAATGCGAATCTTCTGGGTTCTCCGGTAAGATTTCCGGAACCAAAGGAAGATCCGTGGTAACTTCTATAGCGGCTGAATATTTTAAATTTACCAGTATACATTCTTGCAATTTTAATAGCATTCTCATTAGCTTCAGCTCCTGCATTGGTAAAAAAGACTTTGCCCATATTGTCGGGCATGAGGTCAATGATTTTCTTTGCCAACTTCGCTCTGGACTCAGCACCGTATGAAGGTCCGATAAAACAAAACTTCTCCATTTGTACTTTGATTGCATCTTCTATCTCTTTATTGCCATAACCAAGATTCAAATTCACCAGCTGTGACGACATATCAGAATAGCGATTCCCTTCATAATCCCAAAAGTATATGCCTGATGCTTTTCCCACAGGAATAGGATCTATATATTTCTGCTTGCTCCATGATTGAAGATTATATTTTTTTAATGTCAATTTAATTTCTTCACCATTCATGTTATCGCTCCATTTCTACTTCATTCAAATAAATATTTCATTTAATGAACAAAATCCAAATTTATCTTTGTACATGTCAGATTTTATAACCCTGAGAATTGCACCAGTGCATTTTATGTTGATCTACAGATCTGTAAAATAAAAAAAGATGAAGCTCCATTTATATTAAAGCCCCATCGCTTTTTAATCTAATTTTTTAACTTGGGTTTATTATAAATCAAAACCATATGATATTGCAATTAACACTCTCCCAAATATTTTTGTGCATATGCACACTTATATCCATTAATTTACAAAAAACCGTTTAATAATTAAAGTATCCTAGAGGTTTTTGCAGTTATATAATCCCAATATTCATAAATCCGCTTAAAATCCAAATTTTTAAGTTAATGATCATCATTATATCTGTAATCGAATGAAATTATCAAAATGCAATCCTTCATTTTTCGCCATGTTTGCTACTATAATAATTAAATACAACCAATATAAACATCGTATTTTTCATGATAATAACGTATTCGTCAACTCAGGACAAATTATCATGAATTTTATGATCGACAGTCTTGCACAATCATAATCGTTAAATCATTTCTTAAAAATCTATCTTTCTGTGCTTCTGCACAAATATGTATTATCGTCATATGAGTTCCAGATAATTTTTACATATCCTACTTCATATAATCCTCATAAGCCTTGTTAAAATATTACAAAATGTCTTTTATGTAAAACCCTATGTAAAGGTTAACGCGTCCTTCCAGTTCCAAAGGATTGATTCCCACAATACTTTCGATTTTCTTGAGATGATTTAATACTGTATTTCTATGGACATACAATTTTTCTGATACCAATTGAATACTCCCGTTATTCTCAAGATAAATCCGTAAAAGTTCTGTAAAATTTGTCTTATTCTGTTTGTCATAAGCAGCCAGTTTTCCGATGGTATCATTATAGAAACTACTTAAAACACCTTTGTCGTTGGTGGCATATAGGATTTTGTAAATTCCAAGTTTATCATAGTACAGATAATTTTCCTTGAGATTGCAAGCCATCTTCATAGCAGAAATGGCTTTTTCAAAATTTTTATTTTGGTTATCCATGCCCGGTTGATTAGGACTAATCCCCATATGAATATTCAAGTGCTTTAATTTACTGCTGATGTTTTTAAAGAACTCCTTAACGAAGGCTTCGATCTCTGTATCTGTATAGTTTACAAGGGCTAAAATTAAACTCTCCCCATATAAAAAGGATATATACAATTCATGCATGCTTTTGGCAATCTTCTCTACAATCATTTTAATCTCCCGTTCGTAATCTTCAAAGCTTGCATCACCAAGGTTGCTCACGGTTATACTTATAAAGCAAAGCATACTGTCCCGATGGCAACCATATCTTTCAAGATGCATAATCTGAGCTTCCGGATCTCCAACATTAAATACAATATTCTTAATGGTTGTCGTCAGATCATTCTCCATTTGCAGATCATTGAATATTCTGTGGCAGAAATCCCTTGTCATATCCACCATTCTTGTTTCCCAGGGTATGGTGAAAAGCGGAAGGTTTTCCTTATTGCAAAAATCGATAACTTGCTCATCTATTTCTTTAATGTGAGGCCCCAGATTGACAACAAATGCACTGGCATTTACTTCTTTCAGCTTAACAGTAAAATTCAACAGCCAGTCTTTTTTATTGTTTAATACACCAGCAGTAAAAATCAGCTCATTTCCATGAAGGAAAGAAATTACATCACTGTCTTCAATAATATGAACCCATTGAACAAGATTATTTAAGCCATTATGACCAGCAATAAGCTTCATATTATACAAGAACTCACTATTCTTGCAAAGTTTCTTCACCGTTACAGACATAATCACCTCACCCCAACATTCATGTCGACTGAACATATAGATTTTAAAATTAAGTTTTTTCGATTAGTACTACATTATCAATGTTATTTAAGGTTTGTTGAAATTCGTTCCATATGTAAAGTTTATATCCATTATTGGTATACATATATCATATCATGACAGACTAAATATGCAAATACGTTGATACAACTGAATATCTTAATTCTTTCTAAACCTCAGTCAGTAAAGAGATAAAAAAATAAGGTTTCCATCAATCGGTTATACTTACCGAAAGTCTGGAAACCTTTCATCTTAGATTCATCAAGGCATATTGATGATATCAGGCCGAATTGAGTCCTATTTTAAGGCAAATTCCACCGATGGATGTGGAAACGCAGCAACTCGATTCGATCTCATATTCTTTAGAATCATCAGGCTTACCCTGCACAGGAGGCAAGATATCATATTTCTTAGTATGATCAGAAAGTGCGGTAACAACATTTCCACTAATGATATTGGCAACCTCTGATATGGCAGAAGTCACGAAAATATCCACATCCTCAAACTCCATGCCACTCATGATATTTACCATGCTAAGAGATGTGGCAACCGGAAATCGGTAAGTCACTTCTCCCTGAAGTTCTCCTACAATACCAACTACAATATCTATCTCGTCATCGCATGTAAAATTCTCAGTCGAGTGAACAGAAATATCTGAAATATTAAACATCAGATTAAAAACATTGTATGTTGAATCCACAAAAGCTTTATAAAGCTCATCTACCATTTCCATTCACCTCTTCCTTTTTAGCATAATCTGCAATCCGTTGGTCTTCGGCGGCTACATGGTTAATCAACCATGAAAGCAGTTTCCCTCCGAACTGCTGCACCAAGTTTTCATTATAATTGGTTTCTTCAAATTGCTTAGAAACCTCCAGAACGTAATCCACCATACCTATATGTATTTGCTTATGTGCTTCGTACCCAGGATAATTAATCTTTTTCTGGTATTCTTCTTCATCTCGGAAATGCTCTACGACATATCCTTTCATAAACTCCAGCGTTTCATTGATCTTGGGAAGTTTCTCTTCCCAGGCATCCTTTGATCGCACTACCTGCAAAAATGCTTCTACACGCCTGAATAATTCTTTATGCTGCGCATCAATCTGTGGAACCCCCAATTCATAGGCATCTTTCCAAAGCATAATACCACTATTCCCTTCTCTTATTAATTTAAAATTTAAATCACTTGTGCGTATAATACAATAATTTTACCATCTTTTCTCTCTATCTCCTACATAACTTTAAGGAGCATTGTTACTCCAGATATTTCGTTCTCAAGCTCATTACATTCATCTTGCTGGGTCTGTATGTAACTATCAAAAAGACATACCTTTTCCGGGAATTTTTCTTTTAATTCATTGGCCCTTTTTATGATCCATTTCTGCTGTTCATCATTAAGTCTGGCTATTTCATCATCATCAATAACCTTATCTTCTATCAGCTTTATTCCTGTTTTATCAAATATCTCAAGCCATTGCTCTTTAGTTGGATATTGTGGGTTGCTTTCATCATTGCCATATGCATCATCAATAATAATATAACCACCATTTTTTACTGTCTTTTTCAGTAACTTTATTGTTTCTTCTGAATTTCCCAAAACGTCGCCTGCTGCTCCAAGAATAACAATGTCATAGTCCTTTTCAGTCTTAACCAATTCTGTGATGTCTCCCACTGCAAAGTCACACAGTTCTCCCACGCCAAATTCCTGCGCTTTTTGAACTGCAAAATCAATAAACTCCGGAATAAGGTCAATCCCTTTTACCAAGCAGCCAAGTTCCTTGGCTAAGTTAACACTTACTGCTCCTTTGCCGCATGCCAAATCAAGCACTTTTGTTTCTTTGGATACAGGAATATGTCTAGTAATCATTTCCACTATATCCTTTGGTGATGCCCCCAACTCCCATAAATCCTGCAATAAATACGGCAGATATGGTATAAGCTCTACGGATTCAGCCGTCAAGGATTTTGCGAGTTTTTCTTCTACAGTCATAAGTCTTCACCTCCCAATGCGTTAATTTCTGAAAATAAAAATTTGTTTGATTTTTCAGCAATAACTTATTATGTATAGTATATCACAACATCCGTATGTGTGGTATAATTATATTTGATATAATGTCAAAAAACACAAATAATGACATGAAAGGATGATGATCATGCCATATATAAGCACAAAAACGAATGTAAAACTAAGCAAGGATCAGTCTGAAGCTATTAAAACCAAGCTTGGAAAAGCCATTGAATTACTGCCTGGAAAGAGCGAAAATTGGCTCATGGTTGCTTTTGAAGACGAAAGCAATTTATATTTTAAAGGCAAAAATGACAAACCTTTAGCCTTTGTAGAAGTAAAACTTTTTGGCAAAGCATCAAGGGATGCCTATAACCATCTCACAAGAGAAATTACCAATATTCTTCGTGATGAACTTAACATCCAGCCAGATTGCATCTATGTAAAATATGAAGAAGTTTCAAACTGGGGCTGGAACGGAAGCAACTTCTAATGCTTAAAACACTCATGGATGCAAGATTAACAGCTTGCCTTTACTTTAATATCCAAGAATAATAAAACAAGGTTCCCATCAATCGGTTATACTTGCCGAAAATCTGGGAACCTTTAATTTTTAACCTTTAAAACCATCCGCCATTAAACTTTTTTTGTACTTTTCCCAAAACCATAAATGATATAAGCATTCCAATCAAGAGTACTGCCACGGATATAACCACAATGGCTGTATCTTCTCCAATCAAAGTAACACTTCCACTAAGCAATAAAGTGAATGCCAGTAAGTAAATACCTTTCGCAAAGGCTTTGCCATATTCTAATCTATCTGACTCTTTTACTTTTGATCGATGATAATCATGAATCAAATCCGTATTCCCTTTTTGAATAGCTATTCCACAAATCAAAAGCAATACTGCCGCAATCATCATAATAATGGAATATACCATCATATGCTTCCTCCTTAAAACTTACTTCCTACCCCTTTTCCTTTATGCACCTTCTTATACCATATTGCCATACCATCGATCCGCTCTAAAAACTTGGCTCTATTCTACTACAAACAACGACTTCCATCAATTACTTCTTATCACCTTATTATGGAATGAAATTTAAATTTTAAACCTGCATACTGCTTCATTTAATTGATCTCCTAAACTTGCCAAGACTGTGGCTAATTCTGTAACTTCAATAAGACTTGCTTGCTGCTCTGTTAAAGCAGCATATATATCATTGCTGGCATGTACAGATACATCTATGACTTCCTGAACATTTTTCATACTGCTTTTAACTTTTTCAATAGATTGCATAAATTCATTAATGTCACGAGTTATATCTGCAATATTGCCATTGACTATTTTATCTTCTTGCTCTATTTTATCAAAATATTCTTTTGCTTCTAAAGTAATTTTATTCCCCTCTTCAATTTCTTTCATATTTTCATGCATTTTGCGATTTATAGCTATTGTGTGATTTTGAAAATTATCAATTAATTCTTTAATCATCTGAGTTGACTTAGATGTTTGCTCTGAAAGTTTTCTAACTTCTTCTGCAACGACTGCAAATCCTTTCCCCGCTGCTCCTGCCCTGGCTGCCTCTATAGATGCATTCAGAGCTAAAAGACTGGTCTGGTCTGCAATTTCTGAAATAGTATTAATAATGCCAGTCATCTTATCTGAACTCTCTTTAAGCTCTTCTGAGATTTTTAGGGTGCTATCCATTACACTATTTATGTTCGAAATCTTTTCTACAAACTTATGAATGCAAATATTCCCTTGGGATGCTAATCTTACAGAGACTGCAGTATTTTCTAAAATCTCCTCTGCCCTGTTACAAATCTTTTGAGACACATCATACATTTTACTCACCGTATTCATTGTATTCTGTGCCTCTCTTTTTTGTTCTTTAATTCCTCCTGTCACAGATTCCATAGAAGCAGTAAGGAGTTCTCCTGATCTGCTGTTTTCTTCTACATTATTTTTTAAGGTATTAGACATTTCACATATATAGACGCTAACCGAAGTTACCTTTTCTATAATTCCTCTGATACCTTTTAACATGTTATTAAAAGCTTCTGCCAGACTTTTTAATTCATCCTTTGAGCGAATCACCAGGGGGTTGACTGTTAAATCCCCTTCTGCAATAGCTTTGGCATTATTACCAATGTCTTTAATAGATTTATTAATATTACCAGAAATTATTGTAATCCCAATACTTGAACCGGTAATTGATAAAATTAACGCAACAATACCCATAATACTGATTAACCGGTATTCCTTTTCTATTTGATCCTTGATAAGTTCACTGCTTTTTAATTCATTGGATATAAGGGTATTTTTCTCTGGTTCAATAAAAAAAGCTATAAGATTTTGCATGTATTTGATATTTTCCTGTACTAGACCTGAATCCTGCAAATTTTCTTCTGCAGATTTTATCTTTTCTTCTATAGTTGCAAGATGGTCTTTAATAGCACCGACATTGTACTTTACTCTATCTGAATTTGTATTGTTTTCAATGATATCAATATTTTTTTTAACTAATTCCAGATTTTCTTTATACTTCGAATCGCTGAAATCAGAATAGTTTTTATATGAATCTTCAAGGGAACCTGGAAGTATATTTAATATTTCAGGAATAGTATTGGCCAATAATATATTATCAAGAATGCGATTGTATTGATTGTTGAAATGATTGACTGTAAGCAGAAGAATAACGGATACACTGCCAAGAACAGTAACAAGAGAAAAGAAAGTAATTAAAAGCTTCCCTTTTATAGATATCCCCTTGATACTTTCACTTTCTACTTTCTTCATAAAATATTCCTCCAAAATCTTGTTTACAAATACACCTACCGATCAAACGGTAGGTGTCAAAGTCTTACCTGAATTTAATTAAGCAGCTTTCTTTCTTGTAGCTATATCAAACCATACAGCTATTAAAAGCACAAGTCCTTTTACCAAATATTGTTCAAAAGATCCGAGATTCATAAGACTCATTCCATTATCAAGACTTGCCATAACTAAAGCTCCAATAATTGCTCCTGGAATTGTTCCTTCTCCGCCTAAAGTACTGGTTCCGCCGATAATAGCTGCTGCGATACAATCCATTTCAAAGTTCTGTCCCGCTGCAACTATAGCTGCATTTAATCGCGAGGTATATACAATTCCTGCAATTGTAGACAAAAGTCCCATGAGTACAAAGATCATCATATTGGTCTTTCTAATATCAATACCAGAAAGCCTTGCCGCTTCCCTATTTCCACCTATAGCATATACATAACGGCCAAACGCAGTCTTGTTAGAAATAATTGTAAATATAATAACCACTACAAGAAGAAGTAAAACCGCATAGGGAATTCCTCTGTATAAAACCATTATAGAAAATACAGCGGCAATCACGATACTCATACCAATCAATTTTGCTATAAACATAGAATTGGAAAGCACTGTAAAACCATATTTTTGTCTTTTCTTTCTTGTATATAATTCTAATATTATATAAGCAATAATGAATAAGATTCCTAATAATGCTGTAGTATCGTGGAAATTTAATCCTTCATTAAGTTTAGGCAAATATCCCTGACCGATTGCTTTAAAAGTTGAATTGTTGGGAGATATAGATTTAGAGCCTGTAATTCCTATGATTGCTCCTCTAAACATTAACATGCTGGCAAGCGTAACAATAAAGGCTGGTACTCCTCTATAAGCGATCCAAAATCCATGCCATATCCCTATCATAAGCCCTACGATAAGAGTGATTAACAGCGCCGTGCCTACAGACATATTAAAATTAACCAGACAAACTGCAGTCACTGCTCCGGTAAAACCTACAACTGACCCTATGGACAAATCAATATGCCCAGCCACCATTACTAATACAACACCACTGGCCGCAATACCTACAGCAGCACTTTGCAAAAATAGATTGGATAAGTTTCTTGCACTTATAAAAATACCGCCGGTTAATATTTGAAATATAATCCATATGGCTAAAAGAGCGATAATCATCGAAAATTGCCTTATATTAATTTTTAAAGATTTTTTAATGGTTTCTATTGATAAACTACTTGTATTGATTGCTGGTTCTGTCATAGTTATTTCCCTCCTGTCGCATAATACATAACTTTTTCCTGAGTCGCCTCTTTATAATCTAATTCACCGCGTATTTCTCCCTCATGCATGATCAAAATTCTGTCGCTCATACCTAAAACTTCCGGAAGTTCTGACGATATCATAATAATACAAACACCACGGTCTACCAGATCGTTCATTATATTATAAATTTCATACTTGGCACCCACATCGATTCCCCTTGTAGGTTCATCAAGAATAAGTACTTTAGGCTCTGTCATAAGCCATTTTGAAAGGACAACTTTCTGTTGATTTCCACCACTTAGATTGTTAACTTTCTGCTCAATCGAAGGCGTCTTAATGTTTAAATCATCTACATATTTATTGGTTTGTCTGATAATTTCATTATCATTAACTATTCCACGATTTACCAGGCGATCCAATGATGCCAGAGAGGAATTAGATTTAACATCTTGCCCTAATACAAGACCGTATTTTTTTCTATCTTCTGATACATATCCTATACCGGCTTTAATAGCATCCTTTGGTTTTTTAATGTTCAGTTTCGTACCATTTAAAAATATTTCGCCCTTTACATTTTTACCATAAGCCCCGAAAAGGCTCATAACCAGTTCTGTTCTTCCTGCTCCCATAAGTCCTGCTATTCCAAGAATTTCTCCTTTTCTGACTTTAAAGCTAACATTTTTAATAATTTCTTTTTCAGGAATTTCCGGATTCTGTACTGTCCAATTTTTAACTTCAAGCACCACTTCCTGTGGCGTATGCTCTTTTCTTGGAAATCTATCTGAGATTTCACGGCCTACCATCATCGCAATTAATTGATCTTCATTCATCTCATTTGTAGGAATCGTTGCAACGGTTTTTCCATCTCTTAATACTGTAATCGTATCGCTGATTTCAAAAATTTCATTGAGTTTGTGGGAAATATATATACAGGTAACCCCTTTTGATTTCAAATCTTTTAAAATCTCTAATAAATTCTCTGTCTCTCGCTCAGTCAATGCGGCAGAAGGCTCATCCAAAATTAGTAAATCTGCATTTTTTGAAATTGCTTTTGCTATTTCAACCAATTGCTGCTGTCCAACCCCAAGATTCAGTACCTTGGTAGCCGGATTTAAATCTAAATGAACTTCTTTTAATATTTCAGCCGTTCTTCTATAAGTCTCATCATAATCAATGAAACCTTTTTTAATAATTTCATTTCCTAAAAATATATTCTCTGCAATACTCATCTGCTTAACCAGGGCTAATTCCTGATATATGATTGCAATCCCTATTTTTTCACTGTCTCTTATACCAGACATTCTTTGGACTTGCCCTTTAAATATAACTTCCCCTTCATAAGTTCCTGCAGGATAAATTCCGCTTAAAACCTTCATAAGCGTTGACTTGCCTGCTCCATTTTCTCCAACCAAGGCATGTATTTCACCTTTTTTTACCTTAAAATTAACATTTGACAGGGCTTTAACTCCAGGGAATTCCTTTGTTATATTGTTCATTTCCAGAATGTACTCGCTCATCTTATCCCCCGCTTTCAATACAATCATAGAGGAAGGATTAAATCCGTTCCTCTATGTCTTGTCTAGCCTTTAATTCTTATATACATCTTCTCTCTTAAGATAACCGCTGTCGATTAAAATTTCGTCAATATTATCTTTATCAACGGCTACTGGCTCAAGAAGTAAAGATGGAACATCCATTTTATTATTGTTGGTTACAGCACCGTTGGTTTCAACTTTTCCACCACTTGCCATAGTAATTGCTGCATCCAATGCCGCTGTTGCAAGTTTTCTTGTATCTTTAAATACTGTCATATCTTGTTCACCATTTACTATTCTTTGTGCTGCTGCAAGTTCTGCGTCCTGTCCTGTGATCACTACTTTGTCTGTAATACCCTGAGCATTCATTGCCTGGATGCAGCCACCTGCTGTACCATCGTTAGGAGCCAATACCCCTTGTATATCGTTGTTTGCCAAAGTTAATGCCTGCTCCATAATCTTAAGAGCATTATCTGGTTTCCAATCTATAACATCTTGTTCAAGAATTACTTTATAATCTCCACTGTCGATTTTAGGTTGAAGGTATTTTGCTGCTCCTTGCTTGAAAAGTTTTGCATTGTTATCTGTAGGTGCTCCTGCAAGCCATACAATGTTTCCTTTGTCAAGATGTTCTGTTAAATACTTTCCTTGGATTTCCCCTACCTTTACGTTATCGAAAGAAATATAAAGATCAAGGTCTGTATCCATAACAAGACGGTCATAGGAAATTACTGGCACATTGGAAGCTCTCGCACTTTCAACAATTGCTGCTGCTGAAGATGCATCATGAGGCGCCAATATTAAAACATCTATTCCCTGAGAAATTAAGTTTTCACATTGGTTAGCCTGTTTTTGAGCGTCCATATCAGCGATCTGAACTAAAAGTTCAATCCCCTTTGATTTAGCGTAATTTTCCATTGCTTCTTTGTCTCTTGCCCATCTTTCCTCTTGAAGTGTTGGAAGCGAAAATCCTATTACCAATTTTTTGCCTTCAGCAGTTTCTTTAGGTGACTCCTCAACAGTCCCTGTTTCTCCTCCCGTATTTCCTGCGGTAGAACTTGTATTTGTTTTGCCACAGCCTGTAAATGATGAAACTACCATCAAACAAAGTAACATAACTCCTAATAACTTTTTAATTTTTTTCACGATAAACCCCTCCCTGTATTTTTGGATCACTTTTGTGACCTTATTACATTATTAATATATCACATCCCGATCTGGAGATTTTTGCAATATTCTATAAAATATAGTATTGTTACAATGGTATATTTTAGATATAGTATTATTTTGTGCACAAAAAAATCGCCTATAAAGGCGATTAATTCTTAGGCCACTGTTTGGGTGGTATGTTTTGGTATACTGATTCTAACCTTTGAAATCCATCTTTAATGACTGTGTCCATCATATTTTCCTTTGTCACTGCAATCGGCATAATTTCATAGTATGGGATCGAATACTCTCCATCCTCATATACGTTGTTTACAATAATTTCTTCTCCTTTCGCTAACTGCACTGCAAGTTCTGCCGATAATCTTGCCAATTTATCAATAGGTTTATACACTGTCATAAGCTGTGTCCCTTCAACAATTCTTTGGCATGCTGACACTTCCGCATCTTGTCCGCCAACTGCAACTTTACCAGCCATTCTATTTTCTGATAATAATCTAATGAGCATCGTTGCAATAGAATCGTTTCCTGCTATAATCGCATCGATCTTTTCTTGGTTTCTTAAAAGTTCTTCCATTTTATAGCCAGCTTGCTCAGGTTCCCAATTGGGTGTCCAATATTCATGAGTAACGATAATATCTCCTGACTGAATTTTAGGATTTAAAACATTATAGTACCCTTTCCTTAGTAAAGAAACATTATTGTCACTTTCGGGGCCATTAAAAATTACATAATTTCCCTGTGGCACATGACTCACTAAAGTATCAGCTATTAATTCTCCAACCAGTTCATTATCAAAAGATATGTATAAATCCAGAGGAACCCCCTTAATCAATCGGTCATAAGAAATCACTTTAATTCCTTTTTTCCTCGCTTCATTTACCACTGTCCCCAAGCCATTGGCATCTCGTGGTACAATAACCAAAACATCTACATTTTTATTGATTAAATACTCGATTTGCTTGATCTGTTCGTCCAGATCCCCTCCCGCAGTCTGTACTATAACCTCTGCTCCAAGTTCATTCGCTCTGGATACAAAAATATCCCGGTCTCTTTGCCATCTTTCAATCATAAAAGAATCCATGGAAAATCCTATAGTGATTTTATCAGATTCATGAGATAATTCTTTTACAGGCTCCAACTTTTTTTGACAGCTGCATAAAATAACCATGTTTAAAACAAGTATACTGGTTAACATAATCTTAGTCTTCATATAACCAACTCCCGTTACGTTCCTTATACTCCGTAGGAGTAAGGCCTGTAACTTTTTTGAATATACGGCAAAAGTAATTAGGATCGCTATATCCACAGTCATAAGATACTTCCTTAATACTGATCTCTTTATTTTTAAACTGATTACATGCATGTCTAATTCTTACGCTGGTAAGATAATCAATGAAATTTTCCCCTGTTTCTTCTTTAAATAACTTGCTGAAATAATATGGGCTTATATTTACCGCCTTTGATACATCTTCAAGTTTTATATCTTTCGCAAAATTTTCATTAATAAATGCTTTTGCTTTTCTGGTTACATCACTTATTTTATTTTCTTTCATCCTCTTAATCTCTTCAGAAATAAAAGTGATCTGTCCAATACTCCATTGTCTGATTTCTTCATAGTCTTCTATAGATAATATCTCTTCAAAATAATTTCTGTTATTCTGAATCATATTCTCTTGATTATTATTTTGAATATAATGACTCACTTTAAAAATCTGCTCTAAAACCTTATTTTTAATGGTTAAAGGGCTATTACCGTAGAGGATGGTTAAGCGATTAAAAAAATCATTAAATATCTTTATGCCTCCAGGAATATCTCCCTGGATGATTTTTTCTCCCAATTGTTTTTCCAGCAAAAGCAAATTATGATCTATAAGTTCATGAATTTCCGGAATATCTTTAAAATGCATTATCCCTACATCATTCATACTTTTTATAGCCTGTAAAGATTCGTTGTAGGAGTTGGAAAGCATCGTTAGATCTTTATAATTCGAACCTATTCCTATTTTAAAATCAATATCTTTTATTTTTTCATTTAATTTTTTGTAAATTAATTCTCCAAGTTCAAGAGAATATAGTCTCTCTGAATACTCATTTTCTTTTTCATCATAGGGTATAAAAACTACTATCCGGTTAAGCATCATGGCTCCTACAATGCAATCCGTTATAGATTTTAGAGTATCTCTTATAAAAGAATAGAATTGATGAGCCTTAACACTGACTCCTATTTTATTATTCATTCTGTCTCCACTGGCTTCTCCCAGTTCAATAGTCATGATGTACCCTCCTGAATGAATGCCCATGAGGGTTTTATAGTTCATGATTTCAGTACTATGATCATCAGGAAATATAACGGAATATATAAAACCATTTTCAAGCATAGGAAGAATGATTTCCATCTTTTCACGAATTTCTAATTCTTTATTCTTTTTCTCTCTTTCCAAATCTATCTCATCCATTACCTTCTTTAAAGTCTGAACAATTTTAGTTTTATTGACTGGTTTTAAAAGATATTCAGAAACTCCAAGATTAATCGCTTGCTTTGCATAATCGAATTTATCAAAAGCTGTAAGCAATATAAATTTTGTATCCGGATTACTTTTTTTAATTTCTTCAATTGCTTCTATTCCATTAATTCCTGGCATCTTTATATCCATAATAACAATATCAGGCCTATACTTATCAGCATCTTCTATAGCTTCTTTTCCTGAGTACACACTGGATACAATTTCTGCATCCTTGAAATTTTTCCCTATAACAAATTGAAGCGAATCTAAAACAATTTGCTCATCATCTGCAATCAATATTTTATGCAAGTTTTTCCCCCTCCCCATCTAATGGAATGTAAATATACATCTGAGTGCCTTTGCCCTTGCCTTCACTTTTGATCTCAAATAAATCAGCTGCACCATAAAACAAACTGATCCTATTAATAACATTAGAAATCCCTATTCCCCCTTCTGCTTTTTCATCCCATCGCTTATTCATTACCTTTTGAATTTCTTCTTCACTCATGCCTGTTCCATTATCACTAATACAAATTTCCGCCCTGTCTACTTTCCTTTTTACTGTAATTTTTATTGTATTTCCTGCACCCAGCTGGTCTAAGCCATGGACAAAAGCATTTTCCACTATAGGTTGAAGCAGCATACTGGGCAAAACCAAATTATAAAGACTTTCATCGATCTCTTTTTCATATTTTAGCCTACTGGAAAATCTTGTCTTTAAAATATATATATAATTTTCCACATGATTAATTTCTTCTCCAAGAGTGGCTGTTTTCCCCGACTTTCTGGTGGTATACCTAAACAGCTCTGCAACATTTTCAATAAATTCTCCTGTTCTGTCTGCTTCCTCCATAATGGCTAATTGCACGCCTGCATTCAAAGTATTATATAAAAAATGGGGATCTATCTGAGACTGAAAACTTCTTAACTGTGCTTCCTTCAGATAGGTTTTCATAGATAAATTCTGGAGTTCCTGTTCTTTTAATTTTCCCTCTAATTCCGCTTTCTGCTGAATTTCTGAGATATAATTTTTTATGCTCTTTACCATAGTATTAAAGGCTAAAGCCATTACCCCGATTTCATCATCAGACTCCACTCTTACCTCACGAACATCAAAATTTCCCTCTGCAATCCTGTCAGCAGCATTGGACAATTCTATAATGGGCTTTGTAATCTTATATGTAATAAGTAAGATTAAAATAATATTAAGTACTATAGTCAAAATGATAATAGTAAAATTTAAAAACTCTATGTATTTTAAATTTGAAGCCGCTACAATATACTGCTTTGTATTATTTTGGAACCTTATATTATTTAATTTTGTAATATACTCATTGATATAGCCATATAGTTTTACAGCTTCTTTATAACTTAGAGCATACCTGTTTACATTTCTTGCTCTTTTTTCTTTTACGGCCTTATCCGTTACGTCCATATAAGTTTCGATCATAGATTTGATATTTTTTTCGAGAAGTGCCGTTTCATCATCTATTATTTTTGAATTTAATTCTTCTGATTTTAACTTTAACTTCTCAAAGTTATTAAAATAGGAGGCTAAATTATCGCTGCTATTCGTCAAAAGATATGCTTCTATGCTACTCTCTACATTATTTAAAAGGGTAGACAGTTCATTTAAATTAATATTACTGACATAAATGGTGTCTACCTTTTTCATAATGGTATTAACATTCATATATACATAGATATTGGTTATTCCCATAAGGGTAGTAGTGATTAAAAAACAGAGAATAAGTCTTGTTCGTATTTTATTTTTAGGAAAATGCTTACTTTTCTCCATCCTCAAAGTACTCCTTTTTTTCCTTATCAACAATATACTTTTGGACATTGTCATTTGTAATAACGTTAAGCTTTGATGTAATAAATTCACTGGTTCTTTTATTCTCTTTTAACTCAACCATTGCTTCGATGCTTTTATAACCCATTCCCATGGCATCTCCTGCGATCGTGCCATATATAACGCCATTCTTTATATAGTTTAAGATTTCAGGATTATCATGATATCCAATAATGGTTACATCTCCAACCCTGTTTAAATCTACTACTGCCTTGGCAGCCCGTAAGGTATCGGCAGCATTCATACATAAAATCATATTAACATGATCATCATTAATCAGTATTTCTCTTATGGCTTCTTCTGAACTAAAAATCTCTGAATCCTTTACACTGACAATTTTAAATTGAATATTAGGATAACTTTTTGTACTTTCATTAATCCCCAACAAGATCATTTCATGATGATTGCTTTCAAAATTCTTGTAATCAGGATAAATAATCCCTACTACTGTATCTTTGTCAGAAGCGGCTAAGGCAATAAGCTTGCCCCACTCCAGTCCTAGATTGTATCTATTCACTCCTACATAGGACTGTCGCATACTGGACTGAGCATCATTATTTAAAGTAATAACCGGTATTCCCATATCTACTGCTTTATCAATATATGGTGTCATTTTCTCTTCATCGCTTATGTGCGTAATAATCCCATCAACTTTTGATGCAATAGCGATCTCTAAATATTTGATTTCTTCTTCTACATTCGTAGTACGAGGCCCGTTAAATTCTACTGCAACATTAAAGTCCTCGCCTGCTTTTTTCGCTCCTTTCCTAAGAGATTGCCAAAAAGGTTCATCCATACTTTCACAAATAACTGCAAAATGATATTTCAGCACATTTTCTTTATTTAACAAATCTTCTTTTTCCATAGAATCTACTTTAAACTTATTAGCTGTACTTAAATAGATGGCCATAGTAAATAGAAATACGATCAGCCCTATAATGATAAAAATAGCCAAATCTCTTTTCCTCATTTTTATCCCTCATATAAAGTTAATTATTATAAATAATCCCAATTATGATTATAGCATAGTCATTTATAAAATAATAACATAATTTTGTATATAATTTACAAATCCCCTTGGACTACTTTTTAAAAAAGCAATCTAAGGGGATTTCTGCATCATCAATATTTTAACTTCCTAGAAAAATATTAAATTATTCATTTACCGATACTTTTCTTTGTAAGATTAATTCACTCTATTTGAAATTCATTATGCAATCAATGTAATCTATAAGCTTTTGAAATAAAAAAACTACCACATGGGGTAGCAGTTAATTACTCATTTTATATATTTTATCTGTCTACTTGGCAAGGGGTATATCAAAGGAGATACTCCCCGATACTTTTTCATCCTTGATCGCTGTAATTGCAAGTGCTGGAACAGCGTAAACAAATCCAAAAAGAGAAGCATAAATACCAAAAACTTTAACAGCAAAATAACTCATGGCAATACTTATGTGAAACCAGAATAGTGTATTGATATAATAAAGTGCAGTATTCAGCTGCTTTCTGTCTTTGCCGAAGGCATACTCATTCAGGGCAAGCAGCATCTGACGAAGATTATTTGTAGAGAATATCGTCGCACTGTTATATCCCCTTACTCCGTGAAACACACTCCACTGAGTAGAAATGATGAAAAATACAGGAAGTATTCCTATCAACATATTTACTTGCTCCGGTATCAAAGCCAGAATCAAAAAACCTGCCATATCAACATAAATACTGTACCGCTCCAGATTGATTTTTGTCTTTTTCGAAAAAAGTATAACTATCTCCATTCCCATAATATATAAAAAAAGTCCAAGGATCCTAAGCAGAAGCTCCTCCCTGTTTTTACCCACGATCCCAAGTACAATATCGATCATGTTAAGGGTCTGTGCAGAAGCCAAGTTCCCTCTGCAAAGCACAGCGTAGCCACCCAAAAAACCCCCTATACTGCACATTAGGCTATGAAGTATTAAGTCTTTGTTCTTTTTCATAAAAAGTAGAATACCTTTAGTCGCTCTGCTCTGTGTTAAGTCATTCATTTTACTGCCTCTTTTCTATTATATTCAATCAAAGTCAAAATAGTTGTATCACACCCCATCACAATTATCAACCACCAAAACTTACAAAAATACACTCGATATGTCCTATAACACATACCGAGTGTAAAAATGAAATCTGCTCTTTAAGTTGAAAAATTTAATTTTTGAACTAAACTGTTCCAGTACTTTTTAATTCATTTTTGAGAATCGCAAAAAATTCATCTTTCGCATAATATTCTTTCCACGGATCATGCCCACATTTGTCCAGCAAATACATTTTAAAATCATTCAATCGATTTTCCAGAGGTTCTTTTACTCCTTCCCACGGATGAGGATCATTTTTACC
>ERZ773359.2386-NODE-2386-length-23721-cov-21.739542_pt1 | contig 23721 bp, 18 predicted proteins | sample MGYA00374955_ERZ773359 | MGnify/ENA primary metagenome ERZ773359 (study PRJEB29098, sample SAMN04486028) | biogas fermenter metagenome | study: EMG produced TPA metagenomics assembly of the Biogas fermentation microbial communities from Germany - Plant 4 DNA1...
ACGAATCGACCTTGTTGACAACCAGAATTACGGGTTTGGCCGCCCGGCGGAGAATCTCTGCGACCTCCCGGTCCAACGCCTGCAGGCCGGCCGGCCCGTCCACGACAAAAAGGATGAGATCCGCCTCGTCCACGGCCAAGACGGCCTGGTCGTAAATCTGCTCTTGTAACGGGTCATCCGGCATCCCGGGGGCGATCCCGCCGGTGTCGACGAGGAAAAAACGCCGGCCCGCCCATTCTCCTTCAGTGTACAAACGGTCCCGGGTTACCCCGGGAATACTCTCAACGATCGCCACCCGCCGGCCGGCCAACCGGTTAAAGAGGGTGGATTTTCCCACATTTGGCCGGCCGACAATGGCCACAACCGCTTTTCTCACCTTTGGCACCCTCCTCTTTCCAGAAGCGCCCGGACCGCCGCTTCCCCTGCTCGCTGTTGCATCCTAAACACCGGTATGGCCAAAACCGCCTTCCCCGCGGGCGGTCGCCGCCAGATCTCCGGTAACCTCCTGCCATCCCCCCCGGACTACCCCGGCTATGACCAACTGGGCGATGCGGTCACCGCGGCGGACCACGAAATCGGCAGGCCCGTGGTTGACCAGGAGGACTTGGATCTCGCCCCGGTAATCACTGTCGATGGTCCCGGGGGCATTAAGCACGGTCACACCGAAACGGGCGGCCAGACCGCTCCTGGGCCGGATCTGCCCTTCAAAACCTTCGGGCAAGGCCACCTGCAGGCCGGTGGGAATGGGCAGAAAGCCCCCGGGCGGGATTGTAACCTCTTTTTCCACCGCCGCCACTAAGTCCATCCCCGCCGCGCCGGCGGTCATATACTGCGGTAACGGCAACCCGGCGGCATGGGGCAGCCGGCGGAGGGGGATTTTCACTCTTTCCATCGTCTACCACCTTTCGAGCGCATAATCCGGCGGGAACGGGCCAATCGCCGTCAGGGTCAGAAAATCATCCTGGAAGAGGGTCCGGGCCACGCGCAAGACTTCCCCGGCGGTTACCTGGTCGATCCTGGCCACTACCTCCTCCGGGGTAATGATCTTCTTATAAAACAGGTCCGACTTGGCCAGCCTGCTCATGCGGTTGGTGGAATTCTCCATGCTGAGCCAGAAGTTCCCTTTAATCTGTTCCTTTGCCCGCTGTACCTCTTCCTCGGAGAGGGGCCCGTTTTTCAGGTCTTCAAACTGCCCCCGGATTACCTTCAGCACCTCGGTAAAATTCTCCAGGCTGGTCCCGGCATAAACCGTGAAGAGCCCGGTATCCATAAAGGCCGCGTAATGGGAGCCGGTGGCATAAACCAGGCCCCTTTCCTCCCGGAGTTCCTGGAAAAGCCGGGAAGAGACACTGCCGCCCAGGATATTATCGAGGACCATCAGGATATACCGGTCCTCATGGTCCCTGGGGAACCCCGGCGTCCCCACGCAAAGGTGGACCTGCTCTGTTTTCTTACTTTTCAGAATATTTTCCCCTTTGATCTTTACCGGGATCTTCTCTTCCCCGGCGGTTTGCCCATGGAATTTGCCCCAGTACTCGCCGGCCGCGGCAATCACCTCTTCCGGGTTGACATTCCCGGCCACGGCCAGGCAGGAATTGCCGGGGGTATAGAACCGTTCCTTGTAGGCCAGGAGATCCTCCCGGGTCAGGTTGCGGATGGTTTCCGGCGTCCCCAGGATGGAATGGCCCAGGGGGTGGCCGTTCAGAATGGTCTGGGTGAGAAGGTCAAAAACCTGTTCATCCGGGGAATCTTCATAGGATTTTATCTCTTCGAGAACGACATTGCGTTCTTTTTCCAACTCTTCCGGCGCCAATAAGGCATTGAGGACCAGGTCGGAAAGGAGTTCCATGCCCAGTTGGAAGTGGCGGTCCAAAACCTTCACATAAAAACAGGTATACTCTTTGGTAGTATAGGCGTTAAGATGCCCGCCAACGGAATCGATGACCCCGGCGATCTCCCGGGCCGAGCGTTTACTCGTCCCTTTAAAGGCCATGTGTTCAAGGAGGTGGGTGATCCCTTGCTCCCGCCGGGTTTCATTTCTGGAACCGCAAAGGACCCAAAAACCAATAGCCACCGAACGGACATGGGGGACTTGCTCGCAGACGACCCGCAGGCCGTTGGGAAGAATCTGGCGATGATACATATGCTGTCACACCTTGTTTGCTTGTTTCGATAAATACCTCTTATCGTCCTTACTTGTCTTGTCCTTACCTTACTATTTTCCCCGAGATTCAGATAATTCGCGACAAGCGCGGAAATTCCTCTTCTGTTCTTTTTTTTACCGTCTTTTTTTGCCGTTTGTAAAAAATCCGCGCAAAACTAGTAAAACCGCTCTAAACTGGGGATATGTACATAAAGGAAACGAATGCAACCTGTAGAAGTCCTAAAGCAACTATTTGTAAAAGAAGATGACCAGTTCTGGGCAAAGGAGCGACAACATGGGAGAGGGTACCATCGCCACCATTTTAGCGATGATCGTCTATCTTTCCACTGCGCTTTTTGGCGGCGGTGAGCAGGCTGTCCAGCCCGGATCCCCGCCGGGGGCGCCGGTGCGGGAAAACCAGCAACAGGCCTTTCCCCGCCGGGCGGTGGTCACTGCCAAAGAGGCCAACCTGAGGGCGGAACCCTCGGTGGACGCACCGGTTCTGGCGGTCATCTCCGGGGGAAACCCCCTTACCATCCGGCAAGAAAAAGACGGCTGGTACCAGGTTACCGGCGACGGGCAAACCGGCTGGGTGATGAAATGGGCGCTGCAGCCCGCCGGTAAAGATGACAGCCGTGAAGTTATAGGTTATTACGCTGAAAGCTATCGCGGCGACCTCCGGGCCATGCAGTCGCTCACCGGCAACCTCGGGGTCATTACCACCGTCGCTCCCTTTTCCTACCGGATTGACCGGGAAGGGAATATCCACGGCCAAACCAATCCGGAGCTGCTCAAAACAGCCCAAACCAACGGCTTGAAAACCCTGGCTGTGATCACCAATATTCAAGGGACGAACTTCAGCCGGGATGTGATCAGCGGCATGCTGAGGAGTAAAAGCGCCCGGCAAAAGGCGGTTGCCAGCATTCTTAACCTGCTCAAGGAGAAAGGTTACAGCGGGGTCAATATCGACTTCGAAGGGGTGCCTGCCCGGGACCGCCTCTATCTGACGGCTTTCTTCCGGGAACTGGCAACCGCCTTGCGCCCCCATAATTTCCTGGTTACCGCCGCCCTGCCCGCCAAAACAGCGGCAACCGAGAATTCCGCCTGGGCGGGGGCGTTCGACTTTTCCGCGCTCGCCCCTTACCTGGATTGGGCGGTAATCATGACCTACGACCAGCACCAGACAAACAGTTCGCCCGGCCCGGTCGCTTCTTTCGAGTGGGTGGAGCGGACCATCTCCTACTGTCTCCAGCACTTCTCCCCCGACCGTCTCCTGATGGGAGTGCCCGCCTATGGTTACGCCTGGAGCGACCGTTCCGGGAGGGCCGTCAACTACGCGGGGATCGAGAACTTAATCCGGCGCCACCAGGTCACCCCGAAGTGGCACGATCGCTACCAGACACCCTTCTTCACCTATACGGAAGGGGGAACCAAGTATGAAGTCTGGTATGAAAACCGGCACAGCACTGCCGCAAAAATGCGGCTGGTCAACAAATACAACCTGCGCGGGGTGGCGGTCTGGCGCCTGGGTTACGAAGACCCGGGGATTTGGGATGTATTAAGCTGAGTTCGCATTGACGCGCGCTGTTTTTTCCCGCCAGCCACCAGCTTCAGTTTTTCAGTCCCCAGTTTCCAGAGGAGATAATAGTTGAAGAGGCGTTGCAACCCCAGGAGAACCCCCAGCTTTCTCCGGGGTTTTTCTTCACCTTTCCGGGCCCACCGGATAATCTTCTCCCCCAGCGGGAATTGGGAAAGGTAGATCAAGGTGTACCAATAGGTTTTCCAGGGCTGGACCCGGGCGCCCCTTCCCCGGCGCCACCAGTGGATATCCCGGTATTGCTCGAGCAAGGGGCGGCGGAATTCCGCCTCAATCTCCGCAGGGGTCCTGGCCCCCTTTTCCACTGCCATCCGCCGGACGGCGGTCCCCGGCAGCAGGCTCAAACCGTGCAGTTGCAGGCGGAAGGGTTTGGGGATTTTTAAGCAGAATTCCAGGGTCTCCCGGAGATCGCCGGGGGTCTCAAAGGGATGGTCAAGGATGAGGTCATAGACGACCACCGGTACCCCGGCTGCAGCCAGGATTCTCCCGCCGGCCAGGATCTGCTCCTGGGTCTCCCCGCGGTTGTAGATCTCCTTCCGGACCCGCGGCGACCCGCTCTGAAACCCAACGACGATCTTTTCCAGGCCGGCCGCGACCAGCCGTTTAATATTCTCCTCCTCGATATGGTTGGGGTGGCCCCAGATCTCAAAGGGCAACCCCACCTCCTGCCGGTATCTGCGGGCAAACTCCTCCACCCATTCTCTCTTTGCCGGGAAGATCTCGTCCCAGAAACGGAGGAGGCTCAACCGGGGCAGGTTTTCCCGGGCCTCTTTGATCTCGGCAATCACATTTTCCACACTGCGCAGGCGAAGGTATCTCCCTTTTCCCCGGTAAAGATCGCGGAGGCCGGCGTTGCAACAGAAGGAACACCGGTAGGGGCAGCCGCGGGAGCCAATCAGTTCATAGGAGTACCTCCCGGCCAGCGGTTCCCCGGCCACCAGCCCGTTGCCGGCCAGGTAATACTTGTTCCCCGGCCCCAGGTCCGGAAAGGGGAGCCCGTCCAAGTCCTGGCGCAACGGGCGGAGAGGGTTGATCCGGATTTCGCCCGTTTTTTCCTCACGGTAACAAAGGTTTTGCAGCGCCCGCCAGTCCCGGCCGGCGGCAAGGAGGTCGCAGAATTCCAGGAGCGCGTCTTCGCCTTCGCCCCTGATGACAAAATCCGCATATTCCAGGCTCTCTTCAGGGAAAAGGGTGGGGTGGACACCTCCCCAAAGCACCGGCGCGCCGGTGGCCTCCCGCAGGATCCGGGTGAGGTCGATGGCCACCTGGAGGTATAAGGAGGACATAACGCTTATCCCGATAAAATCAGGGGCCAGTTCCCGCGCTTTCTCAGCCAGGAGCCGGTATTCCCCGGGTGAGGGTTCCGTGGTCTTGTGGCTGGCAAACCTCTTGACAAAAAATAAGACCGGTTCATACCCGCCGCTTTTCAGACGGGAAGACAGGTACCTCAGTCCCAAGTGGTTATAATCATAAAGCCCGATTAATAAGGGTTTTATCCTCCGCATGATACACCTTCCGGATCCTTCGTCTTCCGGATGCCCCGTATGCCTCTTGCCCGTACTTTCACCTACGCAACCGGTGGCATGCACACCCCCGTGTTATTGGTAACAGATTCACCCGACGCTTCCATGACAAATTACTCCCCTGCCGGTTCTCCCTCCGGGTCTGTATCGCGGGCTTCCGTTTCAATCTCGTGTACCTGGAGAAGGTTGGTGGTACCCGGGATCCCCGTCCGCAGGCCGCCGGTGATCACCACCAGGTCGCCCTTTTTCACGAACCGGTGCTCCACCGCCGCCTGCACGCTCACATCCAGGGTGGCGTCGGTGGTGGTGGTCGCGGGAACCAGCATGGCGGTGACTCCCCAGGAGAGCGAGAGGGTCCTGGCCACATCCAGGTTGGGCGTGGCCGCCAGGATCGGCGCCCGGGGCCGGTACATCGAGACCATCCGGGCCGTACCACCCGACTGCGTTGCGGTGATAATCGCCTGCGCCCCCAGGTCCAGGGCGATCTGGCACGTGGCGTGGCTGATCGCCTCCGCCACCCCCAGGTTTTTCTTCCCCCGGTTCTTCTGGCGGCGCTCGAGGTGCTCGGCGTAATTGAGGGAACTCTCAATCCTCCGGGCCACCCGGGCCATCATCTCCACCGCCTGCACCGGGTAACGGCCGACCGCCGTCTCGGCGGAGAGCATCACCGCGTCGGTCCCGCTGATGATGGCATGGGCGATGTCGGTCACCTCCGCCCTGGTGGGGCGGGGGTTTCTCACCATTGATTCCAGCATCTCGGTGGCGGTAATTACCGGCTTCCCAAGCCGGTTGGCCAGTTCAATCAGGGATTCTTGCAAGAGGGGAACCTCTTCCGGGGGAACCTCCACCCCCAAATCGCCCCGGGCCACCATGATGCCGTCGGCCGCCGCCAGGATCTCGCCCCGCTTCTTAAAGCCCTCTTCATTTTCGATCTTCGCAATCAGGCAAGGGCCCCCGGTGCAGATTTCCGGGGTCTTCTCCTTGATCCCGGCAATAATCCGGCGCACCTCGTCAATGTGCTCCGCGCGCCGGACAAAGGAGAGGGCGATGAAATCCACCCCTTCTTTTAACAAAAAATCCAGATCGACCAGGTCTTTCTCGGTTACCGCCGGCAGGCTCAGCGAAACACCGGGAAGGGCCACCCCTTGCCGGGATGGAAGTTCGCCGCCTTTAATCACGCGGCAATAAACATCTTCTTGTATGACTTTCTCCACCCTAAGGTGGAGGAGGCCGTCGCGCAGGTAAACCATGTTTCCTGCTTTCAAATCGGTGGCCAGATGAGGATAGTCCACGGTGATTACAGGCATCGCTGCCGGCGGCGGCGTCTTCACCCCCGCCCAGCGCAGGCTGAGCCGCATTCCTTCTCTTAATTCCATGGGTTCCGGCAATTCACCCGTGCGGATCTTCGGCCCCTGCAGATCGGCGAGGATCCCGATCTCTTTCTGCATCTCCCCGGCGATCCGCCGGACGAGCCGGATCCTTTCCCTGTGTTCCTCATGGGCGCCGTGGGAGAGGTTAATCCGGGCCACATCCATCCCCGCCCGGATCAATTCTTTGATCACCTGGGGCGAGCTGGTGGCCGGCCCCAAGGTACAAACAATTTTCGTTCTTTTCATCCACAACCGCCCCTTTATTACTCCTTCATTACTCCTTCACGCGGGTCTTGCCCTTTCATGCGCTTCCTTTGCCTCAGGTCACAGCCAGGAGGTCGGCCAGGGACAAGAGGGAGAGATCCAGGACGTTTCGTTTGCCGATCCCCTCCTGCAGCGGCGCGACGGTAATCTCATTCTTATTCCACCCCAGCATTTTCTCGGTGTCGCCGCTCAAGAGCTGTTCCACGGCTTTCGCTCCGAACCTGGTCCCCAGGATCCGGTCGGTCGCCGACGGGGAACCGCCCCGCTGCAAGTGGCCGAGAATGGTGATTCTTGTGTCTTTCCCCGTCTTTTCCATCACATAGTTGCCGACTTTAAAGGCGCTGCTTTCCGCGGTGTTCCGCCCGCTCATGGGGTTCCCGAAAAGCCCCTCGGCAACCACGACAATGGAATGGCCCCGTCCTTTGGCGGTGGCATTTTTCACCCTGAAAACCACTTCGTCCAGGTCCGGTTCGACCTCGGGAATGAGGATGGCGTCGGCCGCCCCGGCGAGGCCGGCATAGAGGGCGATGAACCCGGCGTTCCTCCCCATGACTTCGATGACATAAACCCGTTCGTGGGAGATGGCGGTATCTCTAATCTTGTTGATGGCATCCAGTGCCGTATTGACTGCGGTATCAAAACCCAATGAAAGTTCCGTCCCGCCAATGTCATTATCGATGGTCGCCGGGATGCCGACCACCGCAAACCCCATTTTACTCAGATCCATGGCGCCCCGGAAAGAACCGTCGCCGCCGATCACCACCAGGCCGTCAATGCCTAACCGTTCCAGTTGTTTCTTGGCTTTTTTCATTCCTTCTTCTGTTTTAAACTCCGGGCACCTGGTGGAAAAGAGGATCGTCCCGCCCCTGTGCAAAATCTCGGACACCGCAAAGGAAGTAAGTTCCACAATTTCGCCGGTGATCAGTCCTTGATAACCCTTTTTCACCCCGAAAACCTGGCAACCTTCGTGGAGCGCCTTTAAGGTCACCGCCCGGATGGCTGCGTTCATTCCCGGGGCATCCCCACCGCTGGTGATAACAGCAATTTTTTTCATAGATACCGGTTTCCTCCTTAGCGTTGCAACTTAAAAACTACTCCCCAGTGCTCTCCTGGTCGCTCTCTATCTCCTCAAAAACCCCGATCTTCCGGTATTTTTCATACCGCTCTGCCAGTAACCGTTCGCCCGTGTATTCCAATAATGGGGTTAAATGGCGAATCAAAGCCTCTTTAATGATCTGGGCGGTTTTCTCCGGATCGTGGTGCGCACCGCCCAACGGTTCGGGGATAATCTCATCTATCACCTGCAGTTCCAAAAGGTCTTCCGCTGTGACCCGCAGGGCTTCCACAGCCTGCGGAGCCTCCGCCGCATTTTTCCATAGAATCGAAGCACAACCCTCGGGGGAAATCACTGAGTAGTAAGCGTGCTCCAACATGAGAACGCGGTCTCCCACACCGATCCCAAGGGCACCGCCGCTCCCGCCTTCGCCGGTAATCACGGCGATAATCGGGGTCTCCAGGGCCGCCATCTCCATAATCGACCGGGCCACCGCCTCCCCCTGTCCCCTTTCTTCCGCTTCGATCCCGGGGTAAGCCCCCACCACATCGATGAGGGTGATGATCGGCCGTTTAAATTTGGCCGCCTGTTTCATCAAACGCAGGGCTTTACGGTAGCCCTCCGGGTGCGGCATCCCGAAATTCCTGTAGATGTTCTCCTTGGTATCGCGGCCTTTCTGCTGCCCCACCACGGTGACGGGGATCCCGTCCAGGTAAGCGAGGCCGCCGATCATCGCCGGGTCGTCCCGGAACAACCGGTCGCCGTGCAACTCCAGGAAATCGGTGAAGATCATCGCAACAAACTCCAGGAAAGTAGGGCGTTTGGGATGACGGGCAATCTGCACCTTCTGCCAGCGGGTCAGTTCGCTATAGATCTTCTTCTTCAGGGCCTCTTCTTTAGCTTGCAGGCGCGCGATCTCTTCGCTCATGTCAATCTCTTTTTCCTTGGCGAAGAGCTCGATCTCCTTGATCTGCCTTTCCAATTCCCGCAACGGTTTTTCAAAATCCATGCTGTAGCTGTCTTCATTACGCATCTTTACTCACCTCTTCCTTGCCCACCTGATCTCTCTGGTGGAAACGTAAGAGGCGGGCCACTGTCTCCCGGAGGTTTTTCCGTTCTACAATCAGATCGATGATCCCGTGTTCCAGGAGGAATTCGGAGCGCTGGAATCCCGGTGGCAGCGTTTGCCGGATGGTCTGCTCAATCACCCGGGGGCCGGCAAAACCAATCAAAGCCCCGGGTTCGGCAATAACGACATCACCCAGGGAGGCAAAACTGGCAAAGACCCCGCCCATCGTCGGGTCGGTCAGGATGGACAGGTAAAAAATCCCCTTCTCCTGCAAGCGGTTTAAGGCCTGGCACGTTTTGGCCATCTGCATCAGGGAAATAATGCCTTCCTGCATGCGGGCGCCCCCGCCGCCGGCGGTGACGCTTACCACCGGCAGGTTGTGCTCGGCCGCATATTCAAAAGCCCTGCTGATTTTCTCCCCTACTACCGAACCCATGGAACCGCCCATAAAGCCAAAATCCATCACAGAAAAGACGCAAGGTATATTTTTAACCTTTGCGACTCCGGTAATTACACCCTCATTCAATCCCGTTCTTTTCCGGGCCTTTTCGACTTTCTCTTCATACTCGGGGAACCCCAACGGGTTCTTTGAGATCAGCCCGGAATTACTCTCCTGGACGCTGCCGGCGTCAAAAAGGTAGGCAATGCGTTCGCCGGCCCGCAGCCGGAAATGGTAATTGCATTTCGGGCAAACTTTTAAGTTGGCTTCCAAATCCTTATGGTAGATAATCTGCCGGCAATTATTACATTTAACCCACAGGCCGTCGGGGAGTTCTTTTTTCTCCGGTTGCCCGGGTTGGATTCCCCTCTCCTCCGGCCGCCGGATCGTTACATATTTGGGTTTCGGCTTAAAAAGGTCTTTTAACATTGATGACAACACCTCACCGTCCTGCCACAGCCTTGAAAAATATAAAGTAGAATTATTCGGCAAATCTCTGATAAATCCTTCTGTAATATGTTACTTCGTTCTTAACTCCCTGTATTGGCGCACTTGAAGGGCTTGGTTCAAGACTTCCTGCGCCTCCTCCACCTCCGCCTCGGTCACTAAAACTTCATATTCGGCACTATGATCATTGGTCCGCAGGCCAAGAGGGCGTAAGCGAACCAGGATCCCCTCGGCTTCCATAAAATTCCGGATACGAAAAGCCACCGACCGGCTAGGCGCAATATATAGAACAGTCCACAACTGGCGCCCCTCCCATCCTCACTTTTTTCGCGGTTGTATACCAAAGACCAGTTCCTTAAAGCGCCGTCCCCGTTCTTCAAAATTGCGGAACATATCATAACTGGCGCAAGCCGGTGAAAGCAATACCGCTTCCCCTGGCCCGGCTTTGCTCCTGGCGATTGCCACCGCTTCCTCCAAAGAGGCCGCCTGGTGGATCTCGGAAAGTAACCGGTCCTCCCCCTCCACCTCTTCCAAGGCCTCCCGGATCTTCCCGGCGGTCGCCCCGATCAGAATCACCACCCGGCACCTTTCCGCCGCCACTTTGGCCAGTTCCGTGAAGGGCAATTTCTTATCGTACCCGCCGGCAATCAAAACCACCGGCACAGAAAGGGCGCGCAACCCGGCGATGGTCTCCTCGGGGGTGGTGGCCTTCGAATCGTTGTAATAAACGACCCCGTCCAGTTCCCTGAGGAATTCCAGGCGGTGCTCCACCCCTTTGAATTCCCGGATAACACTGGCGATTGCCGCCGGGGAAACGCCGGCCAGGCGGGCGGCGAGGGCGGCGGCAAGGATATTCTCCAAATTGTGCTCCCCCGGAAGCCGTTTTTCCGCCGCAGGGCAAATGTACTCTTCATTCTTCCCGTCCAGCCTCAGGATGATATCGCCGTTTTTGACGAAGGCGCCGGTTTCCGGCTGGAGACGCCGGGAAAAGAAATAGACTTTGCCCTTGGCATTCGCGGCCAACCGGCGGGTGACCGGGTTATCCCAATTGAAGATGGCAAGATCGTCGCCGGACTGGTTTTTGATGATCTCCTCTTTGGCCTGGACATATTCGTCAAAAGAACTATGGACATCAAGGTGGTTGGGGGTGATGTTCAGTAAAACAGCTATTTGGGGGCTGTAACCCAAATCCTGCAATTGAAAGCTGCTGAGTTCAAGAACAACCCAGGTTTCCGGGGTCAATTCCGGTAAAAAGGTCAGCGGCGGCCGGCCGATATTCCCCCCCACCCGGACCGGTTTCTCCTTTTCCAGCATCAGCCCGAGCATAGTGGTGGTGGTGGTCTTCCCGCAACTCCCCGTAATCCCAATGACCGGCGCACGGCTCCGCTGCCGGTTTTCGGCGAAAAAGACCTCAAGCTCACTGCTGAAAACCGCACCACTGGCCGCCGCCTCTTGCAAGGCGGGGAGGTTTTTTGGGACGCCGGGGGAGAGGAAAACCACTTCCTGCCCGCGCAAATATTCAAGGTAATCCGGGCCCAAATGGTAAGTGACCGGGAGCCCCGCCAGTTGGTCCAGATATTCCCGGAGTTCATCCCGGTTTTTTCTATCCAGTACGCTTACTTCGGCGCCCTGTTCCACCAGAAACCGTATTAACGGTGTGTTGTTAACGCCCAAACCGATGACCGCCACTTTTTTACCGGTATACCTCATCAAAAAAACCACACTATCCTTGTATTTTTTTCATTATTCTTTCGCCGCTGAAAAGAAAGATCCTGCTCGCAGCTTCTTGCTCGTCCCCCGGGCTCACCATTGCCCCCTCACCACTCCGCAGTATACGGCCTTAACTACTTCTGCGTGCGGTTTACCGCCTGTCCCCCATATTGAACCCATAACCTGCCGTCCATACACAAAACCCAGGCTTGGGCCGGCGCCCAACCCCAGTGCGCCGGGGTGCGCCCTTGCCGGATTGCCGGCAGGCCAACAGTCCCCGCCAAAATTCTACCGCCTGGCGGGGGCTCCGGGAAACCGGGGCCTGGGAAGACGGCCCTGGGCGTGCTTGGCGAGGTGGGAAGGAAAACCGGGGCAAGCCGCAGGAGGCGGCGCGGTGGCTTCCGGGACATGGAGGTCCCGTAAGCCACGTACCCGGTTTTCCTTCCCACCGAGCCTTAGCAGCCCGGCCGGATTCCTTGGTTCCGGTTTCTTGGAGCCCTCGCCAGCTTCGAGCACCGCCCGGACCGAGCAACGCAGCCATGCGTACGCGCGCGCAGCGCGCGACTAATTACGCCGCGTCTGCCGGCAATCCGGCAAAGAGCCATCAGAACTAGCCCTCCCGCTATTCATCGCTCGTCGCTCGCTTGCATGCACAACCTTGCCGGCGAAATCCTGCTTTTTACTGAGCCACGTGAGCCCGGAAACAGACAGCCGGCGTCTCCTCCCGCGGGTAATCCAGGAAAACCGTGTCTTCGCTGGCCAGGACCTGCCAGAAATCGCCGGCGATCACCGTCTCCACCTTCCCCTGGATCTGCCCCTTCCGCACCAGGAGGCTCTGGTCCGCGACGAGCGAAAATTTCCCGGCTGAATAATCCTGGGTATGCAGGCCCAATACGGAATAAACGATCAGGCCCTCCTCCAACTCCCCAAGGAAACCATCGAAGCTCTCCCGTTGCGGCAGGTCAATCACCAGCCCATAGCCGCCGGCCACCGGAATCGCCGTCGGCTCCATCCCCAACTTCTTGGCGTACTTCAGGGTCAACACCGGCGTTACCAGCCTTCCCTCCCGGACCAGGTCCGCACGGCCGGTGGGCACCCCTTCCCCCGTACACCGGTACGAACTATAGCGGTAGGGACGGGTGCCATCCACACTGATCGTCAGGTCCTCCCGGAAAACCTTCTTTGCCTCCTGGAAATCCTGGGCCGCAAAAGCGCTCTGCCGGTTGGCCACCAACCGGCCGCTCAAATTGCTGAGCAAGTAATGCTCAAGAAAGGCCTCAAAGACACTGGGCGTTAAGATAACCGCCATCTCACCCTCCCGGGGCAGGGTTGCCCTTTTCTTTAACTCCCTAACCGTCCGGCCGGCATAAGCGGCAAGCCCGGTAAACTCCTCCTGGTCCGGCAGGCGTTTTTCCGCAAAAACATCGCCGAAAAGGTCGTCTCCCCCCAGGTAGATCTGGACCGGCGTCTGCTCGTAAGCAACCCACAGGCCTTCCGAGTTGGCCACGAGCCGGCGGTCGCGGGAGATCTTCACCCGCCCGTCCACCTTGTTTATGCCGTAACCGGTCATGATCTCCAAACCCTCGGCCAAATAAGTAAAGGCCGGTGTAAACTCCCCGTTCAGGATGGCCGTGGCGCCTTCGTGGGCCAGGGGCACGGCCGGGGGTTCATAGGGCTTGACCAGTTCCGGCCCGTACGGGTCTTTGTAGGCTGTCTTCTCCCAGAGTTCCAGGTGGGCCTGGAAATCCTCGAGTACGCGCCGTTCAATCCGGGCAATAGTATATTTCTCATCCTCCCAATGCAGGCAGATCTCACCGCTACTTTCTTGTTTTAAACCCGGGGCCGTATAAGGACCGCCAATTTTATTATTTTTCACCCCGACTTCCAGGTCTTCCGTTTCGTGCAGGTCAAACCGCCAGCCGGTCAGGGTTAACCCGGAAGCGAGCCGCTTCCCCAGGAGCGTATTCAAGCGCTCCTGCAACTGTTCGCCAAAGACGCTCACCTGCCCTCACCTCCAAGCATAATCCCGGGGTTTTTATCCAAAACCAAGAAATAGTGGGACCCGCCGCTGGACGGCACCCCTTGGGCCATCTTCCCGCAAGTCCCCATCGCATCAATCTTTAACGGGCCGAGGCCCGCCCGGACCGCCCGAAGCGCCGAAAGGACCTTCCCGGAGAAGATGGCCGGTTGGTAAAGGCGGGGTTCCGGCCCCAGCAGGTAAATACCGGCGCAGTTAAAAACAAAATTACCCTCGGCGGAATTGACCTGGCCGCCCTTGAAACCGGAGAGGTAATAGACCTCCTCCCCTTCTTTCATGAGGCCCGTCCGGAGCATAATCTCGTAGAGTTTTTCCGGGGTTATCTCCTCAAACTCTTCCTCAATGGGCCAGGGGTCCTTCACCTGGATCCGGATATTCGACATCCGCGCCAAAGGCAGGTGTTGATAGGACTCGGCCCTTCCCGCACCAGTAACGGGGACTCCCGCCGCCTCCGCGGAAAAGAGGTCGGCCAAGCCGGCTTCGAGGATCCCGTCCCGGACGATATAGACGGTCTGCCGGTCAATGCCGTTGGCGCTGACCGGCTGGTAGGCATAGTCCCCTTCCACCGGGCCGTCAATTATCGAAACGATGGGGGAGGCCACCTCCATTCCCCGGCGCAAGCGGCCGTTCTCCCCCAGGATGGAACTTTCCATCTCGTCGGTCTCCGCAGCGTGCCCAAAAGCCTCATGGGCCAGTACTTTGGCCAGGGCATAATCGATTACCAGCTTGTAAGAGCCGCTCTTCACCGTCCCGGCGTGCAGGAGGTCCAAAGCCATCCTTGCCGCACGCACCGACCGTTTATATAATTTGGCGGTTTCCGCCGGTTCCAGGAGAATCGAGAGGTCGGTCCCTGGCAGGTTACAGTAGGTAGTGGCCGTCTTCCCGTTCTCGCGGGCGGTGAAGGTATTATAAATAAAAGAGCGGGGTGTCATGAAAGCGGTATCCGTCCCGTCGTGCCGCACCACCCGCCATTCTTCATCCACCAGCCGGTGGACGGTGCGGACGGAAAGCCGGGGGTCCAGGGTCAGGCTCTTATTCAACTTCACCAGGCGTTCCTCGATCTCCGCCAATGAACACGAGCCGTATGGGTACTTCAGGGGCACAACCACCCGCCGGTTGTTGGGCGGCGCGCTAAAAAGCGCCTTGTTGGCCTCGCCTTTCATTGCCTCGACTCTTTTGGCCAGCTTCAAGGCTTGCTGGAAAAGCTCCGTGACGGTCGAAGGGTCGATCCGGTCGGAAGAAGCAAATCCGGTGTACCCCTCAGGTGTACAGACCTGGATCCCCATTCCCCGTAGGGAAGTGGTGGCGATCTCTTCCGTTTCCCCATTATTCAAGTTGAACAAGAGCTCTTTTTTCTCCTGAATCCTCAGGATAAAACCCACTTGCTCCCTGCGTCCCATCGCTACTGCGGCTTCCACCGTTTCATCATAAGCATCTACCCGCAGGCTCCTGGTCATCTTCTCCCTCCTCCAGTTCTTCTTTAAGATATATCTTTTTTTCTATTCTATCCATCCGGTCCCTACTTTCCCTTTTTCACCCGGGGCTCCCCTTTTCCCCCTGGGACAGGCAGGGATTTACCTGCAAATCCCCGGCTGAAAACTGTCAGCAAAAAACACCAGGAGGAAACAGCCGTTTTTTGGAGAATAAAATATATTTGTCAGCATAAAACCGGTAAAGTAAAGGCCAACTATTGCACTGGTACGGATTGGCTCGCGCACGGGGGTTCCCGTACTAATTTTCGGGAGGATCCTCTTATGGAAACAGGAAAACTGTCGGTTTCATTCCTAAAGAAAGGGCTTGCCTTGGCCTTGATTTTTAGTTTGTGCACCTTGACTTTTCTTTTTTTCCATTCAGCAACCCCTGATACCTGGCGCAGCATTTTCTATTTTAACCCGGAAATCATCTTTTTCCTCCTGATTCTGGTGATTGCTTCCTGGCTTGTTGAAGCCCTAAGGGTTAAGTTAATCGCCGGAACCCTCGGCGAGGAAGTGGGGTTTTCAGATATCCTCCGTATTAATATGGCCGGACTCTTTACCGGGAACATCACCCCTTTTACTTCCGGAAGCGTTCCCACCCAGGTCTACCTCTTCCACCGCCTGGGGATCTCCCTGGGGAAGGCCACCGCCATTGTTACCACCCGGATGGTCTTTACCTCCCTTTTCTTCATGGTTGGCGGGCCGGTCGCCCTCTATTTATTCCGCCGCCGGCTCCTGAAGGAACTGGGGATTGAGCATTTAGCAGTCATCATCAACGCCATGCTCCTATTTCTTCTGGTTCTCTCCTTCGTTTTCCTGCTGGTCTGTGTCTGGCGGCCCCATTATGGAAGAATCCTGGTGAAAAAGGTCTTCTCCCTCCGGCTGGTCCAGAAAGTCCTGGGATCCCGGGCTGAGGCCATCTCTGACCGGTTTCTCTGCGAATTGCAAGAATTCCAGAGTTGCCTGGGAACGATCCTCCGCCACCGTTTTCTCCCGGTGGTCGGGGTTATCTTCCTGACTATTCTTTACTGGATTATCAACCTTTCCATCGCCCCCGCTGTTTTGAAAGGCTTCGGCGTGAATATCGGCAACCGCATCTTCCGCCTGCTTCTTCTGGAATTCGCCATTCTTTTCCTGGTCTCCTTGATCCCGATCCCCGGCGGGAGCGGATTTACGGAAATGGGCCTCTATTCCCTCTTCTCCTTCTACCTCCCCAAGCACCTCTTGGCCGTTTCCGTGGCCATCTGGCGTTTCCTCAGTTACTACCTGACCACTTTAGTTGGGGGACTCTTCTTCCTCCGCTACCTGATGCACAAGTAACCTGCATACAAATAATTACCCGGGCAAATAAGAAGGGCAAATAAGAAAGCCATAATAAAATCACGCGTTTAAAGCGTGAAAACCCATTGCATACCTGCGGGATTGCCTATGGCATTACCCATGGAACTTGCCGCCCATGGCATACCCATGGAATCACTACCCAGGCATCAGCCAGCGGCATATGCCGGTAGTGCCGGTATGGCCTTTACGCCCGGGGGTGGGCTTTGTCGTAGACCTCTTTAAGCCTGTTCTTGGTGAGTTGGGTGTAAATCTGCGTTGTCGAGATATCGGCATGTCCCAGCATTTCTTGGACAGACCGGAGGTCCGCCCCGTTCTCCAACAAATGAGTGGCAAAGGAATGCCGGAGGGTATGGGGGGTTATGGAGCCGGGGAGATCCAGCTTCTCCGCGTACTTCTTGATGATCTTCCAAAAGCCTTGCCGGGTAAGACTATGCCCATGGTGGTTCAAGAAAAGGGCGTCTTCCGCCGGATTCGAAGCCAAAAACTTCCTGGCATGATTGAGATAGGACTTTAAGTATTTAACCGCTTCCGACCCCAGCGGGATGATTCTCTCTTTTGAACCCTTGCCCACGCAGCGAAGGTATCCTTCCTCCAAATTGACATCGGAAATCTTCAACGAAACCAGTTCGGAAACGCGGAGCCCGGTGGCATAAAGGACTTCCAGCATTGTCCGGTCTCTAATCCCCGAGGGTGTTTTCAGGTCCGGTTGTTGCAGGAGTCTTAAGACATTTTCCACAGAGAGGATCCGCGGCAGCTTTTTCTCTTGTTTCGGGGCGTCCAGGTTAATCGTGGGGTTTCTCGGGATGATCTCCTCCGCCACTAAAAAATGGTAATAACATTTGATCGAAGCCAGCATCCGGGAGATCGTGGATGTAGCGCGCCCTTTGGCTTGGAGATGGAGGAGAAACCCGACAACAGTGGCTGGAGTTGTCTCCGCCGGCGTCATTTTTTTCTTTTCCGTCAGATAGGCCAGGTACTGGCGGAGATCCCTGCCGTATGACTCCAGGGTATTAGCAGCCAACCCCCGCTCGACCGCCAAATAATCAATAAACTCTTTTAAATAAGGATACAAGACAGCCAACCCCTTTTCCTCGGAATATCTCCTGGTTCTCGCTGCTCGTCGTAGATCCGGCGCGCAAGAGAGAAAGCGGCGCGTACGTATGAAGTGCTCGCGCGCCCCCTGTTTCTCTCCTCTCAGTTTCGACATATTAATTGGGAATTCCTTTTTTAAAATTAAGAGAAAGTTTTCCACCTAAAAAAGCCGCGCCACCCAGTAGATCAGGTACGGGGCAAGCACCCCTTCCACCAACCCTGCAATGAGCAGGAGAAGAAAAGAAGCGCCGTTCAACCCCAGGCAGCGCAGTAATTCCCCGGCCAACGGGTACGGGACCTTCTTTCCCCAGCGCCCTTTCAAGAGCGCGCCGGCAAAATCAATATTGGCCACGGCCGCGATCAAAACCGCCGGCACAATCAGGATATGGTGGGGGAGGAGAGAAGCAATGACAAAGAGAAACCCCCGCCCCGCCCATTGTTTCAAGATAAAACCGGCGGTAAACCCGAGGATGAAACCTTTAGTGAAAACAAGAAAAAGAATGGCCGGGGCGCCGATGACACTGAACCCGAAGAGAAAAAAGAGAAAAAGGGTTTTCAAATGGGAAAGGACGATCTTCCCGGCCGGCGCCAGTTCCACCGCTGGCTGGCTCTCTCCCTTAAACCCTTGAAAAAACAGATGAAGGTATTGGGTTAACTCCAGTTTCTGCCCTTCCCGCAGCCCGTTGACGGCAACCGCGCCGCCGATAATGCCGGTGATAAAAATGAGTGTAACCAGGAGAAAGATGAAGATACGGTCTTCTATATATCTGATCACGGCTTCCCGCCGGTATTCGGAGAGCAAATCCCCACCCCCTGTCCCGGTTACATAATTATGAAAGGACAAGGGAGGATATGCCAGTAAGTTAATATATTCAGAGCAAGCCTTTTCTTTGCGCCAGGAAAAAGGCGATGATCGTCTTGGCGTCCAGGATCAACCCCTCGTCAATCATCCGCAAGACCTCGGAGAGCGGGTGAATGACCACGGAAAGGTGCTCGTCCTCATCGGGGCCTATCGCCCTTTGCCGCCCGGAGGGGCCGGGCGCAAGGTCGGCGGTGTAAAAGAGATGGATAATTTCATTGGTAAAACCCACAGTGGTCAAGAAAGCGCCAAGATTCTGCAGGGAGTTGAGGTAAAAACCGGTTTCTTCCGCCACCTCCCTCTTGGCGCATTCCGCAGGTGATTCCCCCGGATCCAGCTTCCCGGCGGGTATCTCCAGCGTCTCCCGGCCAATGGGATAGCGGAACTGCCTGACCAGTACCACCCGGTCCCCGGGGAGTACCGGGATGACCGCTGCCGCCCCCGGATGATCAATCCACTCCCGCGCCGATTTTTTCCCCCCGGGGAGAAGCACCTCGTCCCGGTGGACTTTAAGCAAACTCCCGTCATAGACCAGGCTTCCCCGGAGTTTCTTCTCTGTCAAATCCGGTTTTTCCATTATCTTTTCTTTCTCTCCTTCCTGACTCCTTTTCCTCCTCTTCTTCCTGCCCGTTTCCTTTTCTCTTTCCTAACCCCTTTTCCTTCTCTCCTTCCTGACCCCGGTCAGTTTTCCATTCTTTCCAGTTCACCCTCTTTGCCGGCGGCCAAGGCGGCGGCCAGGACACCGGCGGCGGCGGCGGTTTCAAAAAAGGACGGGTCCTCCTGCCAGGAACGGCCCATAGTCTTTACCTCCAGGTCATAGCCGGTAAAAAGCCCGGCCAGCGGCGGGGGGTTAACAAAGTAAACCCGGTGTTTCCCGGCCAACTGTTCCGCGCGGATCTGCCCGGCCAGGAACTGCCCGCGCTCATCATGCCAGCGGGGAAAGGCCACATATGCCCTGGCGTAAGTGAGCTCCGCCAGAACGGTCCGGCTGTGGTGACTGAGCCCGCGGTGCCGGGGCCGGGGGTCGGCAAAGCTGACCCGGGGGATGGCCACCGGTTTTCCGCCCAGCCTTTCCACGGCCTCAAGCATGTACGCCTGTTCAATCCCGGAAAAACCGTACCTGGTTTTTGTCCCCACAATCCCCGGGCCCATCGCCGCCAGGATCAAACCGGCGCCGGCCGCCGCTTTTGCCGCCGCCAGCGCCGAATAGAAGTTCACCGTCTCCAGGTCACCCCCGAAGGCGTGGCCGCAGGTGATGGTCGTTTGCAGCAGCCCGTATTCTTTTAACTTCCGCACCAGCCGGCTGAAGGGGAGCGGCAGGGCCGCGCTGTCCGTCATGATGTAGGCCACCCGGACCGGGGCAGGCTGCAGCGCCCGGTAGGCCAGGAGCGCCGGGGCAATCATACTGTGCAGGCCGCCGATGATCACCGGGATACCCCCCAGGGAAGAAAAATCCTTTATCCTCTGGTGGTATGGGGATTCTTCCTCTTCGGCGGCGCTCACCTTAATCTGCCAGGGGGTGTACCGCAGCTTCATAATGTGTCCGCCCGCGGCCACTCCCTTTTCCCCCGCTCCCTCGATTCCCATGATAAAATGGTAGCCGCCTGTTCCCAGTTGCAAACGGACGGCTGTGGTATTAAGGAGAACCCGGTCGCCCTTTTTGATCCGGCCTGTCAAGACCGGGTAATTGAGGGCCCGGGCGGTTTCCTCTCCCGCCTGGACAACGACCTCCTGCAGGTCGGGCAGGTCCCGGATGATCCGGATGACCACCCCATATTCTGCCTGGAACATCCAACCACTCCCCCGGTATTCGCCGGTAGTCCGCTTTGACAAAAGCTATGCGGCAAAAAACTCTCCTCTACAGTTTCTCCGGTAGCCATAAAAAGCATGGGCAAAAAAAAGAGGGAGTACTTCCGTTACTCCCTCTTTTTTTATTTACCCTTTTTAGTTCCGCGGTTTTGTCAACTGGGCCTGCGCTGCAGCCAGGCGGGCCAGGGGCACCCGGAAGGGCGAACAGGAGACGTAGTTCATACCCACTTCGTGGCAGAACTTCACCGAATCCGGGTCGCCGCCGTGCTCGCCGCAGATCCCGATCTTCAGGTCGGGCCTGGTGGCGCGCCCTCTTTCGACGCCGATCTTCACCAGTTCGCCAACGCCCTCCTGGTCCAAGGACTGGAAGACGTCAAAGGGGAGGATCTTCTTCTCGACATAGAGGGGGAGGAACCTCCCGGCGTCATCCCGGCTGTAACCGAAGGTCATCTGGGTCAGGTCATTGGTGCCGAAGGAGAAGAACTCAGCGTCTTTGGCAATCTCACCGGCGAGGAGAGCCGCCCGCGGGATCTCGATCATGGTTCCGATCATGTACTCGACTTTTACACCGGTTTCCTTCATGACCGTTTCCGCTACTTCAATGGCATACTCCTTGATCGTCTTCATCTCGCCGGTGGTCCCGATTAACGGGATCATAACCTCCGGCAGGACCTTCTTCCCTTTCTTGGCCAGCTCGCAGGCGGCCTCAAAGATCGCCCGGACCTGCATCTTATAGATCTCCGGATAAACCACGCCCAGCCGGCAGCCGCGGAAGCCCAACATGGGGTTGAATTCCGAGAGGGATTCCACTTTGGCTGCAAGCACCGACGGATCGAGCCCCATCTCTTTGGCGATCTCCGCCTGCGCCTTGGCATCATGCGGCAGGAACTCATGGAGCGGCGGGTCCAGAAGCCGGATGGTCACGGGCAGGCCTTCCATCGCCTCAAAAATCCCGATAAAGTCTGCCTTCTGGTACGGGAGGAGTTTGGCCAGGGCCGCTTCACGGTCCTCGGTGTTATCGGCCAGAATCATCTCTTGCATATACTTGATCCGCTCTTTTTCCGGGCCGAAGAACATGTGCTCCGTCCGGCAGAGCCCGATGCCTTCAGCGCCGAACTCCCGGGCCACTTTCGCGTCGTGCGGGGTATCGGCGTTTGTACGGACCCGGAGGTCGCGGTACTTGTCCGCCCAGGACATCAAAATCCCGAAGTTCCCGGTGATCTCCGGTTCTACCAGGTCGGTTTGGCCGAGGATCACTTCGCCGGTGGACCCGTTCAGGGTCAGCCAGTCGCCTTCCTTCAGGACATGGCCGTTGAGGTTCAAGGTCTTTTCAGCGGTATTAATGATGGCATCGCCGCACCCGGCAACACAGCATTTACCCATTCCGCGTGCGACCACCGCTGCGTGGGAGGTCATGCCACCGCGAGAGGTCAGGATCCCAACGGCCGCGTGCATCCCGCCGATATCATCCGGGCTGGTCTCCGGACGGGCCAGGATCACCTTTTCACCGCGGGCCGCCCATTCTTCGGCATCGGCTGCGGTAAAGACCACCCGGCCGACAGCGGCGCCGGGCGAGGCCGGCAAGCCCTTTGCTACCGGAGTAACCTTGGCCTTGGGGTCAATCATCGGGTGCAACAACTGGTCCAACTGTTCCGGCTGGACCCGGAGGACGGCGGTTTTCTCGTCAATCAAACCTTCCTGCTGCATCTCCACGGCGATGCGTACAGCGGCCGCCCCGGTCCGCTTACCGGCACGGGTCTGCAACATATACAACTTTTTATCCTGGATTGTAAACTCCACGTCCTGCATCTCGCGGTAGTGTTTCTCCAGCTTTTCCCTGATCCCTAACAACTGCTGGTAAATCTCGGGCATGTACTCTTCCAGGGACGGGTATTTCTCTTTCCGCTCTTCTTCGGAGATCCCATTGGCTTTCGCCCACTCCCTGGAGGCCTCCAGGCTGATCTGCTGCGGCGTCCGGATCCCGGCCACCACGTCCTCACCCTGGGCGTTGATGAGAAACTCGCCGTAGAATTTATTCTCACCGGTGGCCGGATCCCTGGTGAAGGCCACGCCTGTGGCGGAACTGTCGCCCATATTACCAAAGACCATCGCCTGGACGTTTACAGCGGTCCCCCAGTGTTCCGGGATCTTATTCAAACGCCTGTAAGTAATCGCCCGCGGGTTCATCCACGAAGAAAAGACGGCATTGATGGACCCCTTCAACTGCTCCCACGGGTCGGACGGGAAGTCCATCTTCATTTCTTCCTTAAACAACTGCTTGAACTGGACCACCATATCCTTCCAGTCCTCTGCCGTCATATCCGTGTCAAGCTTGTACCCTTTCTCTTCTTTCCTGGCATCGAGTATCGCCTCGAACTTGTCGTGGTCAATCCCGTAAACCACATTGCCGTACATCTGGATAAACCGGCGGTAACTGTCATAGGCAAACCACTTGTTGCCGGATTTTTTAATCAGGCCCTGCACCGTCTCGTCATTGAGACCCAAGTTCAAAACGGTATCCATCATACCCGGCATGGAAACCCGTGCGCCTGAACGTACAGAAAGCAGCAGGGGGTTTTCTGTATCGCCAAACTTGGCGCCCATAGCCTCCTCCACTTTCCGGAGGTTCTCTTTGATCTCGTCTTCCAGCCCTGCCGGCCACTGTTTATTATTTTCGTAGTAAGCCGTGCAGACCTCTGTGGTAATGGTAAACCCGGCCGGAACGGGTATGCCGAGATTGGTCATCTCAGCCAGATTGGCGCCTTTGCCTCCTAAAAGGTTTCTCATTTCCGCGGTGCCGTCCGCTTTCCCAGCGCCAAAGAAGTACACCATTTTCTTTGACATTTGCCGTCCTCCTTCTTTTGCCTTTATTGATTTCTCATCGGCAACGCGCGCACAAAACGTCCGGCGCACCCTTTTGCGGGCCTGCCCGCAGCGGGCGCCCCGGCGTACGAAAGTGCCCGCGTAAAACAACGAAAAGCTTCACCGGCAGGTAAAACCGGCATTTTTACGCGCCTTTGGCTACATTTAAATTTTATTCTGTATTTTCCCCTATTCTCCTGCCATTTATGAAATTTTAGCCTATTGATAACAATTTGCTAATCCAATGTTTGCACAGTACGGCGCGCCGCTGTCACCGTGTTCTTCATCAGCATGGCGATGGTCATCGGCCCCACCCCGCCGGGAACCGGGGTGATCGCCCCGGCCTGCTGCACTGCGGAGGCGAAATCCACATCCCCGGTTAGTCTGCCCTCCGCCGTCCGGTTGATCCCCACATCAATCACGACCGCGCCCGGTTTAATCATCCCGCCGTGCACCAGCCCGGCCCGGCCGGCGGCGACAACCAGGATATCGGCCCGCCGGCAAACCTCCTCCAGGTTCCGGGTGCGCGAGTGACAGATCGTTACCGTCCCGTGTTCCTGCAGGAAAAGGAAGGCCAGGGGTTTGCCGACAATATTGCTCCTGCCCACAATGACGCATTCTTTCCCGGC
>ERZ773359.2389-NODE-2389-length-23696-cov-52.340510_pt1 | contig 23696 bp, 33 predicted proteins | sample MGYA00374955_ERZ773359 | MGnify/ENA primary metagenome ERZ773359 (study PRJEB29098, sample SAMN04486028) | biogas fermenter metagenome | study: EMG produced TPA metagenomics assembly of the Biogas fermentation microbial communities from Germany - Plant 4 DNA1...
TTATGTCTATGAGTTCGAAATCATCATCCTCATCGATTTCAACGCCGCCCTTTAATACTCACTCAGCTTCTTTAGGGGGTACCTCCACAATTAGTTCAATCGTTCTTGCAGCATAGTCTATATGCAACCCCACTACATTAATACCATTTTCTTCATTCTTCTCCAACTGCCTCAGCAGTTCCTCACATTTAAAAGAGTACGAAGCCTTCGCGACTCCTTCAAAGTTCTTCCAAAACACATCCTCTATCATGGGTGATCACTAAATATGCTAGAAAGTGCTGTTAAGACGCACCCTTTTTCCTCATGATGCCATGGGCAAAAATCACAATCGAAGTCGCCGCAATCGATCTTCATTAATTCATCAACTAGCGGCTCAAACATCATGCGCGCGCGCCGATAACCTGCGATTACGCGCTGCTCAACCATCTTCTCTTCCTTCAGATACTGTTCTATTCTTTGAATAAACTCATACACTTCTCCCATTACTAATACCTCCAAGGTATAATGTGCCGCAGCGGCTTCTCGAACTTCTTGTTAATACGCCCAACTGCCATAGCAGTCTCCATGAGTTGCCGCGCAACATCCGTACAGAAATAACTATCCCCGTGTTTTTCTACAAAAGCATCTGCATGCGTATTAAGTCCTTCCACCAACTCAGTCAGTCGTTGGTACTCTGCATTCAGCGACGTTAATGCCGCGGTAAACATTACATCATCGGACATTACTCATCCCCCGGTTGCGATCGCGGAAACAATGCGCGGCCATTAGTTCTGCAAACAACGCATCTAGCTGGTTCTTACACTCTTCCGCTATCTTAAGCTGTAACTCAGTTACTATCCCATTATCGTATACTTCACGGAATACATCAACGCACCCCTCAAGTTGTGCTGGAGAATTATTTAGCTCCGCGCACATGCCGGCTAAGCTGCACGATATGGCAAGCATCTCTCTGCCTTCTACTACTAGTATAGACTTTCCAAAGTCCACAACTTCCACTTTACCTACGCGGTCCATTACCTTCTTGGCGTATTCAACATCCGTTTCATCATCGTCTACTGTTACTATAAATCTTACCTTCATGATCCTGACCAAGCTGAAATTATCTCGGGTTTAATTAACTCTACATCAAAACCTTTACTTCTTAGGTATGTAGTAAAGGCGACACCATAACCATGCTTATCTTCTAACTTCGGATAGCTAGTTATGTTGCTTTCATCATGGCCAACACTTTGCTGCTGCTAGTATATCATCAACAGCATTCATGTTCGTCATCAATTGTAGATGTACTCTATCAGTGTGATCCATTAGTTTCAACTCCCATAAGCTGTAGTTACATTCCGGTAACAATGAGCTATTTACTCCTCTTCCTATATATCATATTCCCAACGATCTCAAAGCCCCGCTCTGATAGCTCCCGCTTAGACAACACTGGAATATGATTTTTGAGTGTCAATAAACTAACTTTGTTGGTAACTTGCAGAAACAGTTGCAACGGAATCCCAGAGTCAGTTCCTACTTCATCCCACACCCTATCGCAGATGGAGTAGGCGACATCGCGGGTAGTAGTTTTCCGCGGTTTCCCCTTGTGACTAGACACCAAGCCACACTTCTCACATACATATTCGGCGTACAGCGTATCTCTCCATACGAGTTTCATCAACCCGCCGCATGAACAAAAGCCTGCGATCGGCCCCTGCCCGTAATGGTAGCCGGCATGCAACTTCACCATGCTGATACCTTCCCGTTGATTTCATCAATCTCTGCTGCTTTTCGAAAGGGTTAAGGTTTAGGCCTGGTTGGCCTTCCTCCTAATGTAGATGTGGCCGTCCTCACCCTCGAAGACCTCGAACGGGGAAGCTTTGGCTTTCACAGCAGACATCGCCCTGTTGTAGAAGTTCTTCTCAGTGGATCCCATAAGCGTCTTAACAACGCGCTGGGCCGGCGCAAACATCAGCTCCGCCTGGCCGGACTCGTCGAAGAGATCATTCAGGTGTTTGTAGACTTCTGCACTGGGGATCGCGCTGGTCTTCTTAGCGACCGTCTTCGCCACCAGACTCTTATAGAGGTCTGCGATGTTGAGGTCTTCAATTTTGGGCTGTTCCTGGGGTTTGGTTTCCTTACTAATCTTAGGCATGCTTTTCATCTCCTTCAAATAACTCTGTATTCTTCATTCACTTCATCTGCAGTTGCGCTTACCACTCGCTTGCAGTTCGCGCACTGGTAGAGGCTTTTCTCATTATCGAGGGCTTCAATGAATTCGAAGCTATCGATGCCTTTACAGTTTTTACATCTGGCCATTAGAATGCCTCACATACTGCTTCATGTGCTTTTCTCCTACTGTCTCGCAGACCTTGCGGGTCCCCCACCTGTCAGCGCGCTTTGATGGACTGTTGAGAAATTGCTTTCTCTTGCGCTCTTCTCTCAATAGTCTCATCATAATAATAATTCGCTTTAAAAATATATAAAGCTTTTGAAACCTTAAACTCGTTAAAAATTATAAAAACCAAAATATAACATGTATATAGAATAAAGGGGAAAAGAAGAAAGAATAAAGCGTAGCATTAGAATAAAGTCATAGTTGCAAAACGTACTATTAACAATCAAACGGTGTTGCAAAACGTAAGTCGTTACTTATATGCCTGCATGGCAACTGATTAAGACCATTTTGTAAGTCGTTACTTATAGTAGACCATGGAGTAATAGTAGCAGCAAATGCAGTAGATCGGGAGTTGCCTCTTGCATTGATTGTAACTTGCACCTCTAAGAATGCGTGATGAGAGGGAGACTGTCTTTGAGTCTTGCCGGGTCCTGAGAGGTCGTTCGTACTTTTGAATAAAATAATTTGGTTATAATACAAATGGAGTAAAAAGACAAGAAGAGAGCGAGAAATTGCATTAAAGCGAAGCTTGTATATATAGATTGCTACTGAGTTGAAATTATTAGAACATGGAATTGAATTTACAGTTATGACAGAAGAGATAATGGATATAAATGATGTTACTGTTTTAACAAAAATGCCTAGCCGTATATATTAATGTAGTGTTAGGCGCACCTGGCACAATAACGTACGGGGAATGCGGGAATAGATGATTTATCGGGAGTAAAGAGCAAGAAGTAGCGGTTTTCATGCAGCAGATTTAACGCGCATCCCCATGTGGAATGTTACGCCCCCAGCTTGGGTTGCGCCTTCAACTGCAAGTGGGGAGCGAGTCCAACACGATCCGCCACTTACGTCTACATCTGCATCCTATTTACGGCGCGGCCTACTCCTCCACAACATGTTCCTTTTGTGCGCAACCCCAGTATCAGACCCTTCTCAGTGTATTTTTCCGCGCCACCGCACCCTCCCGTAACTATACAATTAACATTTTAGTAGAGCGCTAGCTACTTGCCGTTTGATTCATCACCTAAGTACACTCATAGATCCCTCAGCATATGCTCAACAACTACACTCTTACATCGTCAGTAATAGGAGGACAGCTACACTCTCATCACCTCCCAGATGGCAGTGCCATCTAAAAAGCAGGTGGGGTTATGAGCCCCTACAGCTTAACTGCCTGCTTTCCCATTTCATCCCCATATGCATTTCCTAAAGCCGATCAGACCATCATATACTGCTTTCTTGAAGATTTCCCTCCTGTCAGGCGGCTCTGCATCCATGAATTGTTTGTACGTTTCTACTAGTTCATCGTACATTCTATCGAGATCAAATGCGTATGAGTCTTCGATACCAACGTAGTTATCTTCCAAGAACAAGAGGAGATCTTCAAGGGGACATGTATCCCACGTGACTTCGAGGAATACGTTGTTAATAGCATCCATGAAGTTATGGATTAGTTCTTGTCCTTTCGGCGTTACAGTTAGGCACACAGCAGTGGCCTTATCGATGTAGTCAAAGTCTTCTCTCATGATAGCACCTTAAATTTCTTGTTGCAGAGGAGACATACTGCTTCCTCTGCGTTAATGTGTTCGACATACGTGCTTTTGCATCTCGGGCACTGCGCTACTAGCTCGCCCGACTCTTCGCAAAAGATTAGGTTCATGTATTACCACTCTCCATATTCTGAAGAAACAGTTTCTCCTGTTTCAAGATTTATTATGTCTTTCCGCCAGCTGTGATCTAAGATCTCCCAGTTGTTGCAGAGATCGGAACCAAGTGATGAATCCACGACCACATGGTTGTACGTGTAGATATTTGTGAATTCATCAGCATTGATATCTAGGTAGATACCGCTGTTGTTAATGTCTACGCGCTTCGACAGTTCGTCGAAGATTTTATCAAGCTCCTCGTGGAGCAGTTGTTTCAGGTTTTGTATTGTTGTTACCTCCTGATTTCAATATATCCCATACGGAATGCGTATGCGATTGTTCGAACTTCGAATAGACATTCGTCGTCATATGTTTGTTTATATGACGTCGCGATTGATTCTCGTATTGAATCAATGTTGATTGGGAAGTCAATCGGGGGTTCATCTGCACAGATTGAGATGATGTTGACGACTTCACAATTTGCGATATCGCCGGTGTAACCTCCTCCTGAGTCATCTTTCTCAAATAGGTCGTCTGACCACTTGAGACCCTTTGATGTTGCTGCTAGTTTCATTGTTACCTCCTGATTAGATGAGTTCTGAGAACTCATCGATAATGTCTTCGTCGTCCAGTGCTCCGTCGTAGAACTCGTAGAAATATGTGCAGATCATATCTCTGAGCGCTTCGACATCATAGCGGTGGCCTATACTCTTCACATAGCGGTGAAGTACCACTAGGCCTTCATATAAATCAACACGGTAATTACGTGTCCACCACCTCCAGTAGTTTTGTGATAACGATGGGACGAAGTTGTCCGGGCATAGACCTGTTAGTGGGTCTATTGTTTCACTAGAAAAGTCTAGGTAGCCGTACTGACAGAGCTCCGTCATGGTGTTGATTTCATCACGGGGCTTCTGCTTTTAGTATTGGGCATATGGTGCCCACTCAAATGTTTCTGACATGTTGTTTACCTCCTTTTGATATTTCTCTTCATCACCATTCCGCCGTAGATGTAGGCGCAGAATAGCTTTTCAATTACATCCATGTCTTCGCGCGCCCCCAACAGCAGCAATACGTCTGTGTGGGAGTTTGCTTGATATGTGATGTTGTTCATAATCTGTACTAACTGAGTGTGGCGTTCATCTGTAATGCCGAGTTCTTTGTCAATGTATCCCATTGTGGTTACCTCCAAACCTTAAATGTATATCGGGTGATGAAGAACCCGATATACGTGGTGTAGATATGTTGATGCTATCCGTGTTTACTTACTCCCGTTCTTGGTAGAAGAGTTGGAGGGAGGCTTGAGCCTCCGCAGCATTCCGCTACCTGCAAGCTCGAAGCGCTTGTATTCTTCCCTGTACCCAAGGCCGTAGATACGGCGGTATAGGTTGTCCTTTTGTTTGCCGCTGACCATCGCCGCGAGTTGCTGCTGGCGAATCTTCTTGAGCTCGCCCTCAGGCATTGTCTGGATGGTTCTCCCTTGCTTGAAGGAGATGGGTACTTTGCTGTCCTTCATCGCCGCGTATTTGGCAGTGAGGATGACATTCACCATCTGCGCCAGCACGCTGATTGGTGCTTCCTCGAGTTGGGTTTCGTCGAAGATCTTGTCGACCGCCTCGATGATTTCTGAGTACGGAAGGGAGTTGCCTCCGGGTTTTGATTTGCGCGCGGTGTACTTTGCAGCCGCTTCCGCGTAGAGTGCGGCGATATCGATCTCCTGGCTCTGCTGCTTTTCGGTCTCAGACATGGTTTTGACCTCCTTGGTTGCCGGAACTGCCGGCACAGTTTTCTCCCGCTGTGCGTTGTTCTTAGGGTTGTTGGTTGTGTTTGCCATATACATCACCTCCAATGTTGTATGGCTTACAGAGTAGACAACGAGTCCTGCCGTTGGCTACAAGGTGTTCGACATCCGATGCCAAGGTTGCTCAGGACGAACCCTCATCGCAACCTTGTAGGTCAAGGGGTAGCGACTATAATCTACCGCTACCCTTTCTTGCCTAACGAAAAGGTTGGGGTTAGAGTTTACTACACCCCTGGAAGTACCTCCGTATTTCAAGGAAGTCAGCTTTCTTACATGGAGGAACTTCCCCAAAGTTGATGGGTTTGTTACATTCTTTACACCACGGCCTGAAGCCGTTGAGACTGTAGTGTATACAGTCTGTACATGATTCTTTCTGTCTGTTCATGGAGTTACCTCCCGAATGTTGGTGTGCACTAACCCAATGCACCGGTGGCCGAAGAGCTCTGCGGTTTTGAAAGTGTGTGGATTACGTTGTGCAATCCAATACACTTCATTCTGTGTTAGTTTGTAACGTGGCGGCATGTTTCTGACAGCAATGCCGACAGAACAGGAGCCTGTGCGACTTAACACATCCCTCAGGAGTATCGTTCTGTGATACTCCTTATAGCGATCTTCAATCGTCATTGCAGATGACCTCGAAGTCTGCTACTTCGGAGTTCATCATGAACTCCGCGTATTCACATCTCGCTACGGCTTTACCGCTTACTGCCTTAGCGCAGTAAGCTCTGAATGGGCATTCGCGTACTTGGTAGTACGTGACGCCCCCATATGTGCGGGTAATTCCGCACCTTAGACCGTTGTTCATAGTCTATACCTCACGCTCGTAGGGACGCACCCTTGCGAGCTTCGTGGGTAAAAACTATTGAAGGAGGACGTGCAGGTCCTTCATAGTAAGACATTAATGTTATTACATACAACACCTCCTAGTAACACTTCCACCATTCGTATTTGCCTTTCTTGATAGGAACAAATACATAAGTTACTCTACAACAGTACATTGTGATAACGCCGTTATCATCTTCTTCGCCGTCTAAGAAGTTTGTCCTCTCGAATAGTGAGTCTATTCCTTGCTGTGTGATGTTGCGGTAGAACTCGCAGTTGATGTTGTCGAGACCATATTTGGAAAGCTGTTCCGGGGTTAATGTTGTAGTCTTCATAGCCATCACCTGGAAATGGGTTTAGTTGGTGTCTCCTGCACTAAGTAGGGGAAGGAGATTGTGTTCGTCTTTCTGGCAAATATGGCGTCGAGGATATCCTCGATCTCCGTGTTGTTGAAGTTGATTGTCATAAGTTGTTCCTCACGCTCTGCTAGCCGCGACTAACAGAGTTTCGTGGGTAAATGTATAGGTAGCGGATATGCAGATAGCTTCTCCCAACGGCGATCTACAGAGGTCTTAGCCTCTACGATCATGAATAGAGTATCTCTAGCCATTGCCTTGCGAATATGGCGATCAAGATCCTCACTGCTGGCGCAGATAATAGCTACGCCTTCGACAACAACAATATACACTGTGTTCACATCCTATACAAAATCTCTAATTGGGATTGAACCCTACGCCTGATAGCGATTAGAGACGTGATCTAGCTTCTTCCTTAGTCAGTGGGCTGTACGGTTTCATATGAGCCTCGTACTCATAGTCCATGCAGCCGGGGAAGGAGAAGTAGTCATATGGCATGGATCCGTCTGTTACTGCTTCAAGTGTGTCGATAAATTGCCTGAATGTTATGTAGTCAACTTTAACACATTTGTCTTCATCATCTTCGATGTCGACATCGATAGGCGCAAAGTCATGGATGTTATAGTCAAGCTTCTCAACAGACTCGAAGCACCACCTGAACCAGAGTGTACACTCTACATCCCATCCATAGAGGCTAATACCTGAGGTTAGGCGAGTTGCGATCTCTCCATTGGCAGTTAGGTGTATACCATCGTAGTCATTTGATATGGCTTCGAAGTCTAAGAATGTACCAAACATGTGAACAATGGGTGGGTATTTGTCTACTAATGCCTTTAAGTCTTCATATGAGTCGATAGTGTATACCTTTGCATCATTGCGCGGCTTAAGGAGATATATGTCTTCATACCCGTTGTTGTAGAATTGCTCATTATGCATCCACCTTATCCAGTCGGAGCCATACTCCTCATTGTATGTAGATGTCCATATGCCGCCGTCGGGTTTGACGAACATACGGTTGGTTATTGGCTGTACTAGCTCCTTCTTCGGCTCTCTGCCGACAAATGCTTGAAGAGACATGATCATCACCTAATCTCCAGTTTAACGGTAATTTGATTATGTATAGAATCAAATCACCAGTTATAGAGAAAGTTATACTTTCTCACCCCATGACCATACAGCGGGGGGTAGGGGGAGGGGGTGTGGTACATGTAGTTGATGTTTGTCCATTTGCTAATGAGTAGTTGCTGGCGTATGGTCGCGGCTAAACGAATTGCAAATAAGAGAGATATGAGCGATTTAAGCGCGCATATAATCGCTATATTAGCGATATAACGTGCGATTGTAGTTAAACAATGTATAACTATCACTTGCTATTAAGAGAGCTTTTAATCGCAAATATAGCGCATGAAGTCTTTTCACCCTAGTATAGTGTGTTTGGCAGCAATATCTGGTGGCGAGTAGCCCCTAGAGCGCGCGCTACAGTTTTTCTTAAACATTATATATTTTCTTTAATTCTTTAAATACTTTCTTATCCCTTCATATACAGGAAATTACAACTATACCTCATGGCAGACAAATGTCCTATGTGCGAAGCGGGCGCAATAGGAATGGTGTGGTCCAGAGATATCATTTCGGGGAAGACGTCAGTTGAAGAAGCCGCAATGTTCTTCAAGATGACGAGAAATGAGGTGATGGATCATGTTAATACTCATCAAATCAAGGTTGATTCAAAGACTGGTGAGTATGATTCCGAAGACTTCTACATGAAACGCCTGCTATCGATGTTAAAGAAGCTTGAAGACTGGGTGGATTATATCTGTAAGATCCGGGAATTCGATAGGGAGAACATTAAACTCGCTGTTATGCTTACCAAAGAAACGCGCGCGACTCTCCATGACCTCATGGAATTCCAAGGGCGCCTCAACCAGGGCGGAAATGTTAATGTCCGCATCGAAAAAATGAACACACAATATATTGAACTTACGAACATGATCGTCCAGGAGGTGTGTCCATCATGTCGCAAAAAAGTTCTCGAAGCTATCGATCATATGCCGGCGATCGAAGCGACGACTCCATAGATACCTCGAGTAAGAACTATCTCGACTATCTAAAAACAGTAGCACGCGGCAAAATGGATCCGGTCTGGTGGACGAACGAAATCCTCGGGGTTACTCTATTTCCGGCGCAAGAAAAAATCATGCGGGAGTTCTACCAAAATAGATATAATCCCAAGCTCCCGCAGTATAAGCAACTCATTTTAGTTGCAGGTATGCGAAGCGGCAAGACAGCGCTTGCATCCGTTATGGGATGCTATGAGTTCTGGGATGCTATAACGATGCCGAATCCCGCTGAACACTATAAGCTACTGAAGAATCAGAAGCTGTTTATTCAAATAGTATCTGTTAGTGAGAAGCAGGCTTCCGACGGTGTTTTCTCCAACGTCCAGACGATGATAGAGGGCTGCGAGTGGCTTCACACGTGGTTTGACATTGAAGTACGATCTGATAATGTTGAGTGCGATGCTAAGAGAGTAAAGCTGCAGACTCTCTCAAGTTGGGCGACCACCGCCGTGGGAAGAACTTCCAAGTGCGTTATATTTGATGAGCTCGCATTATTTGAATCAACGGGCGGTAAGCGTGGCGCATGGGAGATATGGTCGCGTCTCAAGAAGTCTACTGACACGCTAGGAGATGACGGCCATGTCATTGCAATCTCATCACCCCAACATCCAACCGACATTATTATGCGTCTTCACATGGAGGGTAAGGCCGCGATGAAGCGCGAGTACGAGATTCGTACAGGCAAGATCCCCATCCCCCCGAATTATAAGCCTAATAACATCCTTACATATAAGCTCCCTACCTGGGAAATGAACCCGCACTTCAGCGAAGCAGCGCTTCGAGAAGAATACAAGCGTGACATGCCGACCTTCTATAGAGACTATGCATGTAAACCTGAAATCGCAGGCGGCGTCGCATTCCCTGAAGGTGTCTTCCTCAAACCCATGGTGAATATCCTTCAGTTAGAGGAAATTCCCTTAATGACTGACCAATTCAGAGTGTTAGCAATTGACCCTGCCGTCACAAACGACCGCTTCGGTATTGCGTGCGGCTACACAGACCGCATGACAGGTGGTATAGTCGTGGATGGAGCGCACCGCTTTACCAAAAAGGAAGGCGACGCATTCATTCGCCCATCCGAGATCCGCAAATACCTTGACTACGTTATTCCGCGCATCAACGCCAATGTCTTCATCTTCGACACGTGGATGTACCCAGAGATCATCGAGCATGTTGTCGACACGTACGGCATGGAGTACGTTAAACATATTGTATCAAAAGAAGACTACGATAGGTGGAAAGAACAGCAATCTGAAGACTTCCCGACTCCAGTTCGCGTTGTCTACGACGAGCAACTGAAATATGAAGCTGAGAATCTATTGGTCATTAATGAACGTAATCCGAAAGTTGACCATCCATTCGGTGGCAGCAAAGATATAGCGGATTGCGTTGCAAACGTAATCTGGTATTTATCAACAGAGCAGCCTACAAATCTATTACCAGACTCAATCTCTCTTCGCGTAATCTAAAGGTGATATCATGGGTATAGCAAAAACCTTAACTCGGAAGGTTAAACAAGCCTTCGCGCGCCTTAACACAGGTGCAGCCGGCAGTTCCGCAGACCACATCTACGCTGGTAAGCAAGTCACAAATTCCCTCGCCCAGTTCCTCATCGACATCACGAATTGGCGCGATATGGATGAAGCTGACATCTATGAACAAATGTATAGCCTAGAACCGGAAGTCGGCGGCGCCATTGACCGTATTAGCACGATGACGTCCGATTCCTTCAAGCGCTTCAAGATGTCAGATAAGGACACCGAGTACGATGAGTTAGAAGCAGAAATGCTCAGAGAAGCCGAACACCTTGCAGCCACCTTGAATATCAAGAATGAATTTGAGAAATACGCTGAACTCCTCATGATGCACGGGAACGTCTACATCCACAAACTCCCCGGCTTCACTTATGAAATACTTCCCAACAAATCAGTCACCATATTAGATGACTTATCTCGCATCGGCGGTTCTTCCAACACCACCGCTATTAGAAAAGCCAATTACTACATCCTTGACGAAGGCTTGCCTACAGAGCAGCGTTTCCCTGCCGATGAAATCATCCACATTAAGTTCAAAGACACTCCCATCTGGTGGACTGACTCCAAGGGGCGCAAAACATTCGGCATCTACTCCATCTCACCACTCCACCGTACGGTCCTCCCGATCTGGGAGAAGCGTCAAATCACAATCATCGACGTCATCTGGAGATGGCGGAATGTGCCGCGCGAACAGCACCAGATTGACGCTTCGCTCTTCAGCCTCGATAAATACCCCGGGAATATAGACCAGCGAAGAAAAGCTGCCAACGCTGACATGGAGAGAGTAATTGCTAGCTACGCACGTGCTCTTAAAGACCAAACTCCAGACCAAGGCTACGTTACCTCCTCCGCGGTTACCATTAACCCCATTGAGCACTCCTCAAGCTATCTCTCTACAAATGACCGCATTACTCAAAACTCAGACCAAGTCTGGACCTCCTTATCACTCCCCCATAGTGTCGTCGCGGGTGGTTCTAGTGGATCCTACTCTTCCGACCTAGTCCTGAGTTCGTATGTTGCTAGCAAGATCGAACAGCTCGCTAACAAAATCAAGCCGGTAATCCTTGACAACATTAGGAAGCGCCTCCTCGCTATCAACTCCTCCTACCCTGTCGATGAAATAGACATCAAGATTGAATACGTGATGGCGAACTCGAAAATAGAACTAGCCCGGCAAATGGTAATGATGAAGGATGTCGGAATCTTTACAGAAACTGAGCTCCGGAACCTCCTCGGGTATTTAGAGCTGCGTAAAGATCAACGTCCCTTCCTAGTAAACAACGAAGGTACATCCACTTCGAAATCAACAGAAGCCCCGCCTGGCCTACAGTACCCGGAAACACCACATAGTTCGGCGCAACACTCTACAGACGCTGGAACTGCAACCATCAACCGATCTCTGAGATCCCCTTAATATTAAGGAAATCTCATTCTCTTTATAGGTGGAATGGAGATGAGCGACCGTATTTGGAAAACTGCAGACGTTCTCCATGTTGATGGAGCTTCCATCCGCGCTATCCCCGTAAAGGATAGCCACGGCAAGCTTACTCCATGGACGCCGTCTATTATTGAAAAAATCTACAACAAGATCAAGGGGCCGCTACCCTTCTATATAAAGCATGATGAACACGCACTCTTCAGACAACCCGTTGGGTATGGCGTTAAGTTCGGCATCACCGACGATCACAGTGACATCACTTACAGCGGATTCGTCTTTGATGAGTCTGCAATCAAGAAAATCATAGAAGAAGGATACAACTGCATCAGCCCCGAGGTCGAAAACGAGTACGATGAGAATGGAGAACTTGTCGATAGTACTCTTCTCGCCATGGCATTTGTTAAAAACCCAGCATTCCCGGGAATGCAAGTTCGGTACGCAAAAGCCTTGTTCAGCGAACCCGACGATGAATTAGCCTCAAAAACAGGTGAACCCATGTCTAAAGCAGCAGCCATTGACACTCTGAAGTCCAAGGGACTTACAGAGACAGAGATTGCCTCAATCACGCAGGCATTTGAATCGGTAGAACCTGCAAAGCAGGAAACTCCCGCGCAGCAGCAGGCGCCCCCTGTGCAGTCTACTCCAGCAGAGCATGTCGAACAGAAGTCTGCGCCGCCAGCGGCTCCCGATATATCTGTACTCGAGCAGCGACTTGCCGAGCAGGCGGCTGTTATTGCGCAGCTCCAGCAGAAGAACGAGGATCTCCTGAAAGCACAGTATAATATTGTTCGCGATGAAGTAAAAGGTCTTGGCATTAGCGATCCCGATGACATTGTCAAGGGCCTTCCTACCGAGCAGAAGATCTCGATCCTCAGTAAGATGAAGGAAAAGATGGCGCGTACCCAGCCGATGTCTACGCCCGCAGGACAACCTGTTTCTTCTCAGTCTCAGCCCGTTGATCAGCGTGCCAAGATGGCTGCGACCCTCAAAAGCATCGGGATGACTGTTGAAGAATACGAGAAGCTTAAATTCAAGAAGTGATACCCATGTCTTATGGTGGAATTACCAACGAAGCACGTACTCAGCCATTTGTTGCTGAAGACGCAATCCCTAACGCCGGCTATGTCCTTATGCCGGGTACCGCAGATCAGACCCCCGGTCTCAACCTCAAGGTCAAGCTGAACGACGGCAACACTGAGCCCATCGGTATTGCATATACGTCGACTAAGCACCCTGTTACTGGTGTTGCTCAGTCCGGCGTACAGGTTGGTGTTGCTGCACTCATTGAAGGAACTGAAATCGAGGTCCCGCTCGTTGATAATAACGCGGCAATTAGCCAGTGGGAAGAGATCCAAGTCGCAGCCGGGGGTAAGGTTGACGCCAAGAATGGCGCAGGCTGGATTATCGGTCGTGCTCTCGAGGCCAAGGACGCAGCAGCAGGCGGTTACATCCGCATCCGCGTGTCTAAGTACTACGTCACATCATAAGGTGATAAACATGAAGCAATATTACGATGACGGCTATAGCGGCGTCATTACTTCCGACGACGAGGTGAAGAAAGAACTCCTCCGTGAGATCATCTACCTTAAGGCAGAGGAACTCATGGTGTGGAAGAACGCCGTAGTCATGCAGGGTATGGATGGTCTCGAGCTCAAACTCATGTTGCCGAAGACCAGGCGCATCGATCCGCAGAAAATTGCTGAAGGCGCCCGTGCTCGCTACCGCAAGGTTGACTGGTTCACTATCAGCGAGGTCATGGAGAAGGAGTCTGTCGAGCTTATGATCACCGATGAGGCGAATGCTCGCGGTCTTGACAATGTGCAGATGCGTTACTCCATGATCGCAGCAGCCCGCGGTCTCGCGTGGTCTAAAGACACGGATATCAAGAACACGATCGTTAACGGTAAGGGCGGCACTACTCCGGCCAGCGGCCTTTGGACTGATCCCTCAACGGACATCGCGAGTGATGTTGCAGACTGTATCGGTGCCATCATTGATAACTCTGAGCTCAATGAGTATACCCTTGGTCAGCTGCAGATCTTCTACCCAGCAGGCCTGTTTGCTCACCTTAACAAACCCGTTCAGATTGGAGAAATCAAGGATACCATCAGGGACTACCTCGGTAGGCAGTACGACATGGTGTTCAATCCCACCAAGCAGCTCACTCAGAATGCATACGTTGTGGTCCCCGGTGAGGAAACCGCCTCCCACATCTACTACACCGGAAGCGACATCAAGCTCGTGGAGTCTGAGCGCGAGATGGGTGTCGGTGAGCGTTACCTCATTACACAGCTGTTCAAGACGTTCATCATGCCTGAAGAGGAGAACGGTACCACGAACAGCAGGATTCGCGAAATCACCGGTGTCAAGACGTAAGGAGGCATTGTCATGTCTCTAGACCTCTCCCAACTTATTTTAGAAGTCAGATCCGCGCTCACAGAAGTTCCCGAAGAGTATATTGGCGATCACCAGATCTACAAGGATTTAAAGCGCGCCTACCGGTACGTTACCGCGATCGCTGTGGCAGATGCTCCGGAAGACCTTATTAAGTTGGCAACCATCAACACCGGCATCTACTACTCTTACCTCAACTATACTGGAATGGCGGAGAGGATTCTGGAGACACTTCCGCAAACCGCATACCTGCGCGTCGGTACCTTCAGGGAAATCGCGTTATCATCGCTGCAACTCATCTCTTCGGTTCCTCTGAAGGGCGATCTGACAATTGATACTAAATCACTATCATCCCATGTAGTAGGAGTCGGCCTCACCGTATCTACCATTGGCCCGGAGGATTAACATGGAATTTGCTTCCTTTACTATCGAAGTCGAGAATACACCCGGCGTACATTCCATTGTTCGCAAGGCGTGTCACGATATCGAGACCTACTGGAAGCAAAATGTCAAAAAATACTTCAGTGCCTCTGAAACATATGGCCGAGGTCGATACTCCACATACAAACCCAGTCAGATAGTAAATGCAATTGACGTCACGTATGCTATCCGTCATGACAGACTCTACATCAATGTCTTTATCGGTGACTTAAAGGGCAAAAACAACTTCAACTATCTGAAAGCCCTTGAATACGGAGTTCGTCCCAGCAAGGGCGCCTTCGTTCCATACCTTGGAGTACGTATTGACTACGGGATGCATGGAGGTTCTACAAATGAAAAGTGGACCAAGTGGTCAATCGCGTTCGAACACCACATCAATCAGGTGATGGAGAAGCTTCAAAATGATGTCGTGATGGCGATTCGCCGCAACATGAGGTAACAACATGTATTCAGCAATTGTTAACGCCCTGGAAACCCTCGGATACACAGTGTATAAGACGCGCAGGGAAAAGATCAACCCGCGGGAGATCACATGTATCCCTGTTGATATTGATCTATACACCGAAGATACCGGCTGTTATGATGGTCAGATTACTGTCAGCCTCCGGTATCTTGAAATGGATGTAGATAATTTAATCGATGGAGTGGCAACCCTTATCCACGACCTTGAGCTCCAGCTGATTAAAGATTCAGCGTACAGCGTTGGGACATTTGAATTCGGGAAGCCATCTATTGAACAACAGGGTGAAGCGTATATCGTTGAAATTGAATGCACATACCACAAGGTGATTAATCTTGACTAGGAGATACGTAGCAATCGGATCTGAATCACAGTATGGCGTCGCGCCTGGTACTGACCTCTCAGGCCTCAAAGTAACCTCAGTTAATGAGTCCTTTGACCCTGGGCTGATTTTCGAGGAGACTTGTGATAGTCAGACGATTAATAATGCATATGGTGGTGCCCAAAAATACACAGGTACTATTGAGGCATTCCTTAGGCCCGCGCAGATGGGCCCGCTCTTCCAGTGCCTGTTTGGCGTGCCGACTGGCGGTGTCTATACGCTCGCAGCAACCCCGAAGAGTATGACCATGGAGATCTGTACTGATGATAATGGAATTGAGAATGCTATCCGCTATCTCGGTGTTGGTATCAGTAGCATGGAGATGAACCTGAACGCGCGCGAAGCAGTAACCACAAGGTGGAATTACTTCGCAAAGTCCTCCAGTAAGGTTGCGGCGCAGGCTTCCGTTGCATATCCAAAGGCAGAGCCTGCGCTGTTTTGGGGCGCAACTGTTACACTGCGAAGTGGTGCTTCTACTACCATTAAGAGCATGACCATGAATATTGAGCGCGGCCTAGATCCGGATGACTTTGTAGTCGGGCACTCCCAACTGCAGGGTCTCGTTATCAACGCCGTTCCCAATATCAGCGGCTCCATTACTCTCTCGCAGCGGGAGTGGACAGAATTCCAGCGCGCCCTCTATGCAGACAGCGGCGCTTCGACGTATGCGCCCCGCACAACGCGTGGTGACACCAGCAGCCACGAGCCTGGTCAGACGAACATGACCCTGCTCTTCAAGGATCGCACCGGCACCCCTATCTGCCAGGTGGAAACCGATGTTGCTGTCTACACTGACGCCTCCAGGAGCATGAGAGGCCGCGCGGGCGTTGAAAAGACTGTTAACTACCGTGTTATCGGTGACACGTTTGAATTCACTGACTTAACTGACTAAAGGTGATCTAAATGACTGAGAGTGAATCCGTTAAGACTTCCCCTAAGATGAGATATACGATCGAGACTGCAAACGGTAGGTATGTGGTTAAGCGCCCCGTCGGGAGAGCGGGCGCACGTCACTTTGCCCTCATGCAGAAGTGTATGCCGTCCTACGTGGATGAAGAGACCGGAAGGCCGATGTTTACTGAGGCAGACAAGGAGCGCGCTGCCGAAGCTTTCGAGGCTTGGTCTGCACTCGTGCTTCCGTCACTGATCATTGAAGGTCCCTTCGTAGCAGAGGAAATGCCCGGCGAAGATCAGTATGCTATCTTCGCCGCCATCCTCCAAGCCACAATTTCGGGGGTTGGCCCCGAACTCTTTCGGATCGTTGAGTGACAAGACTAAATTCTCCCTGGGGATGGTTAGTTTCCTCTCAGGGACCAGACCTTCCTCTCTATTTGAATGGCATGATCCCGAAGACTGGAAGGAACGGCTGGAGTTCGATATGATGATCGCAGAGAGCTTTTACAACAACACCATTGGTAAGGTGATCGGACATGGCCAAGAGGAAGGAATATAGCATTAATGTAAAAGTTAACGCGACTGCAAATCTACCTCCGGAGGAAATTAAGAAACTGGAACGACAAATCAGGGGCATTCGCGGACACGTTAACGTGGAGGGCATTGATGCTGCCAAGGTCAAAGCCCTCCGCGAATACAACAATGAACTCCGCGAATATAACCGTCAAACCGAAAGGGCAAAGCGCAACCAAGGCTTAACCCTCGGGGACTATTTTGCAGAAGCACGAAGAAAGAAGCAGCGTGAGCTGCATGAAGAATTTGAAAGAAATCGTCCTGTACTTCCTCAACGTCAAAATGTCTCCCTATCTCACGCTGAATTAAAGCGAGCGATGCTCTCGGACATCGAATTGGAGACGCGCCTTCAGCACGGTGCAGCCGTACCCATCGATTCCCATACATTTGTACGAAATCGAGGAGATGTTGCGTACCGCGCTTACTTAACGCGTGCTGATCCTTCTACAGGTAGGCCCGGCGGCAAGATTGTTGTAGTTCCCTTTGAGCATGGCCCTGCTCTATTTAATGAACTCTCGAAAATGAACGTTGACATGAATTCTGTCAACGCAATAACGGAAGTCATCAGGAAACTCCAGAAGGAACCATCCAGCCCGTATACGCGCGCAATACTTCCGCCTCTTCTTGAACTACGTAGACACGGAATATTCGACGACTCTGTGTTTTCCTCTCAACTTGCTGGGAGAGAAACCAGACGAGGTACTCAAACCCTCAACCGTGTAATGGAAGCATATATTCGAGAGTTGACGCGCGCCGGCTATCCGGTTCAACCGTCTCGCTTAACTGGAGGCTTAACACACGATTACCGTTCATTCCAAGGATCCAGAGAGTGGTTGAAGTACCTCTTACAGAGTGGATACGCAGAACAACTGCTGTTTGATGTTCAACTCCCCATTCAGTCGTTACTCGCTAAGCCCACTACTCAATTCGCATTCCACATACTGAACTCGGGAGTCAAGCCGTACATAGCTACCGAAAAAGCATACCAATTCGCAGAGCAGCGCGGCTACAATAAAATCCCCGGGTGGGAGTCAATCCGCTTCGACCCCGAGTATTACTATGACCCAGTTAATTACAAAACAGTAGAGCCGCGACGTGTCTCAAAACCAGGTAGGCGTATCGCTATCATCCCAAGTGACGACATCTACAACCCATCGTATATCCCTCTAACAACTGGGTTAAAGCGCAACATTGCAGGCTTCGACCCCAGTATATTTAATCCTGAGATAGCTTCGGCTCTCACTCAGGCCATATATCCAAAAGGTGGCGATGTCCCAGCATGGGATTATATGACAAATCGCTATATACGCGACTTCGATTATCATAAGTACATCGCGTATTCTTCCGAACTCGAGTATCTCGTGAGGAGCGGCCCTATAACGCGGTCTCAGCTCGCGCGTAACCTTGAAAAACAGCTATTCAGCGGTAACATCTTCTCCAATACAATCGGCGGCCTTAACCGTGAAATGATGTATCGGGCGGATTGGTTTACCGATAAGCGCCTCCTTACAACTGTTCCCACATACATAGATGCACTCTCCGTAATGTCTGGGATTGCAGAAACCCTTAGTAAACACTTCGAGAATGCCAAAGAACACGGGTTGTTTGAATATTCATCTATCTTAAATCCAAACGTGAGCAAATACACCGGTATATCACTCGGTGACATGCTGAACATGATCGACATGTTCACGGTGTTATCACGCCGTGGTGTTCCTTCTCTACACGATGCCAAGAATCCACTACTAGGCCCAGGTATCTTTCAGCATCCCGCGAATGAGCGTGAACTCATTGCCCTCCAATCAATACTTGGAGACCTCCCACTATATGAATTCCGGCAAGAGTTATATCGCCTAGCCACAATCCCAGATCGTAATGTAACCCTTGCGAATCTTGATATCGATGAGCGCGCTCTCGAAATGAACGCGTTGGCGAACGCTCTCAAGAAGATTCAAGATGAGGAAGCTGCAAAGGAGCGCTCTGCTGCAGAGCGTATCAGAAGCTATAGGCGCGGCGGCAGTAGTTTGTCCAACTACTTCGCTAGGTTGCGTCGCGAAGACCCAGACGATCCAGATAGGGGTGATCCAGACGCAGTCAGGGCGAACCGTCAAGCTAGAAAGATGGGGAAGCCTGCAGCTGTCCCGTGGAGTAGATCCCTCATCCCAACCTTCCAAGCCCTCACAGGGGGAGGTTTCTCTCACAAGTGGCGTCCCGAGATGTTTACTGAAGAGCAACTCGCGCTCCTGTCATCTGACATCATCGAGAAGGCGAACGCCGAAATATACAATGAGATTAATAAGAATGTACTCGCGGAATTCCAGAAACAGCTAGGTAGTAAGAACGTCCCTGGTTACCTAGTGCAGCGCGCAACAGCCTCCCGCTTTAATGCTCTCTTTAAGACAAGGGGTACTGGCGGTAAATACGACATCATGCTGCTGCAGAAAGCATTCGATCTTGCCGGTATCCCGTATGAAGACATGCTTTCGTTGGACCCTGAGTATGAAACACGCGGCGGCTTCAAATACCTCGGAAACATCATCCCACCATCTGAGTTCGAAGAACCCATCTATAAAGATCCAGAAGAAGCTAAACTTCGCGCAGAACTTGAGGAACTCGATCGCCTTAGAGAGAGTATCTCTCATAGTGACATCGAGACTAGGAAATATATTGTATCGAGACGCGCTGAAATCTATAGCGAATTAGAACGTCTTCAGGCAATCGATGACCGCGCGGGTATCGGTAGAAATTACCCCGCGGAGCTCGAAGAACGCGCTGACATTATTAAAATCCCAGGCACTGACTATGAAGTAATACCCCGCGAAGTAGATCCATCATCTTCAGGCGCAAGACCACACTTCCTCCGGCATGAAGCCATGTTTGACAATCTAATGGGGAAGCGCCTCAAGAACCTCCAGAATTATCTGAAGCTATCAAAGAATCTAAAGTCACTGCTTCCATTAGCAGGCGTGTCACTAGCAGCCATTGCTGCTGGGTCCATGTTCGGTTCCCCTGAACTCGCCATGATGGGTGCGATGCCATTTGCCTTCATGGGAACGATTAAACAAAAACCTCTAACACAAGATGAGTTACTTGAAAAGATCACCAACGCCATGACGCGCCGCGATATTCTAGAAAAAGCGATACAATCAACCTCGGAACCCATACGGAAGAAGAAACTTCAAGAACAGCTAGATAACATCCTAAATGTCATAGAAGAAACAGAACACAAATATAGGAACTATGATGAATATCTAAAATCATTCGGTCAAGCTATTTCTGACAAAGCACCCTCAGATACACCTGATTACAGTTCCTTCCTCGAATACACCCCGTGGAAGAAGGGCGATGACATCTACAAATTCTACGGTACGCTAGGTTACGATATCCGCGGTCAGGGCTTCCCCGAAGAAGCAATCACATTCCAACAGACACTCCGCGAAGAACTTAGCAAGCTTCCGTTCTTCCAGCAGCACCCTGAAGAGCTCGAAAACTTCAAAGTCTATATCGCTACAGACACTAATTTCCAAAATTATGATGTCGATGGTCGAGCTTACGGTACTCTTCGGGTGAGAGGTAAAGCAGACCTTCGCAAGCTTGGAGATGTAAGCGACGAAGAATATGCCGAAACTGCAAAACAAATTGACCAAGTTACAAAGTCAGTTATCGGTTCTACATCTGCCACTGATAAATACGCAGAATCAATGCTAGTTACAGCGCAGGCTACTAAAGACTCCGGTAAGGAACTCAACACCTTCGCCAAGTATTCCGAGAAGATGGGTCGCATCTCCTGGCTATTCACCCTGGTGTCGATGAACGCGCTCGGCGTTTTCTTCAGCATGGTGAGCCTCAACAACATGTTGATGCAAGGAATCAACATGGTGATGACGCCGCTCATGGATCTTGACAAGCTGATGCAGTCATATGCCTTGTCACAAGCTTTCGCTTCAAAGACTGGCATCAACATGAAAGAGATCATGGAGGAGCAGGGTATTACCATCCAAGATGTCATCGACGGCTGGGAAACGATGACCGGCTTCATCAGCAACATCCAATGGGGTCTTGGGATGTTGGGAGCCAACATTTTGGGTGATCCAGATACTTATGATGCTATTCAAAAGGCAGTCGAGAAGATCGTCAGATGGCTGACTGATCCTGAAACCGGTAAGCAGCTTGCAGATGTCATGGAGAACTTGGCAGATATTCTTCCGCAACTTATTCGCGCGCTTCCAAGTATCCTCAAAGTCGTGGGCGTATTAACAACACCATTCGATCCAAATGCAAAAGAAGACGACTGGCTCGGGAATCAATCACTGTTCTCCCTAATGTTATATGGGCAGATCTTTTCAATGTTCGCGATGCCAATATTGTCAATAATCTCGCTGTTATACAGGATAGCTCAGGGAATCCTCTGGTTGGGGGGATTGATATCTGGATGGAAGGCTGCATCCACTCTCTTGGGAATGGGCGGAGCTGCCGCTGCAGGTGGAGCTGCTGCTGCAGGAGGAGCTGCCGCAGGTGGATGGACTATGGCCGGGGATACTGGGGCAGTTGCTGGCGGTACTGGGTTAACGACAGCCGGATTATTGAAACTAGTTGGAATTGTCGGGGCAGTACTTACAGCAGAAGGAATTGCAATGAAAAGCGCGGGAATAACTCCCGGAAAATGGGTTACTGAAGAGCAATGGAATGCTATGTACCCGGGTATGACAACTTCGATGACCCAGACGACCCTAAAGGGAGATACAATGTACTGGGTCCCCGGATTTCTAGATAATATTCTTGGTATAAATCAACCGTATATCGATAAGAGTAATGAAAGGCTAACTAATGATTCTATTGTTCCTGGGTGGGCTAAAGGTATATCTGATATAGATCCTAGCAATATCTCGGAAATTTATAATAAGGTATATGGTACATCAAATATCACCTTCAACAACATGGGGTCGAACTTTAACCAAAACATGACTTCCATGAAGGAGACAACAGAAGATGTAAACGCAGCAGTAGCAGCATTCAACAACAACCTGACATTTGCAGGTTTCCAGCGCGAGTCTGGTCTCGACAACGTAACATTTAAACAGGAAAATCACTTTGAAATAAACGTGCAAGGATCACTTGATGAAAAGTCAACGCCAAACCTCTTCAGCGGTCTAACTAGTCTTCTTGCGGGAAGGTGGTCATAATGGGCGTAACGTTTAGATTAGTAAAAGTTGCAGAAAACGGAAGTGAGACCCTCTCAACTACCCTCCCTACTATTTCGCCGAACACAATTTCAAGGAGCACGCGCGCGAAGAAGTATGCAACTGCCATCCCGGATGACCGCCCCATTTGGATCCCCCTCGGTAGTGAGGGGCCCACCGTAAAGAGTAAAAGCAAACTTCACTCATCTGCTGACTACGCTTCCTGGGATAGTATTCAATCTTGTGACCTCCTGTATGTTTCTACATCAACTCTCAGTGAGTTCCCTTCAGGCAGTTACTGGTGGGTAGATCAGTTAGATATATCCAGAGAAGCCGGATGGGTGAATTTATGGATCCTCGACATGACATTGGAACGATCGTGGTATAATTCACAAGGAGATCTGAGGTAACATTATGGCATGGGTAGCAACTACGGGAACAACATCATACCCGATAATTGATCCCCAGATTACAAAGAGGTTGGAGGGCGCAAATACAGCGTCCTTCCAATGTCTCGCAAACATCCCTGTAGGGACTGTAATCACCATAAAGTACAATGACACTACAGTATACTACGGGAAGGTTAGATCTATCAGGAGGCGTTCCGACAACCTTAATACTGTCGAACTCATGGAACCAGCTAGTGATCTCAAACTATTCAGACTTGAAGATAATGGGAGCGGTATAGTCACTATCGACAATCCTAATGGAACCCGCTATCTCTCCAGCTACATCTCCTCCATCCTCAACGGTACGGGATGGACAGGAAGCACTACAGAAGACACAAACAGAATCCCAGGAACATCTGACCCCCTCCCATCAGTACGCTTTTACAACTCAACAGTTGCGAAAGCTCTTGAGAAAATGATTACTCTCGTGTGTGGCTACAAAATGTGGTTTCACAATGAACAAAAAATCGTCAAATATGGAAACATGAATGTAGATCGCTCAGGCACCGCGATCCCTGCCATCAATGTACGCCCCATATCATCTGACATCAACTACGGCGTTGACCGCATTATAGTTATTGGTAAAACGGAAGACATCTACGGAGAAGCCACAAAACCTGGCGCATCTGTTCCCTATAAAACCCTCATGTATCAATACACTGAGTGTGCAGACTCAGCAGAAGCTCAATCCATCGCAAACCAAATACTTAGGGACCGCAGCATCCTCATGGAGCGCTTCGAGTGCGATATACTCCCCGGTAACTACATTTATGAAGAGGGTGACCTCGTACGGATTAGTGATGTTAAAACAGGTACATACGG
>ERZ773359.2392-NODE-2392-length-23679-cov-6.045759_pt1 | contig 23679 bp, 21 predicted proteins | sample MGYA00374955_ERZ773359 | MGnify/ENA primary metagenome ERZ773359 (study PRJEB29098, sample SAMN04486028) | biogas fermenter metagenome | study: EMG produced TPA metagenomics assembly of the Biogas fermentation microbial communities from Germany - Plant 4 DNA1...
CTGATTTTCTTCATCTTCTTTTTCGTCTTTTCCTTCTTCGTATAAGACCAGAAATCCCTTGAAAACAAGTTTTGAACCTGTAGTTCTGAGATTCAGGACTGTTTCTTCACCCAAGGTTCTGGGTTTTCCATCTATGTCAACTGTTAATGTATCGAAAACAGCTGTTTCCATCTGACAGGCAATGAACCTATCCCAAATAAGTTTGTATAATCTGTATTGATCATTTGACAGCATACTTTTTATGCTTTCAGGATTTCGATTGATATATGTCGGCCTTATAGCTTCATGTGCATCCTGGGAAGCTGATTTAGTCTTAAAACGTCTGAGTTTTTGAGGTAAATATTCATCTCCGAAAAACTCTTTTATATATTCCCTCGCATCATTTATAGCATAATCAGAAATGCGGACAGAGTCTGTTCTCATGTATGTAATAAGTCCCACTGAACCTTCCTCACCCAGTTCAACCCCTTCATATAGCTGCTGCGCAATCATCATAGTTTTTTGTGCGCTGTACCCAAGCTTTCGGGATGCCTCCTGCTGGAGAGTACTTGTAATAAAGGGTGGTGAAGGATTTCTTCTTCTTTGGCTCTTTTTGACCTTGGAAACTATAAAATCTGAATCTTTTAACAAAGCCACAATTTCGTCGGCCTGATCTTTATTTTTTATTTCAACTTTTTTACCGTTTTTTCCCCGGAAATTTGCAGTAAAAGTAAGTCCGTCATCTTTACGGAAATGCGCCTCAATTGACCAGTATTCTTCGGGAACAAAACTTTCTATTTCTGCTTCTCTGTCACAAATAATCCTTAATGCAACCGATTGAACTCGGCCTGCACTTAATCCTTTTCTGACCTTTTTCCACAAAACAGGACTGATCTCATATCCTACAATCCGGTCAAGAATACGGCGTGCTTGCTGAGCGTCTACAAGATTCATGTTCAGTGCCCTTGGATGGTTTATTGCTTCAATTATTGCATCTTTTGTTATTTCATTAAATGTAATCCTGCATTCACTTTGAGGATCAATTTTCAGAATATGGGACAGATGCCATGAAATTGCTTCCCCTTCACGGTCAGGGTCAGTTGCCAGAAATACTTTGGAAGCAGTTTTTGCATCATTTTTAAGACTTCTTATCAGTGAAGTCTTTCCGGTAAGAGTTATATACATTGGGGTAAAGTCATTTTTGATATCAACACCAATATGACTTTGCGGCAAATCTCTTATATGCCCCATTGATGCAGCTATTTTATAATCCGGGCCCAAATATTTTTTAATTGTTTTTGCTTTTGCAGGCGACTCAACAATTACAAGGTACTTAGACATTCACTGTCCTCCGAAAAAAGTTTTTTAAAATTTTGTCTTTAGCTTCTCCGTTATCGTATCATTGATATTTTATTTTGTAAACCGCGTTTTTATTCCGGTATGCAGTTTATGTGAATTTATGGATAAGTTTTTATAAATTGAAATATATAATTTTGTACATGATTAAACATACATAAGTATCGAAAACCAGCAGGTAAAGTCCAGAATAAATCAGAGAAAAAACAACTGGCAGATATCATTATATACCTGCCAGTTAAACTACGGTTTTCATGCTGTTTGATTTATTCGTGCTTATGGGCGTCTTCCTTATGGGCGTCTTCGTCTACTTGACCATTTTCATCAATTGTATATGCTACTCCAAAAGGACATTCTATTTTATCTTCAAAATAACCTTCTTCTAAAACTTCCATGGACACACTATTTGCATCTGGATTGGCTACTTTATATTGTTGAATAGCACTTTTGATCATTCTGATATTGGCTTCACAAGCCCTTTTTTTAGTACTGTGAGTTATGTCGTTATAGACCGGTATTGCTATGGCAACCAGTATTCCTATGATTACCACAACAACTAAAAGTTCGACAAGTGTAAAACCTTTTTTACTTTTTAAGAATTTTAACATAATTTGACCCTCCTTGAAAAATTTCATTCATATACTTTATACCAATAAATTAAATTTTTAGACACTTTCTTTAAAATTTATTGAATTATCTTTGGATTGGGAATCTCTTCCCATGACCTTATCTCCCATCCCGAATTGGCAGGTTCAACAAAGTGAGGTGGAGACATGGTTTTAAACCTATAATCAAATCTGTCCTGCTTGTTGTACCCTGATATTATTCTGAAAGTACGCTCATCAAAAGTTCCTACTGCTCCTCTCGAAGAATTTTGTATTTTGGAGCCATATACACTTAATCTGCCTTTTACAGGTGCCTTATCGAAGTCCTCCACCATGAATTGACCTCCGGTTGACATAACGGCACCATATATTATCATTTCCGGTACCATTACATTGTTGTAATTGTGGTTGCTGCGGTACCCCTGCAGGTTATCATATGGCCAGGTTTTTGTGGCGATTATAATGTTTTTCTCGGATATCAGTCCCAGCATATCATCTGAATAATTACTTCCTGTTGCGTTTCTATCCAGAGGAATATTAGTATTTTGATACCCGATGCCAATATTGTAATTATAACCGTCAACCGTAATGGAACCTGTCATTGTTGCATTCCTTGGATTATTCCACCCATTTTTTTCTGTAGGATTTTTACCAGTTATATAAATATCATCAGTGGCATATACTGTTAGTTTGCCATCAAGTATTCCGGAAATAAAAACTTTACCTTTAACATATACAACACCTGTTTTAGGCAAATCCCGTTCAAGAAGCTCATCTTTGTATTCTTCATGATTGTTTCTGATGTAAAGTTTTGTACCATCTATAAAAATACATGTTCTTCCTTCAAGATAAATGCCGCCATTTTCTGCCCAGTTCTTTATTTCAGAATTAGTTACAGGAAACATTGCAGGTTCAACGTTTTCATATTTTTTTCCCAATATCTTGGCTTCACCTGATTCTTCAACTACTTTTCCTGCCGTATATACATTATCCATGAAGATGGGAAAGCCTTTTACAAAAATATCACCGTTACAAAAGACAGGACCGTAAGCTACGTTGTCGGTTGTCCAATATACAGTATTATTTCCCGTACCGGAGCTTTGGGTGAAATCCACATATTCTGTAAATGATCTTTTATGTAATTTCACTTTTACAGATTTTTTTATTTCAGGATCTTGGTCAGTCCAACCTGTAGAAATAAGCGTCAGGTCCTCATTTACCGAAGGAGGTTTTACCCTGACTTGATAATGGCCGATAATATTGTTCCCTGAACGATATGTAATAATTTTATATACATGATAACCTGCAGAATCTGTATCTATGGGAACAAACCCCAATTCTTCACCAGCAGGACCGGGATTTGAAATACCCTCGGAGCTCTTATAGAATTCCGAGTCCATATAAAGGTAAGACATAAAGTGATTATACCCGGCTTCAGCAATCTGAAGCGCATCCTCAATCTGTCCTGAAAGTAAAACATTTTTTGTGTGACTGTCATTGAAATTTATTAAAGCAACGCAGAGCAGGAAAACAACAGCAATAATAAATACTACTGTTACTATTGCCGCTCCATTGTTATTTTTCAGAAGCTTCTTCACAATTCCACCTCCTTATGGTGCGCCTTTCGACCTGGAAGTGTAAGTGGCTGATATCACAACAGGCTTTTTGATTTTGCCCTCTTTATCCTTTGCAATCAGATTTATTTTTATGGTCCGTCTGTCGCTTTTCGGATCAGATGTAAGATCCTCAAATATTTCACTATCTGTTTCAAATAGTTCACTTTCTGATGGATGAATTATTCCTTCAAGCAGAACAGAATATTTCACTGTGGCTTTCACAATATGGTCGGCAGTTTCTGCGTCGGTGATCCCCCTGTAGAGAACATTATTTTCATATTTATAGCTTATAAGATAATACTTGTTGTTTTTGTAATCAAATATGTCTATTCTGTCGCCTTTATGGCTTTCATCATTTGCTTTATATATAACAATACTTTTGTATGTCAAATCGGGTTTTGTGGCTGAACGGATATCGTTTGCCAGTATTCTGAGCACATTGTTAACATCATCCTGAACAATTGTCCTGGCTTTTGTATCACCAAAAACACCAAGAAAATAGCCCAGGAAAGTTAAAACTCCGGCAAGGACTATTCCTAAGAGAGAAAGCACAACCACCAGTTCAATCAACGTAAAACCTTTATTATTCTTCATATGCACTCCTATTCTGTACTGTCGTTATTAATGACAGAAATATCATCAAAAGAGGCTGTACAATTTCTAATGGTGAATAGTGAGGGATAACCGGTCAAATTTGTATTATTGACTTCATGGAAGAACATCCAGTCAGGCTCCACTTCGCCAAATTTCCATATCTTACCTTCAAAAACTGTCTTGCTGCCGATTTTGTAACTGCTTAGCATGAACCAGTACCAATTATTATCCCAGTCATAATCCTTCAGGTAAATTTCAGAATTTTCTCCAATAATTCCCATGCGCTTTTGTTTTATCAGATTCAGGTTTCTCCAGTCTATAGTGATTTCTTCATCATAAGTCAGACCATAGCCACTGTTATGCGAATCTGAAAACAGACTAATGCCGGCACGGGGAGTATTGAGTAATTCACCCCTCCAGAAGTCCACTTTTACTTTACAAACAATGGAGTAGCACGAGTTATTATCAAACCCATCCTTGTTCAAAACAAGTTGTCGAAGATTACTTCCTGTAGATGTCTGTTTTAATATACCATTTTCTATTGTCCAATTCCCTCTGTTGCTTTTCCATTCACTTCCAACACTGCTGCGATTAAAATCATCAAGAACCTTGGAGAATTTAAACCAGTTAAGATTAAGTTCATGATCTGCTTCAAAATCCAGACAGATGTCCACTGTTTCATTGCGGTCAATGGCATTCTGAACAGATTTCTGAATGGCAATAACACAAGTAACAGTTTTGTATCTGTTCAATGAACCTGTTGGTGTTATGTATAAGGTTCCTAATACAGGTCCATTTTGATCGCGTAGTTTAATTCTAATTTTACTGCTTTGGCTGCCTGTCGCCGCAACTCTTGCCTGGAATGTATAAGGTAAATCATTTCCAAAACTGATATTTTTATAAATTACATAGCCACCATTTCCATTAATTCTTAAATTTTTTCCGCCATTTCTATCTGTACAGTCCTCTGTAATGACAGATCCATTTATATCGTTGGTATCCTCGGCTTCTATTCTTGAAAATGCGTCCAGAGTTGTTGGACCTGAAAAGTCTGATTTTAGAGGGATCAGAATACTTAATCTCTCCCCAAAATTATTAAAAGTTCCGGACCAGATTTCAGAAGTGTTCTCTATAAAAGCATTATCCTCAGTCATGTCATAATTTCTGTACCTGGAATCAGCAGGAAAATCAATCTTTATGTTATATTTACCCAAAGGCCACAGCTTTCCGAAAAAATTAATATCTAAATTTCCTCCTGTAAGTTCCTTATCTTTAAAAACAACCCTGGTCTGTCCATCAATCTCCCAGGTAAGAGTCATTTTCCCATGAGTGTTAATTACTTCACCGTTTTCGTCCACAACTACAGCAGTAAGGTTACAAAATTTTTCTGGTTTGTCCATATAGAAATAAACATCTTTTACTTTCCATTCTGTAATGGGAATATCAGATATACTGACCGTATTGCCGCTTACCTCATAGCCCTGAGGTATACTCCAGCCTGAAGGAATAGATGTAGATACCCTATACGTACCTTTTTTGATTTCCCCGAAAATTACCTGCCCTGCTTCATCGGTACGCATGGTAAAAGTTTCAGGTCCGCTACATTTAATGTTGAAAACAGGAAATTCATGCCCCAGCCCATATGCCTGTTTTACAGTTACTCTCATATTTCCTGCATCAGGCATTGTTTGACCGCCTTCTTTAGCCACAATTGAATATACTTTATCAACCACTTCCTCTTTTCCGGTAAATGTATTGACTGCACTTACAATAACCCTTACATTCTTATGCGACAATGAAACTTCTTCGCCGCTTGCATCCTCGGTAATCCCCCAGGTAATTAAGACTTCAACATTGTATGTTGTGTCATCAATTGTCTCCTTCCAGGTTTTGTAGGTGACTCCCGGCGGACTTTCAGCCTGAGTATTATCTGTCTTGTCATTTCCTATCTCATCAATTTTATCAAAATCCATTCCGCTTATTTCTTCATATATACCTGCCGCAATGGCGCCTGCAGTGGCTCTGATTTTGTTCTGATTATTGGAACGTGCAACCAAAGTGAGAACAGGTAAGAATGCGGCAGCAGCTATTACCAGAATGGTTACGGCTACCAGGAGTTCTACAAGTGTAAAACCTTTATCGGATTTGGAATTAATCCTGATCACTCTAATCACCACGTTTCCAATACATGCTCAGGTATTACATCACAACTCTCAGAATTTCCTCGATGGATGTAATTCCGTTTTTGACTTTCACAAGTCCATCCTGCCTCAAAGTTGCCATACCTTCCTTGATTGCAGCTTCTCTGATCTCATTGGTGGAGGCACCACTCAAGATCAATTTTTGAATAGTTTCAGTCACTTTCAGGAATTCAAAAATACCTGTTCTGCCTTTGTAGCCTGTTTTATTACAGGCAATGCACCCTGCCGGTTTATATAAAGTAATAGAATCTTCGTGAGGCTCCAGTGGAAAGCCCTGTACTGAATACATTAGTTCATCCCTGGTCAGTGTATAGGGTATCTTGCACTTGGGACAAAGCACCCTGGCAAGACGCTGAGCTACTACTCCCACCAGGGATGAGGCTGTAAGAAATGGTTCAATTCCCATCTCTCCGAGCCTTGTTACCGCCCCGGGTGCATCATTGGTGTGCAGTGTAGAAAGAACCAGATGTCCGGTCAAGGCTGATTCTACAGCAATCTGAGCTGTTTCACGATCCCTTATTTCACCTACCATAATAATGTCGGGATCGCTTCTTAGGATTGATCTCAATCCGGAAGCAAAGGTCATACCAGCTTTTGCATTCATCTGAATCTGGTTTATCCCTTCCATCCTTCTTTCAATAGGATCTTCCAGTGTGATAATATTTTTCTCAACAGAGTTGAGAACCTGTAGTGTGGCATATAACGTTGTACTCTTGCCGCTGCCTGTAGGTCCGGTTATCAAAATAAATCCATAGGGAAGCCTCATGATCTCTCTGTACCTTTTTAGCTGAAATTCAGGAAAACCCAGCTGTTCTAAAGTTATAATCCGGCTGCTCCGGTTAAGAAGGCGCATTGTAATTTTTTCTCCATACGCTGAAGGAAGGGATGCCACACGTATATCAATTAAATTTCCTTCAGATTTTACGCTTATACGTCCATCTTGAGGAACACGCCTTTCGGCAATATCCATACCTGCCATAACTTTTATTCTTGATGCGACCATTGGATGAAGCCTTAAAGGCTGTTGCATAATCTCGTGCAGAACCCCGTCTATTCTGAACCGGACTCTGAGATATTTTTCCTGAGGCTCTACATGTATATCACTTGCACCAGAGCTAACAGCATGGTTAATAATCTGATTTACCAGCAAAACAGCAGGTTTATCATCTGCACTGGCTACCAGATCTTCGTGTTCAGCTTCTTCTGTTTCTTGCTCTTCCTCATCAAAGCTTTCCAGATTTCTGCTGCTGTTTGTAAACTGTTCTATAACTGCTTTCAATTCATTATCAGGGACAACAATGGGTTCTATTTCATAACCTGTGAGGATTTTGAGATCATCTATGGCAATGATATCATTGGGGTTCAGCATTGCTACCTGAAGCTTGCCATTTTTCATTCCCGTAGGCATTACCTTATATTTTTGTGCTATTTCAGGTGTTATCAGGTTAGCATATGTAACATCAACTTCGGTACTGTTCATGGATAAAAACTTGTAACCACTTTTTCGGGCAAGAGCTTCTCCTATATGTTTTTCATTGCAATAACCCAGTTCAATCAGAATCTGCCCAAGCTTTTTATTCTCTCCCTTTTTTTTCTTTTCTTTCTGTATGGAGAGGGCTTCCTTGATTTGCTCTTCAGTCAGTATTCCCATCTTGACAAGTTGTTCCCCAAGAAAACCTGCGCCTTTAATGAACCCCATCATTCTTTCCCCCTGTTACTTTTGTCAATTATAGAAAGCAAAAGCTTCTATATCCGCCCTGATTTTTGAACCATCTGCTTTGTCAATCTTGATTCTGTCAATTCTAAAGAGCCTGTCACCTGACATAATCTCATTAATCAGCTTTAATAAATTGGAGTATCTTCCCATAAAGGTAAGTGTAACAGGTATTGAATTTATTTCTGATTCATTCCTATATTCACCAAACTCAATCCTGACAAAATCTGAAGAGTTTTCGGATGAATATTCCTTTATGAGTTCAATAATTTTGTAATCCTCCGGGCTTGATGGTATCTGTTTTTTTAATAGCTCCAGCGTATATTCCAGTTCAGGTTGAAGGTTTCTCAACTTCTTAAGGAAATCAAGTCTGTCATAGTTATTCTTCAAAGCAACGGTCTCATGCCGGATATTCTCATTCAGTTTTTTTGTATTTACAAAATTCATAACACTTAATGTAACAAGAAGGATACACATTATTGCCGACAAAACAATCAGCAGTGCTCCCGTATCAGTTCGGTTGACTTTTTTCATTAACAATTACCTCCGGGTAATCATATATCCTGAACCTGGTCTTAATTTCATGGTTATTTCAAATTGGACTAAATCATCAGCACTTTCCTGAGTTTGTGTCAAAAAAGAGCATCTCACATCAGTTATTTCAATTAATTCATTAAGTGTTTCAAGCCAGGCTGAAACTGTACTGTGATCAAGAGCCAGCCCCTTTATCTTGCCTGTTCCGTTTCCGCCTTCATAGCTTAGTTCCATATTGGTAATACCTATGGTTTCAGGAGTGCTATTACCAATATCCACAATGAGCTTATTCCAGTCAGGATTATTTCCGACAGCCGTTTTTGCCCGGTTATATATGGCATTGATATCATTGTTCAGAGCAGAGAGATATTCCAGTTCTGATATTTCCTCCAAAACCCTCTTATTTTCTTTCTGTAAAGTCCTGAATTCATTTTTTACGGCAGTGTGAAGTATGACCGAAGCGGCGTATACAGCAAATAAGGTACACATGACAACTAATGATATTTTGAGTAATTTATCCTTTCTTTTACGCGCCTGATTTTGAAGTATGTAATGATTCGGCAGTAGGCTTACTTTGTACATTTTATTCCTCCATTCCTCTGAGAGCAAGACTTATGCATGCATTGAAATCACTGGCATTGAAACCCGATCCGGCATGTGTTCCGGTTATTTTGTAGGACTTGTAAGGATCGGGAATTTCAACCTGAATGCCGGTAAAATTTTGTATCTTCGACGCGACAGTTTTCTGACTTATGTTAACTCCACAGAGAAAGATTTTATTAATCTCTGCAAAGTTTTGACTAAGATAATAATTAACAGATGATCGGATTTCATTTAACAGAATATCTGATATGAGGTCAGCCTCCGGTTCAGGCTGATTTTCTTCAGAGTCCATGGATATTGTTCTGGCAAATTCTAATATTCCATCCCTGAAAATCATAATATTTCCGATATCATGATTATATCCGACAGCAGCAAAAGTGCCGGTATCGCTGTAAATCAATGCAGAACGAGCTATTGCCAGCATTGTGGAATCAATTTCAACTACATTCAGACCAACACTTTCTATACATTTGATATAATCGTTAATCATTTTCTTTCTTGCACCTACAAGAATTACATTAATGAATTGTCTTCCTTCAGATTCTCTTTCACCTGTAATTATGTAGTCTATTTCAAGTTCGGTCATAGGTACGGGAATATAATCTTCAGCCTGAAGCATCACCATGTTCCTGATTTTGTCGTCAGGAACTTTCGGAAAAGTTGCAAATCTTACTATAATATCCTGGTTGTTTACGCCAAGGACAACATTTTTGTCCTTGAAGCCTTTCAACTCCATAAGTTTTGCTATATTTTCAGACAAAATATCCGTATCGGCAACCTTTCCTTCTTTGACTGCACCATCCGCAAGCTCAATCCTGCCCCATGCGGAAATTACCGGATTTTTTTTACTGCCTGAAATTTCTACAGTACGTATTTCTTTCGAATCCATTTCCAAACCGATTATACTTTTCTTGAATAAACCCATACTTACCCTCTAAACCTTTTCTAATAAGATATTCCTTAAGTCTACCAGGCTGCTTTTCAGCAATCTGGATACCTTTCGCTGATTTATACCAAGTATGTCTGCTGTTTGCTGCTGAGTTTTATTTTTGAAAAACAAACTGTAAATCACTTTTTTCTTTATTTCGCTCAACTTCTGAATTGCCTCGTACAAAACTATCTTATCTTCGATGGGAAGTTTAAAACTCTCATATCTGATGCATCCTACTTTGTCCAGATTAAGCTGATCAATAGAAACCAGACCTGCCTTTAATATTTCATATATTCCTTCTTTTCTGATGTTTAACTTTTCAGATATATTTGTTTCGGACGGCAGTTCAGAAGTATTTTCATAGTATTCTTCAATATAATCTGCAACTTTTTTCTGCAGATTGTCTATGAATCCGGGCTTGTAGTATTTCATCTCCCTTCTTATATGATGCCTTATCTCACCCATAATACAGTGAGTGGCATAAGTAGCAAAAGTGTTCATGTTTTTGTCATAACGCTTTAAGGCCTTCATTACACCTTCATACCCGGCCTGAACTGTATCTTCATAAAGCATCCCGCCGCTTAAGGTATATGCTAAATATTCAATTAACGGAGTTGAAGCATTAAAAAGCTCAGCCAGATTACTTTCAGTTGGTTCAGCACTATATTTGCTATATGCCTCATTAATCCTGGCGTTAAATGTCGACACGCTATATACCTCCTGACGAAGAAACGGTAGTAAATATAGGCAAATAAAGTGCTACCAGCATTCCGCCGACAAGCAAACCGATAACAATTATTGCTATGGGCTGGATTAAAGCCTGAAGTCCTTTGGTAGTAGTTTGAACTTCCTGTTCATAAAACTCCGCAATTTTCTCCAGCAGTTCAGGAAGGGTACCCGACTCTTCACCTACAGCTACCATCTGAGTCACCATGGGCGGGAATAAGCCGCTTTGCTCGAAAGTTGATGCTATACTTCTGCCTTCCTCAATTCCCTGAACGGTTTTTTTGACTGTTTCGGATACAAGCGCACTCCCTGAAGTAGGTCCGGCACTTTCAAGTGCCTGTACGACAGTAATACCGCCCCGCAATAAAGTTGACAAAGTGCGGGTAAAACGTGCTATAACTGTCTTCAGCAGTAACATTCCAAATACAGGCATCCTGAACTTGTTTTTCTCCCATAGATCGCGACCAGTTTTACTTTTTGCAAAAAGAATAAATCCCGACACTATTGCGGTAATTGCAGCTATCCATATGTAATAGTAATTTCTCCAGGATGCTGAAAGGTTGAATATAAGCTGCGTTATTGCCGGAATATCGGATGTTTCAGGGATAAATTTCTGGAAAACAGGCACAAGAAAAACTACCATTGCAACAAACATTACAAGCGCAAATATTGCTATTGTTCTTGGATAAGATATGGCCGACTTTACCTCGTCCCTCAGAACTTTTTCCTTCTGAAGCTGCTCCGATAATCTCAAAAGTGAAGTTTCCAACATGCCTCCTGTCTCGCCCGCATTTATCATTGATATGTACAAATCATTGAAGATATGCGGGTAGAGGCTGAAGGCCTCTGTAAGATTCATACCGCCTTCTACATTGCTGTGAATAGTTTCCAACGCTTCTTTCAGCATTTTATTCTCTGCCTGCTGTGAAAGTGTTAAAAGTGCACGTGTAACAGGTATACCAGCTGCAAGCATTGCAGCCAGCTGGCGGCTGAAAAGTGCCAAGTCAGTAATTGTTGGCTTTTTTTCGTTCGAGAAAAAGCTGCTTTTCTTTTTTGGTTTATTCTCTTTTAAATCAATGACTGATAAGCCCATTCTTTTCAGCTTATCCACTGCCTGGCTGATACCTTCTGCTGAAATTTGACCATTGATTAATTGACCATTTTTGTCCAGGCACTCATAGCTATAATATGCCATGGGATTATCACCCTTCATGCTATTTATAGAAAGAATCTGTTCTGTAGATATCTCTCAACTTCTGCACGATCAATGCAGCGTTCAAGGACAGATTTTTTACTGATTTTATTTGCAGAATACAGTTTTATTAGTGCCTGATCCAGCGTCTGCATACCATAACTGTGTCCTGTCTGAATAGCAGAGTAAATCTGATGTTCTTTTCCATCACGTATCATACTCCTGATGGCAGGCGTGTCAACCATATATTCGACTGCAGCTATTCTGCCTTTACCTTCTATATCAGGTACAAGCGTTTGTGATATAACGGCTCTTAAAGAGTTGGCCAATTGCTGCCTTACCTGCATCCTTTTTTCACTGCTGAAAGAATCTATAATTCTTGTAATTGTCAAAGGTGCTGTCTGAGTATGCAGGGTCGATAATACCAGATGTCCTGTTTCTGCTGCAGTCAAAGCTATAGCAATGCTTTCGGTATCACGCATCTCACCTATCATGATAACGTCCGGATCATGGCGAAGTACATGGCGCAGGGCTGCTGAAAAGCTGTGGGTGTCGTTTCCAAGCTCCCTTTGCCGGACAGTAGATTTTTTATGTTTGTGCAAAAACTCGATAGGATCTTCAATAGTGACTATGTTACAGGCCCTTGTGCTGTTTATAATATCAATCATTGCTGCAAGAGTAGTTGATTTTCCGCTTCCGGTGGGTCCTGTTACAAGTATTAAACCGCGTGGAAGAGTGCATAACCTTTTAATGTCTTCAGGAAGACCGAGCTCTTCAAAATCAGGTATGGTAAACGGTACTGCCCTGAAAGCTGCTGCAAGCGTTCCGCGCTGAAACATTATGTTACCGCGGAACCGGGCACAGCCGGGGATAGAGTATGAAAAATCCAGTTCGTAATCCTTTTCCAGGTTTAGTCTTTGGTAATCCTTAAGGATAGGTATTATCAGCCCTTCCATGTCAGTATCACTCAATGAAGGAGCATCTAACCGGATAATTTCTCCATTGACTCTTATACATGGAGGGGTGCCTGCAACAAGATGAAGATCCGACCCTTCCCTTTCTACGCATATCCTCAGTAAATCGTCAATGCTGTAAACATAAGAAGGTTCAATATTTTGAAATCTCATATCAACCTGCATCCCTATCTTTTTTTAATACGATCCGTCGGCTAAAGGATCATCTATCATTTTTATTACATCCTTGACATACTGAACAATGTCAGGTGATGCTTCCAGATACATAATAAACAGATAGCTGTCATCCCGGGAAACATTATCGGATATAGTAAATTTCTCTTCTGGTAGACCTGTAAGCTCACAGATAAGACTTCTTCTGTTTTTAAGCTTAATCTTGCCTCCAGCAACAGAAGAATAGTCAACTGGTACCTTGATTTCATCGGTGGGAACATCAATCTCTTCAAGCTGGTTTAAAACAAACAGTCTGTAATCCTGCGGGCAAAATACCATTACGTTTTTCACAAATTGAGGGAATGCAAATGTGTAAAATTTTATATTACTCTGATTTTCTATATGCCTTAACCTTGCCATAGCTTCTTTCGCCGTAATATTCCTGAGTTTATAGACTGTTATATGGTCATGTTCCATATAATCCTGTATATCCAATTGTTCCAGAACTGATAATGCCAAATTAACTGCATCTTCAGTACCATTCAGCCAGACAGTATGCATTCTTCTGTTAAGTGAAAGAACATTAACGTCAATATTTAGCTCAGTAAGAATTGTTTCAGCTTTATCGGATGTCAAAAAGCGAAGTTGTTTCCTTTTCAGGATAAAAGTGTTGGCTATGGCGTTTTGGGGCACATCAAGCTGAGATTTTATTTCATTGACCATTGATATATCTTCTTCTATTCCGTAAACCCAAAGGGTCATAGGATTGGATTCCATAACCAGTCCACTATAAAACCCGATTTCATTGAGAACTGAATTTAATTGTTCTGCTGTAATATGGCTTAAAGTTACAGAATACAAATTATAATCATCGCTCGCGTGAGCATTTTCCGGCCTGTCAATCAAAGAAATCAGCTGAGCAACCTTGGGAAGATCACCTGGAAGACCCTGTACAAAAATTACCTTATCATTTGTACTCAGAGTGACTTTCCTTACAGGTATGGAGAGGGTATCAATCAAGGAGGACAGAATATCAGAACGTATGTACTTTAATGTGAAGCTGGTAATTGCAATTTTATCCAGATAATTATTTTCAAGCACTTCACGACTGCCTGCTATTATTGTATTTTTATCCTCAAGATATTCCTTCCCTACTGATTTCAATAAAATATTCAGGGCATCTTTACAGGTAACATTCTGAACAGAAAAATCCATTCTGACAGGCTCATCGGTATAGATAATATTACATTCCATTTTAACAGCCAGAGCCGACAGAATATCACGGATATCAGCGTTTTTAACATTAACAGTAATAAGCGTATTCTCTTTTTCTGATGAACCTGATACGCTGGCGAATACAATAGAATTAAACTGTAACATAATAAAAAGAACAAGTATCAACCCAGCTACAAATTTATTGGCTTTCATAATTTAACGCCACCTGCCATTTAATTTTGCACATGTACTTTTGAAGTAATGTCCAGTGTAATAGTTTCGCTTCCATTGCTTAGTGTCACAGTATCCTTATCAATACTAACTACTTTCCATGAACTGTCCCCAACAGTACTTCCAACTCCTACAATGGATGAGATATTTTCTGATTCCAGGATTGCCAGAGGGCTTTCTTGTGAATAAATAATTCCAGTGAGCACAAATGGTGATTCAAACGGGTCTTTCTTTACAGCAGATGATTCTTCATCAATAACGCGATTTGTCTGTGGCAAAACTATTACTTGATTTTCACTGCTTAGCCGGTTATCTTCCGAAAAATCTGCAGAGGTTGTCAACGCCTTATTTGATTTTGACAGAACTATAAATGCAATAACAACCAGTACTGCTAAAAGAGGAAGGAGAAAAACCAAAGATCTATTTTCCTCAAAAAAGAGTTTAATTGATGACTTTTCCTGCTTAACCATATGAAAGACTTTTCCTTTCATTTTTCAATCAAAATAATTAAGATTCGAGGAAAAATTTAATATTAATTGTCAATAATTAGATGAAGATAATTAATATAATAATATATTTATTACATAAAATCAAGTGTCATAGTTAAATTATGTAAAAGGTTCTGTTTACTATCAGACAGATTTAATCAGACATGTTGAAATTTAATTCAGTAAAATTAGAATACTTTTTAGTAAATAAACATTAAATCCGGTCCTGTAAATATGATCAGAATAGTTGCAATAACAATGAAAGGGCCAAAAGGAATAGCAGATTTTCTGTTAAGTTTTTTTAGTATAAGAAGAATAGCAGACAAAACACCTGCAATCATGAATGAAATGAAAAGAGAAAGCAATGCAAGTCTCGCACCCAGAATAAGACCTATGGGAAGAAATATTTTTACATCTCCCATACCCATACCGCCATCATTTTTGTATATAAAGTATGTAACCAAAGCAAATATAAAGAGGATACCTGAAGCTGAAATCATGCCAATAAGGGGAGCATACCACAGTGGCAGATCGAAAAAAATTACCGGTCTGTATAATGCATGAAACAAAAATACACCGGTTCCTCCTATCAGACCTGTAATAACAAGGCCATTTGGAATTATCATAAACTCAAGGTCTATAAACGCAACCGGGATAAGTAATGTAATAAGAAATATTGCGGCCACAGTTTCGAAAGTAAATCCGAATTTGAGGAAAGCCAGAAGCCATAATAAGCCTGTGATAAGTTCCACAACAGGATATAGAATTGAGATGGGATTTTTGCATTTTCTGCATTTCCCTCTTAAAATCATGTAGCTGATAACAGGGATTAAATCTGTAACTTTAATCTTTTTCCTACAGTTTGGACATTCTGAAGGGGGAAATATAATTGATATTTCCCGGGGAATTCTGTATATACAGACATTAAGAAAGGAACCGACACATAATCCAGTAATGAATGCCAATATTGCAAACAATAGTTTTACACTCACATAAGGAGCATCAAGCATCAAACCAATCCCTTCATGCTACGTGCCTTATAAAGTTCATCGGGTTCAGGTACATCAATCTTTATATGTTTGTCTCCATCTTTGATTATACATTCTTTGCCCGAGGTTATTTGTCCAATTATTGATGCTTTTATATTATTTTCATGAAACAGCTTCAAAAGCCCACTGCCATTCGGGACAGTAATAAGCATACAGCCGCTGGATATGAGTTTGAGAGGATCAATACTGAGAAATTTGCATATTTTTCTGGTATGCTCCAAAACGGGTATCTTTTCTTTATGTACTTCAAGACCATATCCACTTGCGCTGCCAACTTCCCAAAGAGCACCAAGAACACCGCCCTCTGTTACATCATGCATGGACGAAACTCCATAGTCAGCAGCCAGTAACCCTTCTTTGACAACACTGATATTGCTTAACAGCTTTTTGCTTTCTTCTACAAAATCATTTCCAAATTCCCTTTTTAATTCATCTTCAAAAAAATATGAGAGTATTACCGTTCCCTCAGTTGCGGCATAATTTGTAAGAATAATATCATCACCGGGTTTTGCACCCTCTGTTGTAACGAGTTTGCCTTTTTTAACCTTGCCTATGGCTGTAACACTCAGAATCATACGGTTAACCGCATCAGTAATTTCAGTATGTCCGCCTATTATATCTGCATTAACCATTTCCGAGGCTTCTTTAAGCTGCTTCATAACTTTTTCAAGTTCCCCGGTATCAGTCCCGACAGGTGCCAATATAGTAACCATTAATCCCAGGGGTTCTGCTCCGGCTGAAGCAAGATCATTACAGGCAATATTCACACCTAAAAAACCGGTTTCATCGTCAGAGCCGGTTATGGGATCTGTGGTAACAACGCATAAATCCCCTCCAAGATCCAAAGCAGCACAATCCTCCCCTATGTTTGGACGGCTTATGACTTCGGCTCTTTTCGGACTGTCATACATTTTAAGAAGTTTTTCCAATATATCATTAGGTACTTTCCCTATATTCAGCTTCAAGCAGATGTTGCCTCCTCGTTATATTGATTAGCTTTGGCATCTTTGATTTCCTGTATTAAATCGCGTGTAGTTTCAATTAATCTGCTGGAAATACGATGTTTCTGTTTGGGATCGGCATAACATGTAATAAGTCTGCTGAACCACTGGGAACTTTCATCGAGTTTTCCAAGTCGCCTGCTCAGTTCACCAACTATAAACATACATACATACTCATCAAATTTTCCTTGTGACAGATCCTCGCTGTGAAACGCCAGCTTGTAATTTTTCAGGGCATAATTCAGGAATCTTTTTTCCTGCTCTTTATCATTCTTATATCGATAAAGCCATGCAATTCTGAGGCATATTTTGGCTATTTCGGATTTGTTGGCTTCCATGGCTATAAGGTTCATTAATACAATTTTAAAGGCTTCCAGAGCCTTTTCGATAGTACGCTGCCCTGTAAAAGAACGTTTTTTCCATCTTGGTGTTATCTTCTCTTTTAATTTTGCTTTTTCGTATCTGTTTATATTTTCAAAAGTTGTCACATGCGAGCCGTAGCCACATTCCGGGCAAATAACAGCTTCATATAAAACAGGATTTTCACCTTCGTACCAGGGGCAAAAATCGGTATCCTGTTTGATTAGCCTTATTGATTTTGAACGTACCTTTGTGTATTCAATGGTTGATTCGCAAACAGGACATTCAATTTTTGAATTAAACAGAGAACTTACAGTTTTCATTTTCTTCTTCCTTACATAAATTTTTATGTTGCTTGTATACACCAGATGTAGTTACCTATATACTTTATACCATAAAATTTGATAATTAAAAAATTTTATGGTATAGCCTCATTTAATATATCCTAACAATCTCTGTATTTTCCACTGCTTCTTCAATCAGTCTTTCTTCATCCAGCACTTTTTCATATTCTATGGTCTTATCAAGCGATGGCCTGGTCACAGGATGTTTTGCCACAAACAAAGTACAGCAGTCTTCGTAAGGAAGTATTGAAGTTTCATAGGTGTTTATCCTTTTGGCAATTTCAACAACCTCATTTTTGTCCAGACCTGCCAGTGGCCTGTAGACAGGGAGGTTTACTGCATCATCAGTAACAAGTATGCTTTCCAATGTCTGACTTGCCACCTGACCTATTGCTTCCCCAGTGATAAGACCTAAGGAGCCATTTTTTTGGGCGATACGTTCTGCTATTTTCATCATATACCGCCGCATAATGATGGTGAGATACTCCTGGGGGCATTTTTGATTGATTTCAAGCTGTATGTCTGTAAAAGGAACAACATGAAGGTTAAGGCCCATACAATATTCAGATAAAATCTCCGCCAGCCTTACTACCTTGTCTCTGGCCCGTTCACTTGTGTAAGGATAGCTGTGGAAATATACGGCATCAAGTTCAACACCACGTTTAGCAATCATCCAACCTGCAACGGGACTGTCTATCCCCCCTGAAAGCAGCAGTGTAGCTTTACCGCCTGTTCCGGTCGGAAGGCCCTTTGCCCCGTATATTATTTCTGAATATAAATAAGTACTTTCCCTTACCTCAACATAAAAAATGAAATCAGGATTATGCACATCAACCTTCAGGTTTGGAAAATTCCTAAGGATAACACCACCCAAGTCGGCACAAATTTGTGGTGAATTAAGCGGAAACTTTTTGTCGCCCCGCTTTGCTTCAACTTTAAATGTCTTGTATGGATTTCTTTTTAACATATCCTCTACAATCAGAACAGCATTCTCTTTTATAGCTTCATAATCTGAAGGGATTTTGTAAACAGGACTGAAGGAAGCTATGCCAAAGATTTTTCTGAGAATAATCATAGCTTCATCCATATCGAATGCCGGATCTTTGGATTCGATATAAATTCTGCTCTGAGAACTGGTAACCTTGACATCTCCAAGTTTCTTGAGTTTTCTTCTGATATTGGTCATTAACCTGTTCTCAAAATTCTTTTTGTTCAATCCTTTCAGGAATATTTCTTCATACCTTACAAGTATAATTTTTTCCATACCAAACCTCTCTTTATATTTTTTGTACAGTTTTTAGTATATTTACAATAGCATCTGCGCAGATTTTAGCCTGGTCTTCGGTATTATCTCCGCTAAAACTAAAACGGATTGCACCCTCAGCCCATTCGGACGGAATGCCTACAGCCTTCAGCACATGGCTTGTGGTGTCTCTTCTCGAATGGCAGGCCGAACCGCTTGATACGAATATATCCTTTGATTCAAGAAAATGAAGGATATTTTCTGATTTAACACCTTTAAAAGATATATTAAGTATATTGCTAATTCCATCTTCGGGGGAATTTACTCTCACAGAATTCCCCAAGGAATTTCTCAGTTCTGTCAGCAGTCTGTTCCTAACTTTCTTGCAAATTTCAGAATCTTTTTGCATTCTGCTTATTTTTGTGGTGGCGGCAAGACCAAAACCTGCAATACCGGGTACATTTACAGTACCTGAACGGAGTTTTCGTTCATGTCCGCCACCTGTTATTAAAGGATGAATGCGTGCGCCTTTTCTCATGTACAACATCCCTACACCTTTAGGGCCATGTATTTTATGAGAACTGAAGGAAATAAAATCAGCATTCAGTCTTCTGACATTTACAGGTATTTTTCCGTATGCCTGAACTGCATCCACATGAAAAACTGTCTTTTCATTCTTCGATTTTATTATTCCAGCCGCTTCCTCGACCGGTTCAATTGTTCCCAATTCATTATTGACGGCCATTATATTGACCAGAATAGTATCCGGTCTGATTTTCCTGCTTAAATCATCAAGCAAAATATGTCCGTACTGGTCGACCTCAATATATTCTACCTCAAATCCCATCTCACTCAGAGTTTTTAAGGATTCCAGCGAAGCATCATGTTCTATCGGTGAAGTCAGAATATGTTTTCCCGAACGTTTCATAGCAGCTGCTGAACCTTTCAGAGCCATGTTTATTGATTCAGTACCACCTGAAGTAAATATTATTTCTTCAGGCTCGGCCTTTATGGTTTCAGCGAGGGTTTTTCGGGTACTCTCTAAAATTCTTTCTGCTCTTATTCCCAAAATATGAAGAGATGAAGAATTTCCAAATTCTTCACTCATTAAACGTGCCACAAGTTCAACCACTTCTTTATAAGGTTTTGTTGTAGAACTATTGTCAAAATATATCATGGTGCATCTTCTGTCTCCTTAATCCAGTGTTAGTATGCTTGCATTAACTATATTATCCCCAACTTCCATTATTGCATAGGAAGGCTTGTTTCCGCCACGCGGATATCCAAGACTCCCCGGGTTTACCAGAATAAAGGACGAAACTTTTTTCAGCAATGGCTCATGGGTATGCCCAAATAATACTGCATCATATTTTTCTTTGATGGCCTTTTTCTCAATACGGTCAGTACCATTTTTGACACCGTATAAGTGGCCATGTGTTAAAAATATATTTTTTCTGTTTACCTGCAAAACGTACTTCTCCGGGACACCAATAGCAAAATCACAGTTCCCGGCCACTGCAATAATATCTAAATCGGGAAAGTCACTATTAATTATAGCAGCATCTTTGCAATAGTCGCCAAGATGAATTATGGATTTAATATCAGGATGCTTATTAACTACTCGTCTGAACGAAAACAGTTCCCCATGAGTGTCGCTTAAAATTAAATATTTCTTCATACCGACTCCAACTTTTTAAGGTCCTCAGCAAGAAGTCTGAAAGCTTTTCCTCTGTGACTGATTTTATTTTTTGTCAAATTATCAAGTTGAGCAAGCGTTTTGCAGTATTCAGGAACGTAAAAAATCGGATCGTATCCAAACCCGTTATTGCCCTGAGGTTTCAACGCAATTTTGCCTTCCAGTATGCCCTCATAAACTTTTTCGGCAGAACTTGTCACTAAAGCTGCTGTACATCTGAACCTTGCAGTACGCTCCTCATCTTTTGCATTTTCTAAAAGGTCCACAATTCTCTCATTGCGAACCGAATAAGGCAGATCCCCCATGAACCTGGAAGAATAAATGCCGGGCTCCCCATTTAAAAAGTCGATTTCCAGCCCACTGTCATCAGCTATGACAATATCTCCTGTAAGTTTATGAATATAGCGGGCTTTGATTAAAGCGTTCTCTGCAAAAGTTCTGCCATTTTCATCAATCTTGTCAAATATACCTGCTTCGTAGGATGACAATACTTCAAAAGAACATCCGCTCAATAAATCCTTGATTTCTTTAATCTTACCTTCATTAGTTGTTGCAACAATAACTCTTTTCATACTACTCCTTTGCCAAAAGCACGTTTTTTTGTATTTCAACAAGCTCCTCTATTCCCTTTTGAGCCAGATTAAGCAGATTGTCAAAAACTTCTCTGTCAAAAGGACTTCCTTCACCAGTCGCCTGAACTTCAATCAATTGACCTGTAGAAGTCATAACCACATTCATATCAACCGTAGCATTGGAATCTTCTGCATAACACAAATCCAAAAGTTCCATATCTTCTACAAAGCCAACACTGATAGCAGCTACAAAATCTTTAATGGGTATTTCTTCGATTATTTTATTATTGACCAGGTAACTGCAGGCATCCATTAAAGCAATAAAACCACCGGTTATTGCTGCAGAACGGGTGCCACCATCAGCCTGGATCACGTCACAGTCAATGGTTATAGTACGTTCACCCAATGCTTTAAAATCAACAACTGACCGTAATGCTCTTCCAATGAGGCGTTGTATCTCATTGGATCTCGCATTTATTTTTAATATATTTCTGTCTCTTATATTTCGTACTTGAGTCGCCCTGGGCAGCATATCATATTCAGCTGTAACCCAGCCTTCACCAGAGCCTTTTTTAAATGGAGGGACTCTATCTTCAACACTGGCGGTGCATATAAGTTTAGTATCTCCAAACTCAACCAAAACAGATCCTTCTGCATACTTTGTGTAATCCCGTGTTAACCTGACTTTTCTAAGTTCGTCATGTCTTCTGCCATCCACTCTTAATTTTTCCATCATATACCTCTCCATTTTTCGATAAATTTAAACCTTTCTGCCTAATAAAATGACAGGTTTTGAAATAAATATTTAAATGGGTTCAAAAACTCCCACTGAAATATGTTATCACATGAATTGAATGTTATCCATATAAAAAAGAAACGGAAATTTTCCCGTTTCTTTTTTATATTATTATTTACTTTAGTTTACATGGAGTTTAATATTTGAATTATACTGTTGGCAATTGATTCGGCAGCCTTTTGTCTGAAGCTTTCAGTGTTGAGCAATGCCAGGTCACCAGGGTAAGACATACATGCTACTTCAATCAGGACAGCCGGCATTTTGGTTTTTCTTAAGACAACGATATCTTTATCACCTTTAATTCCGATATCACCTGTTCCAAGATCTTTTACCAGATTATTCTGGATAAGTCTTGCATATGCCTTTCCATAATAACTTGTAGGGTAATGCAGTACCATTGAACCTTTATAATTTGAAGGCATTATATTGTTATGAATACTTACAAAAAAATCAGCATTTCTGTCATTGGCGAACTTTGCCCTGTCATCAAGCGGTACAAAGACATCGGTAGTTCTGGTGATCTCTACATTAACTCCTTTTGACTTAAGAATATTATATACCTTTAATGAAATATCCAAGTTGTATACCTTTTCCAAATAGGGTCCTACAACTGCGCCAGGGTCGCTTCCGCCATGGCCCGGATCAAGCACGACGAGTTTTGATGATTTTGGAGGATTCGGATCATTAGCAGTCCCCGGGACAATAAGCAATTCATCGGGGTTTGATCCTTCAAGTATTTTGAAACTTTTGCCCGGCCCATTTGGAGTAAGCATTAAGTATGAATTTTTCGAAGTAGTGTATGTAACAACTGATTTCAATATTCCTGTATTAGTATTAAAGATACCCGACCCCAGATCGGCCAGACTTACCGGGAACATAAAAGTAAAAGTATTGTCCTTTTCGCTGCTATCTGTAACAATTGAACCTGCAAGCTGACGGTAACGGTTCACAATACCTTTATCAATGATTTTAACGGCTACATCTGTACCATCACCCAGCTCTATATTTTTCATAGTTGCCGGAACTCCCCTTGATGGTGGAGCAGGTGAAGGTGAAGGTGATGCTGAAGGTGATGGCGACGGTGAAGGTTTTGCCGAAGGCGTAGGAGTAGCCGAAGGCTGAGGAGCAGGCTTGCTTCCCTCTTTAATTTTGATTACAGAGTTACCGTTCGATACAGAAAGAGTATAAGTAATATAATTAGGATAAGAAATTCTGATTATGGTTTGATTATTTTTATCATTATAATTTATCAATACGCCTCTTATAACATCATTACCGGACAAAAATCCGTTAGTGAAACGGGTATCCTTGCCGGGAATAGTAATCTGAAGCATTTTTGACTTTTCCCTGTGTTCCAGCTTAGGCTGGTTAGTGCTCGAAGACTGGGAAAGAACAACTCCTTCCAAAGTGACAACACAAGTATCCCCTGACATCGTCCAGGAAGCAGGGCCATTTTTGGTTATAATACTACCTTGCCCAGAATTGCCTGATGGAGATGGTGAAGGT
>ERZ773359.2395-NODE-2395-length-23669-cov-7.481325_pt1 | contig 23669 bp, 24 predicted proteins | sample MGYA00374955_ERZ773359 | MGnify/ENA primary metagenome ERZ773359 (study PRJEB29098, sample SAMN04486028) | biogas fermenter metagenome | study: EMG produced TPA metagenomics assembly of the Biogas fermentation microbial communities from Germany - Plant 4 DNA1...
CTGCCGGCGGTATCAACTGTGCCAAGGAAGTGGAAAGTCAACAACCTTGGCCGGTAGTGGGTACAGAAAAGATTTTTGCCTGGAATCCTGACTTTATTTTCTGTACCAACGGTTCCGCTTCAGAATACGAACCGGCAGACCTGCTCAATGATCCAAACTGGCAAAACATCACGGCGGTTAAGAATAAAAAAGTACTTTTAGTCCCCACTGACAAGGACTCGTGGGAATATCCCAGTTTATCCACCTGCCTGGGTTTCCTGTGGATGTTGTGCCAGATGTATCCCGAGTACTATAGTGAAGCAGAGTTTCTGCAGGAAGTAGATCTTTTTTATGAAACCGCCTACGGCATGACCTTTGCACTAGATTTTTTGGGGTATGAACAGTGAGCAAAGCAAATGAAAGGGAACTGGAAGCCAGATTAAAGTACCGCTCAAGGCTGCTGATTGCAGCTTTACTGCTGCTCTTAATAGTTACGGCTGTGCTTGCACTGTGTACCGGTAAGTATCCCCTGAAACCGCTGGTCGCCCTCTCAATACTTTTGGGTAAAACAGACGTTAACGACGTCATGGCCTACAGTGTTGTCTGGGGACTACGTTTACCGCGCATCACGGCAGCCATTGTCTGCGGCGCAGCACTTGCCATGTCCGGCACCGCTTATCAGGGTATTTTCAAGAATCCGCTGGTTTCATCGGAATTTTTGGGCGTCTCACAAGGTGCCTGTGTCGGGGCAGCCATCGCCATCCTGCTGCACGCCACAAATGCACAAATCCAGCTTTTTGCTTTCCTGGGCGGGCTGTTAGCCGTAGCTTTGACTCTCCTCATACCTGCTTTACTGCGCAACAACTCCAATTTAATGCTTGTCCTGTCAGGAATTATTATTGGCGGCGCCCTTAGTTCGGTACTCGGCTTTGTCAAATATATAGCCGATCCCGAAACAGAGCTGGCAGCCATTACCTACTGGCAGATGGGCAGCTTTACTTATGTCACCGGCAAACAACTGGCAAGCGTATTCTTGCCTATGGTTTTAGCAGCCCTGTGCTTATTTGGTTTAGCCTGGCGCATTGATATCCTCTCTTTAGGTGAAACTGAAGCGCAAACTCTAGGTACTAATGTGCCCCTGGTGCGTCTTTTAACCGTTCTTTGTGCCACCTTATTGACGGCCAGTTCAGTCTGTATTGCCGGCACTATCAGCTGGGTAGGCCTGGTGATCCCTCATTTTGGTCGCATGCTGGTAGGAACGGGAAACACATGGCTGCTGCCCACAGCCTGCATCAGCGGCGCTTTGTTTATGCTGGTAGTTGACACTGTCGCCAGAACAATCACTGCCGCCGAGCTGCCCATCAGTATTCTGACCGGGCTCATCGGCGCGCCATTGTATGCCTGGCTGCTCTATAAACAACGGATGATAATTAATTGAGGCGGAAAGCTATGCTTTATGAAGTTAAAAATATCAGTTATACTTACCCCAACAGTGAGAAAATGGTTTTAAAAGGGGTTAGCATGTCCATCAGTAAGGGCGAGATTCTCTCTATTCTGGGACCAAACGGCAGCGGGAAAAGTACACTGCTCAACTGCCTGGCAGGTATAATTAAACCAACACAGGGTCAGATACTGCTGGACGGGCAGGACATCAGCAAAATGTCCGGCAGACAAATCGCCCGCAAAATCGGCTATGTACAGCAGACGCACATTCCGACCTTTGCTTATTCAGTCTTTGAGTTTGTCCTGATGGGCAGGGCGCCTAAAATCAGCTTCTTCGGCCGGCCGCAAAAAATGGATGAAGAACTGGTATGGCAGACATTAGAAATGCTAAATATTACCCACCTTGCTAACCGTCCCTATACAAAATTAAGCGGTGGTGAACGCCAGCAGTGCATCATCGCCCATGTTTTGGTTCAGGAACCGCAGGCTATCTTGTTTGATGAACCGACAGCTTTCCTGGATTACGGGAATCAAGTCCGTATCCTGCGTTTAATCAAAAGTTTAGCCGCGCAAGGTTATACCATCATCATGACCACCCATAATCCCGACCATGCCGTGCTGTTGGGCGGCAAAACGGCGCTCTTTCAGCAAACGGGCGAGTTAAGCTGCGGCAGAACCGGCGACATTATCACGGAAGAAAATTTACAGCAAATCTACCGGACCGAGCTGCGGCTGCTGTATATCGACGCACTCCAACGCCAGGCCTGCCTGCATGCTAAACTATAAAAGGAGGAGAGAAATTATGTACAAAAAAGTAACAGTAGTGTTGTTAGCTTTCTTATTGCTTTTTACCCTTGTCTCCTGTAGTTCGCCTGAGACCAAAGAGAATTCAGATCAACCTGCCAATTCTACCGGGCAGCAGGAGACACCGCCGCCGGCAGGAGATGGGCCTTCAGCATTTGAGCAGCAGCAGGAACTGGAAGCCGCCGGCACGGGCGAATTTAAAAATGTACTGCAGGCAGGCGGGACTGTTGACGGTGAGTTCAGCCTGAAAATTGGCGAGCATACTTTCACCGAAAAAGAGGCGGCAGCACTGACCGTCTATACAGCCGAGGTAGATGTCCTGACAAAGGTGGAAGCCCACAAGTATACATTTGTTGGCTACAGGCTGCTGGACATTTTAGACCTTTATGATCTGACAGTAGACGGTGATTTTTATGTTGTTGCCGCTGATGGTTATAAAATCGCCTGCAAAGGTGATTCACTGGATGCTAACACCATGATTGCCTTCAGCAGAAATGGCAGCACAAAAAACACTCCTATCTATGCTCCCTGCTCCAGTAAGCTTGCTCCCAATTATGTCACGGAATTTGCCGAGTTGAGGCTTGAGTAACATGAACTGTAACTATTGTGAATGGCGCTGCAGCCTGACCCGCGGTGAAGGCCGCTGCCGGATGTATACCTTTAAAGACGGCGTCATTCAGGAAAAGTATCCTTTCACCTGGTCGCGCTGCCAAGCTGAGGAAATCGAGAAAGTTCCCATCTTCCACTTCCTGCCTGACGAACGAATTTTACAGCTCGGCTCATTTAACTGTAATGCCAGCTGTGCTTACTGCATGAATGCCAGCATTGCTGAGCCACAGCAGGAACTGGCAACTTTTGTATTACAGCCAGAGCAAGTTGTGACTTTAGCCAAACGCGGCCAGTATAAAATTATCCATTTTGGCATCAATGAAGTCACGGTCAGCCTGCCCTCTGCGCTCAAAATTGCCGCCCTGGCCCGGCAAAACGGTATCTTAACCGGTTGTTCCACCAATGGCTTTTTAACGGAAGAAGCAGCAGCGGCGGCAGCAGCCGCCTTTGACTTCTTTAATCTCAGTTTAAAATCACTGCAGGATAGTTTTTACCGGCAGCATTTAGGCCTGCCCACGGTGGCGCCTGTACTGAGAAACATACGCTATCTTGCCCAACACACCCACCTGGAAATAACAACTCCCATCACCAAAGATAACGAGGGAGAAATTCCCGCCCTTGCCGCCTGGCTGGCGTCTGTCAATAAAAAAATACCCTGGCATCTCTTCAGACTGCTTCCGGCCCATAAGCTTGAGCATGCCGCCCCACCTGCAGTCATGACCCTGGTCAACACTGTAACTGCGCTGGAAGACAAACCATACTACATCTATATTGGCAATTTTGTGGGCTCCAAGTGGGTAAATACACACTGCCGGCACTGCGGTGAAACCGTAATTACACGCTTGTCTGACGGAGCATGCGGCGCCCGGCTGCAGGCCAATTACTTAAAGCAAGACCTCTGCCCGCACTGCGGCAGCAGGCAAGATATTGTTGTGGAGGTAAACAAATGTACGGCTTAATTGATGTCGGTGATTGGCAGACATATGTAGATCTGAAAACCGGCCTGGAACTGGACACCGGCCAACCGCCCATGCTGGCAGAGCTGCTGAAGAACAGTCCTTATCCCGGTGACGGTGAAATCTCAGTCAGCTGGGTCAGGCAAACGGCAGAACGCATTATCAGTTTATATGACCCGCATTGGCTGATGCTCACCTATACCCAGCCTGTATTTGCACAAAATACCGGTTTACAGCCGGAAAGCTTACAACCACTGCACCGGCGCATTATTAATGATATCCTGGAGCTCTGCCGCAGCAAAGCCTATGAAACAGTAATCGTCATGACCGGCGCTAAAGTACCGCTTAAGGAGGAAATCATCAATTTACCTACTACCGGGCTGCTGGAAACATCACCCTGGGGCTCGGCACTGGCCGGTCTTTCCGGCGCCGTGCCTGAAGATGAAGAAATCCTGCTGCAGCAGCCCTACATAAAACAAGTTGTCAGCAAAACAGATATCCTCACGAAACATCCGGAGGCAGATGAAAATTTCCGCTACTACCTGCCGGATTATTGTCTCGTCGCCGCCGACGGTTATTTGTTTCGCGGTTTTAACAGTCATTTCCCCAAGAAAAAAACACTGGCAGATCTCTGCGCAGCCAGCATTCCTGTCTACAGTACCTTAGGCACACCAAACCATATTCGAGAACTTTACGGTATCATGAAAAATGCCCTGCTGAACGGGAAAAAAGTCTTGCTGGCAGTCATTGAAGGTTACCGTGCCGATGCAGCAGTCCCCTCAGGTTTCCATATGTGCGGCAATAAAGATGAATGGTATAGTTATGCAGGACTGGCACAATACCTGCTGCTGTCAAGCGGTAAGGCATTTTACGAGACTCCCTACCCCCCTGTCTATAACCGGACCAAGAAAAAAAGAGAAACTGTTTATCCTTTTTCCGGTTTCTTTGTTTCGATCCCAGCCGACACACTTGGTGACCTCCCCGGCATTCGTTCCGCAGTCGTCAGCAGCCGCAGCATGATCGTCCACATGGCGGCTAACGCCGACCTGGCAATAGAATGCTACTGCCGTGATAAGAGCACCATGGGTACAATGGCAGCCATTAAACAAGCCCTTGCAAGTTCACTTGCCTGACTGCGTCAGCAGGAATACAAAAAAAAGTGCACATCTTCCAATCTCTTGATGTGACACTATTTTTACATGCTTTCTTTTGTCCTCTTTGTTCAGTACATGCCTTTCCCCGCTTGCCGCCTAAACTTATGTCTTTTCTTTCTCCATGAAAAACATAGATACCCCGCCTAAACCGACATGAGTCCCTACTGCAGTACCCATTTGCATAATATAGATATCTCCGGAAAAATCTGTTTCAGCTAAAATTTTCATTTTTAAGGTTTCAGCCAGACTGAGATCCGAGCTGTAGCCAATGATAATAAAATCAGTCAGATCTTCCTGATTCCTTCTCTTAAATTCTTCTACATAGAATTTAAGGGCCTTGTTTGTCCCTCTTTCCTTGGCTACAATAGCTCCCTTTCCGTTTTTCATCGACATAATTGGTTTGATTTTGAGCAGTTTGCCGAGGAATGCACCGGCATTTGTCAGTCTACCGCTTTTAATCAGGTTGTTCAAATCATCTACACAGAGAAAATGTTTCACCCTGGTTTTGTGCTGCTCATTAAAGGTAATTAACTCTTCAAAGCTATATCCTTGTTCGATTAATTTAGCACTTTTCAGAAGCAGCCAGCCACTGCCGTGGCTCATGGACAATGAGTCCAGCACATAGATTTTTATCTCTGTGTCCGGATTATGCTCATAAAAATAATCCCTGGCTAAAACAGCTGACTGATATGAACCGCTTGTTCCACTGGACATACAGATGCAGAGAAATTCAGTATAGCCTTCTTCCATTGCTTGATATATTATCGTCAGATAGTCTTCAGGATTTGGCATGGAAGTAGTGGGAAGTTCCTGCAAATTAGGCAGCAGCTTAAAAAATTCATCAGCCGTAATATCTATTTTATCCCTATAAGTCTTTCCTTCTATAAAAATCCTTAGTGGTGCTATCCCGATATTATACTTCTCCACTATCTCCTGCGATAAATCACAAGTTGAATCCGCCATTAACTTGATCATTTTATTCCCCCATTGCTTGATTGTCGCATTCCTTCTTTTAAGTTCAAATCTCCAACATTATACCACAATACAGCGCTGCTTAGATTAAAAACCCCTGAACATAAAAAGGTTTTTTATTTTGCGACAAAATTTAACCGCCCGGTCTTCAGGCCGTGCGGCAGGACTAACATATTATTTCAAAACAAATCTTGCCGGCAATATTATTTCTAAAAGTATCAGAGGGTACATTACTGCACCTCTGTTTTTTTACATGCAAATATTTTAAACTATTAATCGTACAGACAACCGACGCATGAGGCTCATTAGAGAAATCTCCGACTTAAGAATACTCATGCTGTAAAATCTTCTTCAAGCCCGGACTTAAATTTCTCAAACATTTCTTCATTATAGAAAATCAACCATGATTTTGCTATCTTTATAGTTAATAACCGTGCAACCAAATTCGGACAACATCTCCTGCAGCAGTGTCTTTGACTCCCAGCAATCAAAACACCTCCAATATAACTGTAACTCACTTCCATTATTCTCCACCATCCACAGCAATTCCTACCCAGATCATGGAAAATATGTTAATCGGTTGGAATCTTTTAGGAATGGTATATATATACTTGAGCTGCACATACAAAAAAGCCCCAACCAAGGAGGCTCACAATTACCATATAGAAAATTTGATACAGCATATTTCTCTCTTCTATAAAAATAATATCCACGTTAACAAATTTATTATGACTGAAAAGCTTACGCTGTTACGGGCATCCCGGCGCATTTATAACCAAACCTGACTCACGTATTTTATCCAGTAATCGCTGAATACGGACGGTGCTCCCTTCCTTTTCACGAATCTTATCAACTAATTTTTGTATCTTTTTAGAAATCTCTTTCACTAATTCAGGTCCTCCGTCCTTGCCGCCTTTGGACAAGAACAAATCAAGGTAATTTTTAACCAGGTCCTCTTTTAATCCCATGTCTGCCCTAGTTATTTCCTTATTTCTTAAATCCCTGGCATCGCATAATAATACCTGTGCCACATCTAACTTTTCTCCCATAGTCATATATAACCTTGCTTTTGTGTGTAAGCTCCATGCATAGCCCCGAATCGCCCAAATATCATTGGGATACTTTTCAAATATCTCTCTCCTAATGCTAATGCCATGATCTACTATTTTAAACATTTTAGTTTTTTCCGTATCAATAGATTTAAGAGACAAATTTCTTTGTTTGTTTAACCATCTCAAAGTATAGGTGCTGTACAGATTACATGAAAAACCAATAACGTCATGTATAATTCTGTTTCCCTGATTCTCTTGATAAACTAATTCTGCTTCCTGTAGCAGTGCCAGGCACTCATCTCTTAACAGACCGGGGTTTTGGCTAGCATCATTTCTCAGTGCATAGATTCTGTTCTTTCGAATATCCAACTCCAGCAGTTTTCCTGTAAAGGGTCTTATTTCCTGGTAGTCCCTGGACAGGATTATTCCCTTTTTACATAACATATCAGCATCAGTGGTATATCCGAAAATGGCCTTGTACCAACTCTGTGTCTGCAACACCTTAATTTCATAAAACAAATCAGGCTGTTTTACTAGCTCTGTATTTATTTCGCTAAATAAAGCATCGGCTGCTATATAATCACCAATTGCAATACTATAGGCATACTTAAGGAGAAGTACCCACCTCTTAAGTGTCTTATTTAGAGAGAGTCCCTCGAGTACATCTATACATTTTTTTGTTTCTGCATACATCCCGTGCTCTTGGTATTTCTCTGCTATAGAAAGAATATTTTTCGGAAACAATTTTCTTTTTTTAAAATAAGTGAGCCAGTCCTTAAATTCATTCTCATTTAATAATGATATTTGTTCCCAGTCTTCCTGCCAACAAATATCACCGTTTTTTTTAATATATTTGGCTCGATTATGTGCATAATTGCGATACATGCAATATTTTTCTTTGCTATTATCACTGTCTAGGATATATCCTACAAAAAAGTAGATATCTGGTAAATCCATTTGGTAACCAAATGAACGTATGGGGTTTTTTCCCCTTGGTCTTTTTTTTGTATAAAACCTTTCTTCTTGATTATCCCTATCCAATAATGCATGGTAGTTGCGCCCAACCAAAACAGTGCCCTTTGAATTATATAAGGATAGTCCTTGCGCTGTTAGAAAAGCTGGCAGTTTTTTTAATGTTTTTAAAAAGTCAGCAGTTAAAGTACTTAAGGATTCTACGTAAACACTGTAGTCAAAGATTAGGCTTCCATGTCCAATCCCATAACGATTCCTCCAAGTCATGATTGCCCTAATATTGTCCAGTAAACTTTTCAGTTCCGGATAAATACACTGGATTTCATATAGCTTAACACTGATAGATATAATTCGGCTACTTTTCAAGGAGTTTAGTTGTTCACATTGTTCAATGCACGCAGCCCACAAATACGAAATAATCACTTCACACAGATTTGTTATTTTCCAACATGACTCCGTAATACTGCCTTGATGCATCAATGTTTTAAACCTGGCATATTCAAAAGCTATAGGACCAGGCAGTTGTTCCTCTTCATCTTCAGCAAGCCAATCTAGCTTTTTCGAGAGGCACATAAGTTCCTTATCTAACAAGGTGACATTACCAGTACTGCTTTGCGATCCAGACCCTGTGAACACAATTTTTCCTCCTTTCAAATCTAAAACGACTTTATTGAGGAAGGGACTGTTTAGCGGGTATCTTGATAATTTCCATACCGGCCTAATCCTTTAGCTGACTTTATTGTTAAGGTGCAAATCAAATGACATAATATGGTTATTTAGGTAATCCCTTTTGCAATCATACATGTCAGGATTTTCACCTGTAACAATTGATATCATACCTAAAATCGCCAGTCCCTCTTTGTTTAAATAATAGCTTTCTCCCAACAACAGCTCATTTCCTGTCAATTTTTCATCACAATTGACTGAAAATTTGAAATATAGGGATGCCAATAATCTCTATTACCTGTCCATTCATTAGCCATTTCTTAACAATATTAATGCTGCAAAATCCTTTTATGATTAACTTGGCAAATAAAAATGGTTTGAGGACATCCCCAAACCTTTGCTGTATAAGGATTTATGATTTTGGCGGGAGTAGGTGGGAATCGAACCCACCACGGACGGATCAACGCCCGCCATCGGATTTGAAGTCCGAGGCCCTCACCAGGTAGACATCTACTCCCAAACGTATTATGACAGAAAAAGCTCGATAAATCAAGTTTTGTGACATGTTACATCCTGGCAAAAGAACTAATATGGCAAATATGGTAACTGCTGCTGAAAATTAATGGCACTAACCCCGGGCAAATAGGCCGGAATAAGTTATAGACATATGCTCAATACTATGCTATAGTAGTAATGGGCATATGCTAATTACTTTTAAGCGGAGGTTCGCCATGAAAATAGCAGTCAGTGTACAAGGAACTACCTTGGATGATCCTGTTGATGAACGCTTTGGTCGGGCAGCAAGATTTATTATTTATGATTTGGCAGACGAGTCATGTGAAGTACTAGATAATAAACAGGTGTATAATGCTCCGCAGGGAGCAGGCATTCAGAGCGCGCAAAATGTGATTAATGCCGGGGCAGAAGCGGTAATTACGGGGCATGTCGGGCCCAAAGCATTTAAAGTCTTAAAAGCTACCGATGTGGCTGTTTATCTGGTCCGGGATTTTACTGTACGGGAAGCAATTACAGCTTTTAGAGCAGGTGAACTGGAAAAAGCAGAAACAAATGATGTAGAAGATCATTGGGTATAAAAAAAAATTTTTTACTTTGAGGGAGAGATGGAAATGATTATTGCTGTACCGATGGTAGAAGACCAGCTTTGTCTGCACTTTGGGCACTGTGAAAAATTTGCATTTTTCGCAGTGGATACTACAGAAAAAACGATCAAAGAAGTTAAAAAACTTGTGCCGCCACCTCATCAGCCCGGCGTCTATCCGCAGTGGATTAGAGAGCAAGGTGCTGATCTTGTGATAACCGGCGGCATGGGTGTGCGTGCCCAACAGCTTTTTCAAACGGCAGGGATTCAAGTCCTAACCGGGGCCCCCGCCCTTACCCCTGAAGAAGTTGTGCAACGTTTTCTCCAAGGCACACTGGAGTTAGGCAGCAACACCTGTGACCACTAACCGAAAAAAGAAGGGTTGAGTACCGGCTCAACCCTTCTTTTTTGTATTATTTTTCTAGTGCTTATGCACCCAATGCCGCCGTCAAACGCTGCCAGAGCTTCTCTATTTCCCGAGTTACCTGAATATTACCGGCTTCCACCGGCGTTTTACCTGCCTGCAGAGCCTTAACGACCTTCTGGTCAAAAGGGATCCTGCCAATCACCGGACAGTCATGCTGTCGGCAGTACTCTTCTATTTGCGCCGCCATCTCCGGATTAAGATCATATTTATTGATACAGACAAAACTGGGAATCTGGAAGTGGCGCGCTGCAGCCAGCACCCTTTCTAAATCACTAACGCCGGATTTAGTTGGCTCCGTTACTATTACCACAGCGTCAGTACCGGTAATGGAGGCGATCACAACACAGCCGATACCGGGTGAGCCGTCTATCAGCAGCCATTTTTCCTGCTCGTGGCTGGTAAAAATTTTCCGTCTGACTTCCGTTACCAGCTTGCCTGAGCCTTCGGCACCAATATCGAGCAGGGCATGGGAGAAAGTACCCTGCAGTGTTTTTGTCAGATAAGTTTGCCCCGTTTTCACTTCTTCCAGACTGATAGCTTCCGCGGGACAAACTAGAGCACAGGCACCGCAGCCTTCACAGTTTAAAGAGATAATCTCGTATTCATCACTTATGGCCGCAAACCTGCAGGCATCATAGCATAAACCGCATTTCCGGCATTTAGCGGCGTCTTTTACTGCTTCTTTAGCACCATAATAATCAGCCTTGTTAAGCTCCTCACCCGTAATTAAAAGATGCAGATTGGGAGCCTCAACATCACAGTCCGCCACCATTTTATCTGCTACCAGCTGGCATAATGAAGAAACCAAAGTACTTTTCCCCGTACCGCCTTTACCGCTGACAAAAGCTATTTGCTTCACTGCTGCACCCTCTCTTCTATTTTGTGGTATAATGCGCGAAATTTATCCTGCCAGTCAGGGTAGGCTGTCGTCGGCAGAATACCCCGGGAGTAAGCAGCGGCTATGGCCTGGGAGAAGGGAATCTCCAGCAGCAGCTCCACGCCCTCCCGCGCACAGAATTCCTGCACAGTTTTATTATCCGGCGCAGCTTTGTTTATAACAACACCGCAGGGCAGCTGCAGCATTTTAACCAACTGTACCGCGATTTGTAAATCATGCAGACCGAACGGTGTAGGTTCAGCCACCAGAATACAGTAATCACAGCCTGTAATAGCTTGTACAACCGCACAGGAGGCACCGGGAGGACAGTCAAGCACAACCGGCAGTTCCTGGTGCAGGCGTTCCTTTAACTGCCGAATGATCGGAATGCTGATGGGCTCACCAATCTTTAGTTTCCCGTGTAAAAATGTATTATCGGCATTAGCCTCTATCACACCGATTTCCCTGTCTGTCTCTGATATGGCACCCTCCGGACAAGCAAGCAGGCAGGCTCCACAGTGGTGACAAATTTCCGGAAATACAAGTACCTGCCCCTTTACTACCGCCAAAGCATTAAACTGGCAGACTTGAGCACAGCTGCCGCAGCCTGAACATTTAGTCGCATCAACTTCAGGTATGGGCACATAAACAGGAACGGTGTCAGTTAATTTCGGGCTGAGAAAAATATAACCATTAGGTTCTTCCACATCACAATCTATATATTGGCAGGCAGGGAGTGAGGCAGCAAGGCTGGCAGCCACAGTTGTTTTCCCTGTGCCCCCTTTACCGCTTAACACTGCTATTTTCATCGTTAACCTCCCACTACTTTTAAGTTATAGGCATATGCTCATATTTATTCTATAGTTATTTTTGTCATATGTCAATTACTTAATGCTGCCGGTAATAGTGCCAGTCTTATTAATGAGAGGTTTGCAGCTGCAGCGAACATTGGCGGAGGTTGGGGGAATAAAAAACGCCGGGGTTGTTAGCTTCCGGCGTTGATTATACATGGTTTGTGGTTTGTGGTTCCTGGCTCTGATCCCACCTTTCCCTGCCATAAAATTTACCCTTTTGGTTTAAACAACAGGGAAGCCAGGAAACCAAAAATTATGGCCGATGAAATACCTGCACTGGTGACTTCAAAGATTCCGGTCAGGACACCGACAAGCCCGGTGGTTTTAGCCTCAAATAAGGCTCCTTTGACCAGGGAGTTGCCAAAACTGCTGATGGGGACAGAGGCACCGGCACCGGCAAATTTCACTAAAGGTTCATAGAGCCCCAAACCTCCCAGGACAGCACCTGTAACCACCAGGGCAACTGTCATATGAGCTGGGGTCAGACGAAAAACATCAAGCAGTATTTGACCGATGACGCAAATTGTACCACCTACGACAAAGGCAATTAAATATTTCTCCATTTTAATCTCCTTCCCGCTCCATTACTACAGCATGCGCAATACAGGGAATGCTTTCTTTTTGCTGATAAGAAAGGGGCGACAGTAACGCACCGGTGGCCACCACCAGGATTCTTTTTAACTCTCCCCGGCGCATACGGTTTAAGAGATGTCCGTAGGTTACAACAGCAGAACACGCACAGCCGCTGCCGCCGGCCATTACAGGTTGGTCCTTTTTATAAATGAGTAAACCACAGTCGGTAAACTTATCCGGCGGGATATCAATACCTTGTTCCTGCAGTAAATCTCCGGCTATATGATGACCTACTTTGCCTAAATCTCCCGTGGCAATCAAATCATAGTGCGCTGCGTCTACATTAAAATCCCGAAAATGTGCTTTGATTGTATCAACAGCTGCCGGCGCCATCGCTGCCCCCATATTAAAGGGATCACTAATGCCCAGATCAACAATGCGGCCAATTGTGGCACCCGTCACCCGGGGACCGTTACCATTTGCCGCCACTAAAGCAGCCCCGGCACCGGTAACCGTCCACTGCGCCGTCGGCGGGTTTTGTGCACCATATTCGGTAGGATAACGGTACTGTTTATTAACAGCACTGTTGTGGCTGGACACGGCGGACAGAACATAACCGGCACCGCCCGCATTGATTAAAAAAGCTGCCAGCGATAAACCGGCCATAGAAGTGGAACAGGCGCCAAAAAGCCCCAGATAAGGTATCCCCAACGTTCTGGCAGCAAAGCTGGAAGAAATAATTTGATTCATTAAGTCACCGCTTAAAAAGAAATGCACATCTTCCTTGTTCAGACCAGCTTTTTGGATTGCTTTTTCACAGGCATCTTCCAGCATTTTTTTCTCTGCTTTTTCGAAACTCGCCTGACCTAACCAGATATCTTCGTACAGAATATCGAAATCCTGAGCTAAAGCACCGGCCCCTTCAAAGGGCCCACCGACTACAGCAGTACTAATGATCACCGGCTGTTTTACAAAAACCCAGCTTTGACGACCCTGCAGCATTTAGAAACCACCCAGCTTTTGTATCGTAATTTTGATGATGGCGACTACAAAGGCAGAAAATACACCAAAGGTGATCACAGGCCCGGCAATTTTAAACATATTGCCGCCTACACCCAACACATAGCCTTCACTGCGATGTTCAATGGCGGCAGAAGTAATAGTATTGGCAAAACCTGTAACCGGAACAATGGTGCCGGCCCCGGCCCACTGGGCAATATGATCATAAATACCCAGACTGGTTAAGAGGGCGGAAATAATGATGAGTGTAGCTTGAGTCGGACTTCCCGCCGTAATTTCCGTAAAATTAAAATAGGTCATATAGAACCACTGAAAAAACTGACCAAGGGTACAGATCAGACCGCCGGCAATAAAAGCATGCAGGCAATTGGTCAGCACCGGTCGTTTGGGTTCCCTCTCTTTGGCAAACTGTTGATACTGCTGTTGGGCAGCCGATATGTTTTTATTCTGCTGATTTGACATAACTGCTGTCTCCTTTCTTTAAATCCCTCACCCCTCACTTATTATCTGAAATTAACTGCTTTTACATACCTTTGTTTACAGTTAAATTGCTCCTCTCGTTCACCGGTGCTGTCTGACAACAGGGGTTTTCACTGTTAAGTTTTCCGCAGAATAAAAAAAGCTAACCCAAAAGGTTAGCTTTTTTATTCTGTCTCTGTTTCATCAGGACTATCTGCAGTTGTCTCTTCCTTATCATCAGCGGCTCTGTCTGCCAGCTCTGCTTCAACCGCCTTGATCCAGGTTTTCGTCGTCTCAACCAGATCCTGTTCAGCTTCCGGGTTTAACTCTACTACTTTCTGCCACTGGGCCAGAGCCTCCTCCGGTTCATTAAGGCCAAAATAAAGGAAAACACCATAATTAAAGTAGGCCTTAGCATTTGCAGGATCAACAGTGATGGCTTTTTCGAACTCTTCCTGGGCCACCTCATTATTATTGGAAGCATATGCGGCCACGGCACGGTCAACGCGCACATCAACATTATCCGGTTCCAGTTCCAGCACCTTACCATAGGGCTCCAGTGCTTTAGCAAAACTCTCCACTGATTCTGCCCCTTCATTCAGCGAAGCATGAAGCTGTCCCTTAGTGTAGTAAGAGTCCCCAAGTTTCTTTAAGAGCTCCACATTCTCCGGATCATCAGCCAGACTTTTTTCGGTTTGTGCAATAACTGTTTCCAGCTGTGTCAGCTGACTGCGATAAATATCTCTGGGATCATCAGATGGCGGCGGGTCTGTAAGACTAATAATGGCAGCGGCCAAAGACGAAAGAATAAGCCCGCCACAGATGATTAAAATAATTGCCTTAACCAGCGGCTGATTTTTCTTTATCTTTTGCAAAAAAAAGACCTCCCCTTTTGTCTGGTCTGGCTCTGGTTACAATTTCAATTATACCAAAACAGTATGAAAAAATCTTGAATTTTTTTAGAATGATTACAGGTAGGTAAGAAGTTAAGAATACAGCGGCAGATAATGGGTGAGGATAAATTGTAATTACACTAATAGGTGATAAAATTGACATTAACTAAAACACCCTTGTCGGAATTACAGGCTCTGCCTCAGTTACAGCAGGTTGAAAACCGTTTACAGGAATTAAGCCGCGGTACGGATCTCTGGACTACCCGTTTTTCTGCCGCTGTTACGGCAGGCGGCAAACGTTTCCGGCCGGCGCTGGTGCTGCTCTGCGGTTCATTTTATCCTGCCCGGCAAAGTCAGTTGGTCGATGTGGCGGCTGCGGTGGAATTAATCCATACCGCTTCCCTGGTACATGACGATATTATTGACCATGCCAGCTTACGGCGGGGAAGACCGACCATCTCGGCCGCCTGGGGTACACAACAAGCAGTACTATATGGTGATTTTTTATTTGCGCGTGCTTTTTCCCTCCTCACGGAACACGGTTTAGCCAATGTCCTAAATAAAATGACCCGGGCTATTAGTTTGATGTGTGAAGGTGAAATCGAACAAGCTGCCAGGCTTTATGACTGCCGGCTGCAGGAAAAAGATTATTTTGCTTATATTTATAAAAAAACTGCCTACTTCCTTTCTGCCTGCTGCGCGGCAGGAGCAGAAGTCTGCGGGTTAGAGCAAAAACTCTGCCGCTGCCTGGAAGCTTTTGGTTTACAGCTGGGGCAGGCCTTTCAGCTGGTTGATGATTTATTGGATATTACAGGTGACAGCAGCACAACGGGTAAACCTGTCTTACAGGACTTACGGGAAGGATATCTCACCTTACCTTTAATCAAACTGCTGCAGCACCCGCTTTACAGCGCGCGCACTGAGCAGATAATTGCAGAAAAGCAGTTTACAGCTGATAATCTGCACTTTATCTGCCAGAGTCTGCATGAGAGCGATATTATTAAAGAGGTATACCAAAAAGCCCGGACACTAAGTGCCCAGGCAAAAAATGAGCTGACACAGCTGCCGCTAAAACCGGCACGGGTGCTGCTGGCAAAATTAGCCGACTATGTGGTACAGCGTTCCTACTAATTTTCTCCGGCTAAATTTTCCCCAGCCTGCGCAGCAGTAAACAGCAGCGGTGCAGCCATAACGCCTCGCTGCCGGCGCTGCGCAGCAGCTGCTGCGATAATTTTTTCCGTTCCGGTGCTTCCGCTTTAGGATCAGAAAGATAGAGGGCCAATAATCCGTTCACCACAGTTTGGTGAAAAACGGAGCGAGGCAAAGCAGCAGCCCGCCGCAGTGATTCAGACAAAAAGTTCAGTATCCCCCGTTCTGCCACTAAGGGTGAGGGATAGCAGTCGACAAAATTCAAGTCATGATGCCGGCGGTCTTCATCCAAATCGATAAAGTAATCCAGCAGGATATGAAAACCACACAGCCAGGGGAAATAGCAGTTCAACACCTGCTCGATTTCACCGGCGGTAACAGGGCCTGCTGCCGCCATAGCTGTTAACAGAAAAACTGCTAAAGTCGACCCGGCGGCAGCAGAAAACTCCCACCAGTAAACATCCGGAGCTAAATTATGATGCCGGGAATACCAGTGAACAAGCTTTTCTATCCGTACTGACTCGCCCAGATGCTTATAGGCCTGTAAATCAGCATACAGCTGCATCAGCCGACGCAGTGCAGTCCGTACGTCCTGATAACCGGGCAAACTGACCAGGACTGCCCGACAACTGTCCACCAACTGCTGTAAATAACCGCCATCATTACGATGGGGATAATGTTCATACCAGTCCCGGCAGGACTCCTCTGTATCCACGGCGGCGATGATTGCCTGATGCAGCCGGCGAAAACCTGCTTCATCGACACCGGGCACACGATCACACAGATTGTCCAGGTAGTCACTGATTGTTTGTAAGGTGACAATGAAATGAAGCAGTTCAGCGCTTTTGTGACGTGTATAAAGGGCGTAAACGCTGCCGCCCTGGCAGTGAAAACGTTTTTTACTAATACTGGCTAAAGCTTGTTTGCGCAGTTCAGGCTCCGGAATAGTGCCGGCTTTGGCTGACCAGACCTCTAGTTTCCGCTCGACAAGGGGGAAAATTCGGGTAACATAAGGTACAATCAGCGCATAATCAGTGGTTTTTTCGAGTATGGGCAGCAAGCTTGTACCTCCAACAGCTTAAGATTTTACTCTCCTTACTATTTCCTAAAGCAGACGTCAATAGTCATACAGCCATAGATCGTGAATTTTGTGCAGCAGAAAACAAAAAGAACCCGCAATGGGTTCTTTTTATCTGAAAAAAGGTTTCTATACCGTATGCTCATGTTTAGACAGCGGCTGCCTGCCGATAATTAATCTTGCCGTCTACAGAAATCTGTATCACCTCTACAGGGACACTGGCTCCGGCAAGCCGCATGGCCTCCCGTATGATACCCAGCAGCCCACTGCAGCACGGCACTTCCATAATAACAACGGTTATACTTTTTAAATTGTTGGCGTGAATAAGTTTGGCTAACTTTTGCACGTAGAATGCCGCATCATCCAGTTTCGGGCAGCCAATGGTTAAGGCACGGCCGCGCAGGAAGTGACGATGAAAATCGGCATAGGCAAAGGGCACACAGTCTGCGGCGATTAATAAATCGGCCTCTTGAAAATAAGCAGCGGTAGGATTTACCAGACTTAACTGCACAGGCCAGTGGCCTAAAGCAGAGGGAATCTCCTGCCCGTCGTCTCCTGCTTCCCCTGCTTCCGGCGCATTTAAAGTTCGTGCCCGCGATCCGGGACAACCCTTAAAGGTCAGTGCTTGTGGTGCTGACTGCTCTTGTGCGGTCAGAAACTGCTGCACCGCTTCTTCATCAAAGGCCTCTGCTTCCCGCTCAATGATCGTCAGTGCACCCCGGGGACAATCTCCCAGACAGGCACCTAAACCATCACATAGATTGTCGGCAACCAACTTTGCTTTGCCGTTGACAATCTGCAGCGCACCTTCGGCACAAGAAGGGATACACAGACCACAGCCGTTACATTTTTCTTCATCAATATGGATAATTGCTCTTTTCATCAGTTTTAACCTCCACAAATTGCTTTAGGTTCAGTATATCATGGCTTTGTAGAGGGTGCTGTGATCTAGATCATACCTGCAGCCTTAGATACCCCAGAACTTTTTTATCACCCGTGCCGGAGGTTTAGGCGTCAGATAGGCAACAATGACGAAGGCGGCAAGTGAAATTAAAAGGGGAACAACAATTGTATGCATACCTAAAGGGCGCGGTAGATAGGTGTTAAAGAAGATATAAGAACCGATACCGGTAATAATAGATGCAAAAGCACCTGCCGTATTGGCGCGCTTCCAGTATAAGCCGAGGATCACCGGCCATAAGAAGGTAGAAATTAAACCGGCATTGGCGTATAAATTTAACCACACCATCAGTTCCGGCGGATTAAAAGCGGCGGCAAAAGTAATCACGCCGATAGCTACCGAACTAATGAAAGTTATCCGGGCCGTCTTTTTCCCTGAGAGGTCAAATAAATTGGCATAAATATCATTGATAATGGCGCCAACGGCGACAAGCAGCTGCGAATCTACAGTTGACATTACTGCAGCCAACGGTCCGGCCAACACCACTCCCGCCAGCCAGTTGGGGAAAAGCTTGGTGACAACCGCGGGCACAACTAAATCGCCGGTAGAGATATCTGCTACCAGCACACGACCAAAAGCGCCAAGTAAATGCATCGCCAGAAGTAAAAAATTTGACACTGCGGTACCGTAAATGATCGCCCTGTTTAAACTCCGGCAGTCTTTATAACCCATGGCCCTGGTGGCAACTTGCGGCAGGCCGACAACAGCAAAACCAACCAAAATCCAGAATGAAGTCACCCAAGCCATCGAAGTAAAAGTGGGATCGGGTCCATAGGGTGAGATCAAACCGGGATCAAGGGCAGATAAGCTGTCAACAATGTTTTTAACACCGCCACCGGCCGCAATGGCTGCAATAATTAACACCAGGGTACTAATGCTCATAACTACACCCTGCAAAGTGTCAGTGAGCACAACGGCGCGAAAGCCGCCAACAATGGTATAAATAATTACGGTCAGCGCAAACATAGTCAGCGCCACCTGGTAAGGCACATTCACTGCTCCCTGCAGCAGGCGCGCCGCTCCGACAAACTGCGCTGTCATGGCGGCAATAAAGAAAAATACTACTGAAACTGAAACTAACAGTACCAGTGTTTTATTCTCGTAGCGCTCCTTGAGAAAATCAGTGACTGTCACGGCATTAATCTTACGCGCCACAATGGCAAATTTTTTCCCCAACACCGCCAAAGTAAAATAACCGGTGGGCATTTGGGCCATGGCCAGAAACACCCAGGAAAGGCCCATACTATAAGCTGTGCCGGGACCACCAATAAAACTGCCGGCACTTAAGTAGGTAGCCACCAGCGTCATCGCCAGCACAAAGCCTCCCATTTTGCGGTCACCAACTAAATATTCTGTCAGGAAGCCCTTGCCTTCTCTGCGGCTGGCCTGGGAAACATATTTCATACTGTAAAAACCCAGGATATAAACAGCGACAAAGTAAAAAAGCAGCGGAAGGAGCACATCAAAGCGGGCACCGGCCATCTTATATCACCTTCCTCCTTCCTGCTTCTTTTCATCAAGGGGACCAAGGGGCATATCTTGAAAGTATTTTTTTACCATGACGGCGGCCAGCACAGTAAACAAGACGGCACCAACAATACAGCTCATAAAAAACCACAGAGGAAAGCCCAATATATAGCTGTAGTTTTGCACTGACTGTGAACCTGCACCATAACCCCAGGCAAACCACCACAGGAGGTTAAGCAGACCCAGTCCTAGTCCCATTAATGCCTCTTTATTACATTGACGATAACGAGGATCCTCAACAAAATCGACATCTTCCGCCGTAGTTTTTTCCTTCATCCGGGTTATCTCCTTTCACACTCGTTTAGCAGCGTTTACTATGCCTAAGCTTGCTTACCAAGCCAGTGGAAACCACCGGCAGGTCGGCTGCTTAAGCCTGACTCCGCGTAAAGTTGAGGAGGCCGCCGGCCAGAATTATCTGCAGCTGCCGCTCTGTGAGGTCATGCTGGACGGTGAAGCTGCGGCCGCTGGTTTCGTTGCTGATTTCAATTGTCCTACCGACCTGAAGCTGCGCCGGCAGCGCTGTCAGCGACAGCACATCATCCTGCTGCAGCTCATCATAATCTGCTTCATCACAAAAAGTCAGCGGCAAAATACCAAAGTTCACTAAATTAGCATAATGAATACGGGCAAAGGATTTGGCCAGTACAATTTTTACACCCAGATACATCGGCGCCAGAGCCGCATGCTCACGACTGGAACCCTGACCATAGTTATGACCACCAATGACTATACCGCTGCCGGCTGCTTTGGCCCGTGTGGCAAAATCGGGATCAATACCGGCAAAGGCAAATTCACTAATCGCCGGGATATTTGAGCGTAAAGGCAGTATTTTAGCTCCCGCCGGCATAATATGATCGGTCGTAATATTGTCCGCCACCTTTAGCAGTACCGGTGCTGTTAAATCAGTCGGCAGGGGATGATTGATGGGCAGCGGCTTAATATTAGGACCGCGCACGACCTCCACACGCTCGGGCTCAGCTGCCGGAGGAATAATCATGCCATCATCAAGCAGGAATTGTTCCGGTAAAACAATACGCTCATAAGCTCCCAAGATGCGGGGATCAGTCAGCCGTCCGGTCAGTGCAGCAGCTGCTGCCACTTCAGGGCTGGCTAAATAAACATCGGCACTGGCAGTACCGGAGCGTCCCGGGAAGTTGCGGTTAAAAGTCCGGACGGAAACGGCCTCAGAAGCCGGCGCCTGCCCCATACCGATGCAGGGTCCGCAGGCTGATTCCAGAATCCGGGCCCCGGCAGTAATCAAGTCTGCCAAAGCTCCGTTTTGGGCCAGCATAGTTAACACTTGGCGTGAGCCGGGGGCAATAACCAGGCTGACATTGTCATGCACTCTTTTGCCCCGGAGTATTCTGGCTGCCTGCATCAGATCAGCATAGGAGGAGTTAGTACAGCTGCCAATGGCTACCTGATCAACAGGCAGCCCCTCAAGCTCCTGTACTTTTTTCACCGCATCGGGGCTGTGGGGACAGGCCACCAGCGGTTCCAGCTGTGAAAGATCAATCACTATAGTATCATCATATGCCGCATCCTCATCAGGCAGTATTTCCACCCAGTCTTCTTCCCGGCCCTGTGCGGTCAGAAAAGCTCTGGTCACTTCATCACTGGGGAAGATGGAGCTGGTTGCACCTAACTCTGCTCCCATATTGGTAATCGTTGCTCTTTCAGGCACAGAAAGAGTCTTAACTCCCTCTCCGGTATATTCAAGAATTTTACCTACACCGCCTTTAACACTGAGCCGGCGCAGTATCTCTAAAATAATATCTTTGGCCGAAACCCAGGGCTGCAGTTGGCCTACCAGTTTCACCTGCATTACCTGCGGCATCGTTAAATAAAAAGGACCGCCGGCCATGGCTACTGCCACATCCAAACCACCGGCACCAATGGCCAGCATTCCCAGTCCGCCGGCTGTAGGGGTGTGGCTGTCTGAACCCAGCAGCGTTTTACCAGGCACACCAAAGCGCTCTAAATGTACCTGATGACAAATGCCGTTACCCGGCCGCGAAAAATAAATACCATATTTAGCAGCCACCGTCTGTAAAAAGCGGTGATCGTCCGCATTCTCAAAACCGGTCTGCAGTGTATTATGATCAACATAAGAAACGGAAAGCTGCGTTTTAACACGGGCTACATCCATGGCTTCGAACTGCAAATAAGCCATAGTACCCGTTGCGTCTTGTGTCAATGTCTGATCGATACGCAAAGCAATTTCTGTTCCTGGCTGCATTTTACCGGCAGCCAGATGCGCGGCAATCAGCTTGCGTGTTAAGTTCTCTCCCACTGTTCTCCCCCTTTCTAAATCTTCATTTGAATTTATCATTAAAGATTTTTTTTGTCAATGAATAACTGCAGTTAAGGCGCCGCTGAAAAGAGAAAAGAAGCCTTGATACTCAAGGCTTCAGCACGACTGGAAGTTCACTATTTAGCTGCAGTTTTATCGGCTTGAGGCTTTTTTTCGCCGATACTAAGCAGCATGTTGAGTAGAATACCGAAGATAGCTGCGCCGGCAATGGTGGGCACCTGCAGACCAAAGAAAGGAATGCTGCCGTTAAAACCGTACTGACCACCAATACCGATCACCATGATGGTAGCAATAATGGCAATATTTTTGGAGCTAAACAAATCAACATTCTTTTCTACCATAATGGCAATACCCTGGGCAGCAATGGCACCAAACAGATAGACCTCCAAACCGCCGATCACTGCCGTAGGGATAGCATAAATACTGTTGATCAGCGGAGTAAAGCAGGAAATAACCATGGCAATCAGCGAGGCACCAATTAAAACAGGCACAGAAAATACTTTGGTAATGGCCATGGCACTAATATTCTCACCATAATTAGTACCGGCAGGCCCGCCAACAAAACCGGAAACGATGTCGCCAATACCATCACCAATTAAATTAAGCCCCAGCAAATCCGCGATGTTGTATCTTTTCTTTGAGCCTTTCTTTCTGGCTAAATCATTGACATAGATATCCAGCTGGTAAACATGGGCTGTAGATTCGGGAATAGTGGCAATGGCAATGGGCATGATGGCAGCTATCGCCAGCCACGTTGGTTTAGGCAGGGTAAAAATAGGGAGCGCAAAAATACCAGTGTTTGCCGTCTCCGGCAGCACTTTAAAGAGGCTAATCCCTGTCACCAGTTTAATAATGTAAGTTGTGGCGCAGCCAAGGGCAGGTCCCAGCAGCAGCGGCAGCTGTCCCCAAACCCCCTTGAGATAAACTGAAAAGATAATGGTGGAAAGAAGGGTGACTAAGGAAATAACCCAAGCCAGATTGCTGGCCAGTGGAATTTGTGACTCGACCACACTGATGGTGCCGGCAGTATCAATGGCAATGGAGGCGGCATCCTGCAGCGCAGTGGCAGCCAGGGTTAAGCCGATAACCATGGCTACGGGGCCGGTAACAGCAGCCGGCAGAATTTTTTCAATGACATCCCGGCCAAATCTGTTCACAATCAAACCGGCCGCAATGGAAACAAAACCTGACATGATAATTCCGAATTGGGCGATGGCGATTTTGTCATTTAGGGGATATCCGGCAAGAGCCTCGGAAGCCATCAGGCTGCCGATGGCGGCCACATAAGAGAAACTGGAACCATAGTAAAGTGGGATTTTACGACCTGTAACTAAGAGAAACACAATTGTTGCCAAACCACTGGCAAATATCGTCGTGGAAATATGGAAGCCAGTGATAATAGCTACTGCCACGGTGGCCGGAAACATTACAATCACCTGCTGCAGCGCATACAATAAGAGCTGCCACAAAGGTGGGTTCTCGTCCGGAAGATAACCACGCACATACTCATTGTTCTGCATCTTTACATCCCCCTGCTAAATTATTTGGTACCCGAGATTGCGTCGCCATGACAAAAAAAATCTTGTCCGAGCGCACGAACAAGATTATACCTCAATCAGTATAAGGCTATTCCGCTATTATAACCTTTTTCATAATATCTTGTCGGCATCTCTGTACCATCTTAAAAATATTATACTTTCGTCATGTTATCATAAAGTTATGTACTTTTCAACACTTTTTTAAAATCCGAGGTAAAACATATATAAGGCAATGATGGTCATTACTATACCCAGCAGGATTCGTATCATACTGCTGAACTGACCGTATCTGC
>ERZ773359.2396-NODE-2396-length-23660-cov-5.713917_pt1 | contig 23660 bp, 19 predicted proteins | sample MGYA00374955_ERZ773359 | MGnify/ENA primary metagenome ERZ773359 (study PRJEB29098, sample SAMN04486028) | biogas fermenter metagenome | study: EMG produced TPA metagenomics assembly of the Biogas fermentation microbial communities from Germany - Plant 4 DNA1...
TATATTATTATATCTACTATTATATCTTTTTAATTTTCTATGCATTTCTTCTTCTTTTGTAGTTCCTATCTTACAATCTTCTTTTTTGGTTATATATTCATCGTATCTTATTACTGCTTCTTCATAATCTTTTACAGCACACTTCCCTACCTTATCACTCCATAAGGCTAGAGCGATATTTCCTTCTTCATTTACTATTATTTCTCCAGCATCTGGTTTTTCTCCTCTTGCATTTAATTTATTTTCACTTTCTGGATAGGTAAACTTCATTTCTTTTGTTGATGTACCATCTAATATTTGACCTACTACTTCATATTCTGCTGCTTTCATCAATCCATATGCAGAATCTATAAATGCTCCTTCTCTTGCTTTTTGTACTATATTCCCTATTATAGGTATTGTTATTAATAAAAGTATAGATATTACTATTATTACTCCTAATAATTCTATTAAGGTAAATCCTTTACTTTTTTTCATGCATTCCCTACTTTCTATATTAAAATGTTACAATCATAAACTTATAGTAATTAACAATCTTTTTATCACTTAATGTATAATGTGGTATATAAAATATTTTTAAACAAAAAGCTTATTCATTGTATTTTTTTACATTCTTATTAGTTAACTACTTTCTTAAAATTATATTATTTATTTTAATCCCTTACATCAAAATATTGCTATTAGCCATAAAATTATGTAAACACAATTAAAAAGATATTAAATTAAAATCTTCTATTAGCTATCAAAATATCATAAATAATTAATTATTGTTCATGGTTTTACACATGTATTTTAATTAATAATTATCACTCAATTATATATTTCTTACACTTAGTTTGTTAAAAATTCTTAATAAGTTTTGTAATCATAAACATATAAAACAATATAGATAAGTTAATCAAATTTATCGCCCTAATTGATAACTTTATTTCTTCTATTTTTAAAAATTTACTTTATTATATAACTTTTAAATTAAAAGAGCTTTTTTAAACATTCGTTACATTTTCATGTAGGGCCAAATTAATTCCATTACCAATAATTTCACTTAATTTTTTAATTAAAAAATCTACTTCTTTCGGTGTTACCATTAAATTATAACCAATAGGAGTTAAAACTTCAAAAATTAATTGTTTGATTTCATTTTCATTTAACCCCCCTATCATTCCTAATAATTTTTCTTTGTCTTGCTTTTCTATTTTATAATCTTTTTTCAGATAATTAATACTGCCCATTGGAATTAATTTATTCAACGGATTATTCATGTTATGCTTTGAATAAGTAAAATGTCTAAGCATATAATTAAATGTATCACTTACTATCGTAACCGCATCAACCACAGTTGGTATACCTATTGCAACAACTGGAACTCCTACAATCTCCTTGCTAATTTTTTTTCTGTGATTTCCAATACCACTTCCAGGATGAATTCCCGAATCAGTCATTTGAATAGTTTTATTCAATCGTTCAACAGATTGACTTGCTAAAGCATCGATAACTATTAATAATCCAGGTTTTAATTCTTTAACTGTGCTAGTAATTAAATCGCTTGTTTCAATTCCCGTAGTTCCCATAACTCCCGGTTTTAATGCACAAACACGGCGAAATCCTGTTTCGAGATTTCCTAACATATATAAATGATTAGTAACTAAAACATTATTAATAACTAATGGTCCCAGCGAATCAGGTGTAGATTTTTCATTTCCTAATCCTACTATTAAAACTAAATCATCTGGTTTAATTTTTAAATGTTTAATTAGTTTTTGTAATTGCAAACTAAATATTTTTTTTACTTTCTCTTGATTTTCATAATCAGTAACATCTTCAAATTCAATGGTAATATAACTTCCTACAGGTTTTCCTGTCTTTTTAGAACCTTCCTTATCCAAATAAACAGTTGTAATAGTTATATCTTCTTCCTCTTCTACATGTGATTTAATTCCTGTTTTGGTTTTCATATTAGCTATTGCTTCAATTGCTAAATCTGTTCTTATATTATATTTTTCCAAATCTATTTCATGACCCATTTTATCACCTACTTTTTATTTTGCCAAATATATTTGTTTTTATTGCTTTTTTAATTATTTTTTGTTAAAATTAGTATGTTAATAACTTGGGAGGTGAAATAAATGCCAAATTTAAAAAATGCTATTAAGCATATGAGAGTAAGCGCGAAAAAGAATGAAAGTAATAATGAATATAAAGCCAGTATGAAAACAGCTATTAAAAAGACAGAAAAAGCAATTTTAGAAAATGATAAAGAAAAAGCAAAAAACGCTTTAAATGAAGCAATTAAAAAAATCGATAAAGCTGTTAAAAAAGGCGTAATACACGCAAATAAAGGCGCGCGCGACAAATCAAGATTGACTACTAAAGTAAATAGTATGGAATAATTTATACTTTTTGAACATAATAAGAAAAGGTGATTATTTGAAAAAATTTATACAAGTAGTAGTATTATTATTAATTTTAATTCTAACTATTAAATATCAAAAAGAAATATCAAATTATATTATCTTTAATTTTATTTATAAAAGGGAAATAGTTATTGAAGATTCTAATCAGTACAAACTTGATTTTAATTTTCAATATTTGAAAGAAACCGACAATTTTATACCGCGCAATAAGAAGGAATTGATAAATATAATCTACACCATTTTAAATAATGGATGGAGTAATTTCACTTTTTATTGTGATCCCAAATATACTACTTGTATTGAAGATATTGAAGAATTATCACAAGATTCAAGTTTTTTATCAATACTGAACAATTTTATTCACCCTTTTAACACGTATAGCACTTTATACACTAATTACAGTACTTTTGGGCGAATAACCATTGAGGTTGATAAAACGTATAGCCGAAGTGAAATCGAACTTTTAGAAAAAAAAGTTGATGAAATATACAATGCAGTTGTTAAAGATAATATGTCTACTGTAGAAAAAATAAAAGCGATTCATGATTATATAATTAATACGACATCTTATGATTCAGATCGCTCTGATGCCATAATATCAAAAAACTATGATTATATTCCACTATATCAATCCCATAAAGCAGTAGGACCCCTACTTCAGAATAAAGCAATATGCGGAGGATATAGTGATGCAATGGCACTTTTTCTAATAAAAATGGACATTCCAAATTATAAAATCTCCAATCAGGATCACATATGGAATTATGTCAATTTAGATGATCAGTGGTATCATCTTGATTTAACATGGGATGATCCAACTTTAGAAAATGGAGAAGAATTATTAATTCATGATTATTTTTTATTAACAACTGAAGAATTATTTGCTAAAAATAATAATCACCAATTTAAGGAAGATATTTTTCTAGAAGCAGCTTTAAAAGGCACCTACTAGGTGCCTTTTTCATTTGCCAAAGGTATTTTAATTTCAACTGTTGTTCCTTTATTGAACTTGCTAAAATAATTAATTTCACCATTATGTGCTTTAATTATTTCTTTTGAAAGCGTAATTCCAAGACCAGTGCCATTGGGTTTAGTTGTATTAAAAGGTTCTCCAAGTTTTTCTAATTGTTCTTTTGAAAGTCCAATACCATTATCTTCTATACATATTATTACCCATTTGTCTTTCACTTTTGATGATATTTTTATATTACCGACTCGTTTAGGATCTAATGCTTCAATACTATTTTTAATAATGTTGATAAAAACTTGAGTTAACCGATTATAATCACCATTTATATAGAAAAAATCACTTACAATATCAACTTCATAATTGATGTTTTTTTCTTTAAAAATAGGAATGAAATTATCTATAACATCTTCTAAAACAGCATTAACATCAATGCGCTCATATTCTATTTGTATTTGCGTCATAGATAAAAAATCTTGTAATAAAATTAGTGTTCTTTCAATTTCTGCTTTTAAAATAGGAACATATTTTTGACTATGTTTAATATTATTAACATCAAACATCTCTAAATATCCTTTACAAACTGCTATTGGATTTTTTATCTCATGGGTAATTTTAAATAAAGTAGATCTTAATTGCTTATTTTGTTCTAATTCTTTTAAACTCATATGATATTTAATAATATCTTCAGCCGTTATATATATCATTAGTACTACAAAAATGATAAAAATATCCGAAAAAATAATAACAATTAATTTTGAAAACAATTCTATATTAATAGTTTGTTCATGAATTAACATTAAAAACATAAAAATAATACATTTAAAAACCCCTATATACCAAACATAATTTTTGTTGTCTTTAACATACAGTACATACAAAATAAAATATAAAATATATTCCAAAAATAATATTAGTAAAGAAAAATCAAAATACGAATAATAGTACACTACAATCATTAACGATAGAAAAATGATTCCCATTTTTCTTTTTCTAAGATATGCTAGAAAAAGCGGGATATTAACAATAAGAAATAATTTATCATCAAAAATAGGATAGCCAAAATTTATGACTAAATATAATGATGTTACCAAACAAAAATCAAAAATTAAATCTTTTTCTAATTTACCAATATTTTTACTATACATCACATAAAACAACCACAAAATTATTGGAAATATAAGCAATATGATATTAATCAAAATACTATCAAACAAATTCACTTATCTCACCTCAACCTAAACCAATTATAATGCATTCGTATGTCGAGGTCTGTCGAAAAAAGAAAAAAAGTGACAATTTATATCACTTTAAATCATCAATCTGTTTTTTTAGTTGTTTGGCATCTTCACCTAAAATAATTTTTAATTGATTTTCAATTTCTACTATACCTTGAGCTCCCATTTTTTGGATAGCCTCTTTATTAACAATACTAACATCCTTTACATCTACAATAAATCTGGATCTGTTGAATTCATATTTAATTATGTTGTCATGTCCTCCAAGATATTCAATTAACTTATTTGCTTTAATTTTAAAATCTTTTCTTTTTGAATAAGTTATTGCAATAGCAAGAATTAATAAAATTATAATAATTATTATGTACTGCATATATTCCACTTGTATCACCAATATAATTATACTATATTTTTAAAAAATTACCAACTATTTTAACAAAATCAAATAATTGAATAATATTGGAATTTGGTGTAAGATATTATTAGGTGATACCCATGAAAAATGTATCCAAATATAAAGTCGATAAATTTATTTTAATTCCCTTATTTTTATTTGTTATTATAAGCGTTTTAACTATTAATAGTGCCCAAGAATTTCTCCCAACACATGCTAATAATCTTTATATAAAACAACTGGTATGGTATGTTTTGGGATTTGGCATTGCTTATTTTATTATGTTTATTGGTAACGATTATGTATACCGACATGTTTGGTTTTTATATATAGCAGGTGTTGTTTCCTTAATCGCTCTTCTTTTGTTTGGCGAACCTATTAACGATGCCAAATGTTGGTTTACCATCCCTGGAGTTGGAACAATTCAACCTAGTGAATTTATGAAAATAATTTTAATTCTTACTCTTGCAAGTATGATTGATAAGTTTAATCAAGATTATTTAAATCCAACTGTAAAAGATGAATTTTTCTTCCTCTTGAAAGTTGGGGTTGTTGTTTTTATTCCAAGCATCTTAACTTTTTTACAACCTGATACTGGAGTTGTCTTAATATATTTAATAATTACCGCTGTCATGTTATTTATATCCGGAATTAGATATCGCTGGTTTGCTATCTTTTTTTGCACTTTAACAACCTTAATTGGTTTTGTATTAATAGTTTATTTTTTAAATACCGATTTATTTATTAATCTATTTGGAACCAATTTTTTCTTAAGAATTGATCGTTTACTTGATTGGTCAAGTAAAACCGGATATCAGCTAGAAAATGGTTTGAGTGCAATTGGTGCCGGCGGAATGTTTGGAAGTGGTTTTAAAAATACTCCTATTTATTTCCCAGAACCACAAACAGATTTTATCTTTGCAGTATATGCCAATAATTTTGGTTTTGTTGGCTCCCTTTTCTTAATCAGCCTTATTGTGTTTTTTGATATTTATCTTATTACTGTTGCTATTAACACAAATCAAAATATCAATAAATACGTTATTTCGGGTATCATCGGCATGCTTTTATATCAACAAATTCAAAATATTGGTATGACTTTTGGGCTTCTACCAATTACAGGAATTACCCTTCCTTTTATTAGCTATGGAGGTTCTAGTTTACTTAGTTATATGCTAATGGCAGGGATTATATTTAATATTTCAAATGAATCTTTTAGATATACAAACTAATCTCAATTAACAATAGATAATATCCCCTTTTGATTTATTATGGTAATTATTATAAAAATGTTGGAATAATTTAAAAAATAAATTTATTGTTTGATTAAAATCATTGTTATTACTAGTGTTAAAAAAAATTATATAATGTCATTATAATTATGCCCTAAATAATAGGAAAAATGTTTCCATAAAAAAAAATAAAAAAAGATATTTCTAAAATTTTAGAAATATCTTTTTTACAATAAAGGTGAAAAAATTTTTACTAAAGATTCAATTATTCTTTGAGAAAAACTTCTTTTTTGCCAAATTTCTGGCATAACTTGGTTACATTTGATTAAATCATCCTCATATGCTTCAATCAATTTTTGGACTTCTACCTTAGAATATAAAATGGCCACTACTTCAAAATGCAAATCAAAGCTTCGGTAATCAAAATTAGCTGTTCCAACACTAGCAACATCATCATCAACAATTAACACTTTGGAATGCATAAAAAGATTGCTATATTTATAAATTTTAACACCATATTCTAATAACTCATGAAAAAATGATTCAGTTGCCTTATAAACTATTTTTTTACCTTTATCATGAAGTCCCGGAACAATAATACGAACATCTACACCAGATGCTGCGGCGATTTTTAAAGCACTTGATAATTCATGATCAAGAATTAAATAAGGGGTTGCTATCCATACTCGCTTTTCAGCTTCATTAATTAATTTAACAAATGTATTTCTAATAACATCAACATTATTATGAGGACCATCTACAACAAGTTGAATCGGAACCTTTTTTCCTTTTTCTTTGCATTCGACAATATACTTTTTATCAACCAATAATTCACCCGTTGTATGATACCAATCTTTGATAAAAATTACATTGAGATCTCGAACAGCACTACCTCTAATTAATAAATGGGTGTCGCGCCAAAAACCATAATATTCATCCAAATGAGCATATTCATCGCCAATATTAATACCACCAGTAAATCCAACTTTATTATCTATTACTACAATTTTACGATGATTCCGATAATTAATACTTGGGCGAAACAATTTAAAATTAATTTTATTAAAACAACCAGTTTTTATTCCATTCTTTTCTAATTCTTTAATTACTTTTTTAGATAAATCAATACAACCAAAATCATCATACAATAGTCTTACTTCTATTCCCTCTTTAGCTTTTTTTATCAATATTTCTTTGATTTGTTCAAAAATAATTCCCTCTTTAATTATGAAATATTCAAAATGAATGAATTCTTTAGCTTTTTTTAACTCTTCCAATAAAATTTGATACTTCTTATCACCATTATTTAATATTTCTACTTTATTATTATCCGAAATTGGATTATTATCAAGTCGATCAATTAATCTTGCAATTTTAGCACGTTTCCCCAATTTTTCAATAATTCCATACGTTTTATCAATATTTTCACCATAAACTATTTTATCGATATCTTTTTCTGACAATGTTTCTTTATCGTATTTTTTGAACCGACCATATTCTAAACCTAATATTATGTAAAATAAAAAACCTACAACCGGCACAAATAAGACAAAAATAGTCCATGCAATTTTGGATTCAATTTTTTTATTTCCTAAAATAATACTTGTTGCAACAATCAATGAAATAAGATTAGTGATATATACAGCCACAACTTGATAATTAGTAGAAATATAATTATGGAAATTATATAATAAATAAATCAAAAACAAAAATAATAGCACCAATAGTTGACTTCGTTTCATACATCCTCCAATTATACTAATACTATTAAAATCATAACATCATGAGTAATTAATGTCAATTCATATCAAAAAAACTATTGCAACCAATAGTTTTTTTAAATATACATATGTTTTTCTTTTTGATAAGTAATATATGGTTCGTTTTGGTCATACTTTGTGATTATGACCGGTTTTTCTTGCTTTAAACTTTTTTTGACATCGATAATTCTTTGATTTTTCGATCCTCGAAATTTATAATTTAAAGTTTTTTTAGTTATATCAAAACGACCATCCACTAAAACATCAATGTTTTCTAACAATTCAATTATTTTTTTATTTTTCTTAGCAAGAATCATTAACTGTTCAAAAGTATACCCAGTATATGCCCATACACTAAGACCAATACTTTGGCAAAAACGGGCTATTTCGGTGGCCGCATCTAATTGAAAAAAGGGATCTCCACCAGATAAAGTTACACCGTCTTGATAACATGATTTTTTTAATTGTTTTTTTAATTCTTCAATATCTTGAAGGAAACCGCTTTCAAAATCATGAGTGCTTGGGTTATGACAACCAAAACAATTATGAGCACATCCTTGGAACCATATAACTGTTCTTAACCCTTCACCATCGACTATACTATCTCTTTGTAGCGGGGAAGCTAGTCTAACATACATCGTGTTTTACCCTATCTCTTTCTTCAGCGCGTTTACCATTGTTAAAGCGATCAACGGTTCCCACTAAATAACCAGTAATTCTTCTAATGCGTTCAAATTTAACACCATCACTTTCAGTGCGACCACATCCTGGGCATTGATCGCCAATAACTCCTGTAAATCCACACACTGGATCACGATCAACCGGATGATTGATTGCCCCATAACCTACTCCAGCATCTTTCATCATACGAACAATTTTTTCAAAAGCTTCTAGATTGTTTGCAGTATCACCATCCAATTCAATATAAGTGATATGCCCAGCATTAGTCAATTCATGATACGGTGCCTCAATCTCAATTTTTTTCGAAGCGTTTATCTTGTAATATACAGGAACATGGAAAGAATTAGTGTAATATTCTTTATCTGTCACTCCTTGAATACTACCATAAATCGCACGGTCAATACTTGTAAATCTTCCTGCTAAACCTTCAGCTGGTGTGGCTAGTAAGGTGAAATTTAAATTATATTTTGCTGAAAATTCATCTGCTTTTTTACGCATAAATTTAATAATTTCTAATCCTAGTTCTTGAGCTTCTTTGCTTTCTCCATGATGTTTTCCTATTAATGCTTTCAAACACTCTGCTAGTCCAATAAACCCAATACTTAAAGTTCCGTGTTTCAAAACTTTGCGCAGACGATCAGTTGGTTTTAACTTATCAGAATCAATCCATACACCTTGACCTAGAAGAAAAGGAAAATTATAAAGTCGTTTATCACATTGGAAAGCAAAACGATCTAACAATTGATTTTTAACTAATTCCATTTTTTCTTCTAATTCTTTATAAAACCCTTCTAAATCAGTTTTTTCGTTTTTCACTATACCATGTTTTATTCCTAATCGTGGTAAATTAATTGATGTAAAAGATAGGTTTCCACGTCCTGGAGTAATCGCTTTATTTGGATCAACTACATTCGCTAATACACGAGTACGGCATCCCATATATCCAACTTCGGTGCGATAGTCTCCTTCTTTATAAAAATGTAAATTAAATGGAGCATCTAAAAATGAAAAATTAGGAAATAGACGTTTAGCTGATACACGACAAGCTAGTTTAAACAAATCGTAATTCGGATCTTCTGGATTGTAGTTTACCCCTTCTTTAACCTTGAAAATAGAAATTGGGAAAATTGCTGTTTCACCTTTTCCTAACCCTGCTTCAGCAGCTAATAAATAATTTTTAATCACCATTCTACCTTCTGGAGATGTATCAGTTCCAAAGTTTACAGATGAAAATGGCACTTGTGCTCCAGCACGTGAATGCATGGTATTTAAATTATGAACGAATGCTTCCATCGCTTGATAAGTTATACGATTTGTTTTGGCAATAGCTTTTTCATAAGCTTGTTCAAATATTTTTCTAATTGTTTCAGTATCTTTGAAGTAATGCGAAAATTTTTCAATATTAAAATCAATAGTTTCTAATTTATCAACTTCATTCATTAATTTGTCAATATTAATAAAATTAGCAAATTCAGTAAAATCTAATAGATCATACAATTGTTGCTTAAATTGCTTTCTAAATGTTTTAACAACCCCTGGTGCCATATAATAGTCAAAAGCTGGAATACTTTGACCGCCATGTTGATCATTTTGATTTGATTGGATAGCAATAGCAGCTAACGCTGTATAAGATATAATATCATTTGGTTCTCTTAAAAACCCATGCCCGGTTGAATATCCGCCTTTAAACAATTTGTTTATATCTATTTGAGTACATGTTGTTGTTCCCATAGCATAAAAGTCTAAATCGTGAATATGAATATCACCATCATCATGAGCTTCTGCAAATTTATTTTTTAATAAATAAGCTTTCGTAAACTCCTTAGAAATGGTGCTTCCATATTGAAGCATTGTTCCCATAGCGGTATCGCCATCAACATTAGCATTTTCTCTTTTAGTATCTACTTCACTTGCTGATTTAAGACCTAAACTTTCAATAACTTTTAAAAATTTGTGTTGCTTCTTTTGATCAAAAAATAGTTGTCTTGATTGCATTCTTCTAATACGATAATTTGAAAATGATTCATATACATCTTGATAACCATTTTTTTGTAATTCTTCTTCAATCAAGTCTTGAATTTCTTCAATTTTTATTTTACCTGCTTCAAGATATTCTTTTTCAATTCTTTCAATAACTTTTACGTATATTTTATTAGCATCACTATCACCGTATTTTCTTTCTTCTTCATCCCCTTCTTTTGATATTATACTATCAAACCCTTTTTTGATGGCAATTGCAATTTTTGATCCATCAAAATCTACTCTGCGACCATTTCTTTTAATCACTATTAAATCTTTTAATTTTTCTTCGACCATTGTCATAACTTTACCTCCGTCCTTCTATTTCATTACACTTTCATTATATCCCTAACAATGATCAAAGTCAATAAAATGTTCGCCTTTTTTTCAAAAAAAAATTACTAATTTCTAAAAAGCCCTTATTTTTCAACAAAAAAGAAAAAATAAAAAAATGTAAAGCTTTATTTTTTTAAATATCTCAATTTTAAATATTTTTTTCAATTGATATTGTTTTTTGCAAAAGCGTTTTTCCCCTTTTATTTCAAGGTCTAAAGCGCATTTTTATTCTTTTTTAAGTTTATATTTTTTGTTTTTAAATTACTATTTTTACTTTTCCTTTTTTTGTTATTTCTCTTATTTTTTTAATTTTTTATTCGCGACACTTTTTTATAATGAAAAGAAATTCAATCTTTATCAAACAAAAAAAAGCGAACAAATTTAAGTTTAAGAAATTCGTGATTTATTCGCTTAATAACTCATTTAAAGTAACTATTTTTAACCCTTTATTAGATATAATATCAATAATATATTCAATCTCCTCTTCTACAATACTATTAACCGGTAAAGAGATAATTGATCCACTTTGAAGTTTTTCTTTTACTTCCAAAGCTAGATATTTCTTTACTATAATGCTTGGTCGAATTGTATAATTTTTATTAATAGCACATATTTTTAAAAATTGAACGTTATCCTTTTCACTATAACAATAACCATTTTCTTGTTTTCCTACTTTTTTAATAATGGTATCCATCCAAATAAAATCACTATGATTATAATTTAAATTATAACTTAAATTACCTATAACATGACCTTCTTTAATTAAAGAAATTACTTTTTCATTGTTGTTTTCAAACCATGTACTATCTACAAAGAAATTTCCCGAAACATTTTTTTGTTTTAAACTGCTCGCTATTTTATCAATATTTGCATTTTTTTCAACTAGAAACAGTAAAGCGACACTTCTTTTAAGCGGGTTGCCACTAATTATATATTTATCATAATTATCAGTTAAGGAAATATCAGGTTTTAATGTTATGTATTCTAAGTTTTCCGGATGAAATTGGCCGATTTTTTTTAATTTATAGTAACTTTTTAGTTCATTTACTTCACGCCCATTAATTCCAGGAATTATTGTATTATTTTTAATAATAGCGTTTACTGGTTCAACTTTATATTTTTCCTTCTCTTCTTTTATTTTAATCATTATATCATCTACTTCTATTAAAACAGTAGCTACTTTTTCGGTATATACAAAGCTTAAACAAATTAATGTAATCATCCCTAATCTTTGAAAAAAACGTTTCATCACATCACCTAGTTAAATATATGAGATTTTATTTAATTATTTCACATTTTTAAATAGTTTTCATAGTATACTATGAAAGGGGCTAAAAGATGTATAGTAATAATTATCAATACCATATTCCTTATCCATATTCTGATGGGGATCGTATAGTTGGTGGTGGTTTTGCAGCACCGTTCTTGCTTGGCGGATTAACAGGTGCACTTTTATCACCATATTTCTATCAACGCCCTGTTTTCTATCCAATTCCACCAGTTCAACCGTACTACTACCCATACCGCAGAAGAAGATTTTACTACTAATTTTTTTACCCTTGTCTATTTCGCTATTTGGTGAGAATAATTTATTCTCATCTTTTTTTGTATTTAAAAAGAAGCCTATTTGGCTTCTTCAGTAACTCTTGTTTCGCGAATAACAGTAATTTTAATAGTTCCTGGATATTGCATTTCATTTTCAATTTTCGTTTTAATGTCACGAGCAATTTTATGACTTGTTAAATCATCTATTTCATCCGGTTTCACAATCACTCGAAGTTCTCGACCAGCTTGCATAGCATATGCCTTTTCTACTCCTTCAATATCGTTAGCCACATTTTCTAATTCTTGTAAGCGTTTAATATAATTTTCTAGAGAATCATTTCTTGCACCTGGTCGCGACGCGGATAAGGTGTCAGCTATTTGTACTAATTCAGCAATAAGTGTTTTGGGTTCCTCATCTCCATGATGCGATGCAATAGCATCGATAACTACATCTGATTCTTTATATTTTTGAGCCAAAGTAATACCAAGTTCAACATGACTTCCTTCTACTTCATGGTCAATTGCTTTTCCAATATCATGAAGCAATCCCGCTCGTTTAGCAAGACCAACATTTTCTCCTAATTCTGCTGCCATCATACCTGTTAAATGTGCGACTTCAATGGCGTGTTTTAAAGCGTTTTGTCCATAGCTGTAACGAAAATTCAATTTTCCAATCATTTCTACTAATTCAGGATTTATTTTTGTAATTCCCAGTTCAAATAAAGCTTCTTCACCATATTCACGCACTTTTACTTGCATATCCTTGCAGGTTTTATCATAAACTTCTTCAATCCGTGCAGGATGAATTCTTCCATCCTTAATTAATGCTTCTATTGTAAGACGTGCAATTTCGCGTCTGTATGGGTCAAAACTAGACAACACAAAAGCCTCAGGAGTATCGTCTATAATTAGATCGACCCCGGTTACCGCTTCAATTGTTCTGATATTTCTTCCTTCCCGACCAATAATGCGACCTTTCATCTCATCGTTTGGTAAATTAACAACTGTTACCGTTTGTTCATTAGCAACATCATTGGCATATCTTTGCATAGTTTCTACTAATAAATCTTTTGCTTGTCTATCAGCCACTAGTTTAGCTTCTTCTTCACGTTCTTTAATATATGCTGTAATTTCTAAATTCATCATTTCTTCAACTTTTGCCATAAGCATTTCTTTTGCTTCTATTTTAGAAAAAGAAGCTATTTTTTCTAATTCTTCAATTTGCTTTTTCTTTAATTTTTCAATCTCCATTTGTTCCATTTGGACTTCTTTTTGTTTTTCAATTAAACTATTTTCGCGTTCTTCTAACATTTGCTCACGATTTTGCAGCGTTTGATCACGCCTATCAATATTATTTTCGCGAGTAATTAGACGCTCTTCTGCTTCTTTTAGTTCGGCTTTTTTCTCTTTAATTTCTTGATCAACTTCGCTTTTTATCTTGTATGCTTCTTCTTTAGCTTCCAATAAATGATCTCTTTTAATTTTTGCCGCCTCATTTTTAGCGTTTTTTATAATCATTTCAGCCTTTTTAGAAGCACTTACTTCACGTATATAATTAATTAAAAACGTTATTAATATCCCAACAAAAAGCCCGATAAGGACCAATAAAATGGAGAAAGCTATATCATTCATATTATACCTCCCCATATATAAAATTTATGTTAAAGTAAAATTTTTAAATTTTACTCTATTACTATTTTAATGAAAATAAAATTATAAGTCAAGAAAAAACATGAATGTATTTTGTGATACATTCATGTTATTTTTCTTCTTTTTCATTTTTCCCTTTAACTTTATTGATGCCATAATATTCTCTTACTTTTTGTTCCAATTCATTTTTCAATTTTATGTCATTTTTTAACAATTCTTTGACATTTTCTTTACCTTGACCTAGTTTTTCGTTATTATATGAATACCATGCACCACTTTTTTCAATAATGTTAGCCTCAGTAGCTAGGTCAACAATTTCACCTTCTTTTGATACTCCTTCACCATACATTATGTCAACAGTGCACGTTTTAAATGGGGGAGCCACTTTATTTTTTACAACCTTAATAGCTGCTTTGTTACCTATAATATCATTCCCTTGCTTTATTGCTTCTAATCTTCGAATTTCCAGGCGAATAGATGAATAAAATTTTAGGGCGCGGCCTCCTGGAGTAACTTCTGGATTTCCAAATACTACACCAACCTTTTCGCGAAGTTGGTTAATAAAAATAGCAGTGGTATTTGTTTTATTGATAATACCTGATAATTTTCTTAATGCTTGGCTCATGAGTCTTGCTTGAAGCCCCATATACGAATCTCCCATTTCACCTTCTATTTCTGCCTTTGGAACTAAAGCAGCAACCGAATCAATAACAATCGTACTAACTGCACCACTTCGTACCAATGCCTCACATATCTCTAGCGCTTGCTCGCCATTATCAGGTTGTGATAATAATAATTCATTGATATTAACACCTAATTTTGAGGCATATTGTGGATCTAATGAATGTTCAGCATCAATGAAAGCAACTGTTCCTCCTAATTTTTGAGCTTCAGCAATAGCATGTAGGGCAAAAGTGGTTTTACCACTTGACTCAGGACCATATATTTCAATAATTCTTCCTTTAGGATACCCGCCTATTCCAAGTGCAACATCTAAGCTTAATGAACCACTAGGTGTAACATCTATTTCTTGTTGTTTATTATCACCAAGCTTCATAATCGCCCCTTTACCAAATTGTTTTTCTATATCTTTTAACACTTGATTTAAGGTCTTATCTCCTATCGTTTTTGACATATCTTCTTCCTCCTAACGTACATTATAATTGTATATCAATATTGACATAATGTCAATACCTAAAACGAACATTTGTTTGTAATATTTTGTTAAAAAAATTTGCGCATTTAAAAAAATTCTTAATACAAATTAAGAATTTTTCAGCCTTTATTTTCTAATTATTTCTTTTCTGAAAAAATATATTTTTTATTCATGTTATAATATTGCACTGCTGAAACAATAGATAAAACTGTTGCAACTATAAGTAGAAAATCAGCAATTTGTAAATTCCATAGTTCAAATGGTAAATTATAAAAAAGGGTTAGAGTAATTCCAATCATTAAACAGGCAGCTTTTACTTTTCCCATCCAAATTGCTGCTACAACATTACCATGAGAACCTGCAATCATTTTGATGGAATTAACAACTGTATCACGAATAATAATTATAACCGGTATAATTGGATGAATAAATCCCGTAGATGCTAGGATAATAAGAACTGAATTAACTAAAATTTTATCAGCGATTGAATCAATCATTTTACCAAAATCCGTTATTAAATTATATTTACGCGCTATGTAGCCATCAAGAAAATCGGTTATTGATGCGATTATAAACAAAATACCAGCAATGATATATCTGATATCAACAACGATCTGTTCATTAACGAATAATTTTGTTACATTGATCCCGACAGCTTCAAATGGAAAAATTAGTATAGCAATAATAATAAAAGTTAAAACAATTCTTAGCATTGTTAATTTATTTGGTAAATTCATGCAATTACCACCTTACTTTCTATATGATTAACAGCAATAGTATTATCATTAAAATCATCATGTTCACTTTTAAAATAAAAATATAATCCAACTATTACTAAAATTATAATCAATATATATTGTATAAGCGGTGCGATTTTGAAGCGACTATGACGTTCAATTGTATAAGGTGATGAAATTTTTTTAGATTTTTCTTTGTTTTCATTTTGTTTTTTGACTTCTTTTATATCTTCTAATGAGATTTTTGAAGTATAATCAAACAAAAACTCATTAAATTCATCTACCAATTCTTCATAATCTAATCCAAGATATTTAGCATAATCTCGGATAAAATATTTCAAATAAAAAATATCTTGAAAAGCCTTCATATTACCTTCTTCAATATTTTCAATTTGACTTGGTCGCATTTTTAAATCCTCCGCCGCCTCTTCAATGGAAATTCCAATATTCAGGCGTTCGGCACGTAATTTTTCACCTATTTCTTTCATTACACACCACCTTTTATATGATCTCAAAGAATAATATTAATAAGCCATGTTCTGTACCTACAACAGTAGGCGACAAACATCTATCTATTGGTTTACCCCTAATGGATAAACCAATCCCACTAAAAGTTCATTTCCTTTTAGGTGGGCTCCCCTACCATAATTTGGGTTTCTCGCTCGTGGGGTTTACCACGTTTCACTCCTTCCATTTCTAGAAGGCATCGTCTCTGTGGCACTTTATGACTACTATAACCATATTTTACAACTTAGGTTACCTCGTCGCCGTTAGGGAAGAAAAATCCCTACCATAGGTTATGGTTTCCCTATGCACGAACACTACGGGCATCTCAGCACCGTGCGAGCATGGACTTTCCTCTACATTGATTTTACCAATGCAGCGTTTGTCTAAATATTATTCTTTTCGACCATAATCATCACGACCATATACAATTTTTTCTAATTTCGAAAGTCTGCTTAACAAATCCGCATTATTTACTTCAACAGTAGGAGTTTCACGAATAACTTCTAATTTCATCTTTAAGTTTCTAATTTCTTGTTTTAATCTAATATTGTCCTCAATTAACTCTTTTTTCTCTTCTTCTAACTCCTGGATAATTTTCATAAACTCTTCATAATCACGAATAATGATGTCTAAAAATTTATCCACTTCTTGTGGCCTAAACCCCCTAGTATCAATTTTAAATTCCTTGTCAAGAATATCTTTTACTGTAAGAACAATCCTATCTTGCAACATTGCCATAGACGCACCCCTTATCATCTTTATTGTATCAATTCTTTAACCCATAGTCAAATTGCAAACCTTCTTATCTTACAATATATGGATCATCATAAGTTCCGGTTCCACCTGCATAAGCAACATTTTCACTTAGGAAAAGTGCTACATGGGTTCTTGTGTTACTAGTTAGTGATGATTTCATTAAATAACCTCCACTAACTTTATACGCGCGATGAGTATTATCTGCCGCAGCAGTTATTGTCCACCAAGTATAATCAGATGATGCTAAATAATTATAATTTTGACATGATGGACTTAAAGTAGTAGTACAGTTTTCATCTAAACTTGCCATTAAGAAATCATTAGCCTGAATTAGCCCTAATGGTGCTGGTTCAGTTACAACGGAACATTCAACTTCACCAGTCTTATTTGTTTCTGAATCAGTTCTTTTTCCAACACACCAAGGCTTATGTACAATCAATCCTTTTAAATCTTCTTCAATAAACTTCTCATCATTGAAAAGTTCTAATAAATAACTTTCCATGCTACTTTTATTAAAATCATTCACTCCAACTTTAGCATTACGATCAACATTGTAACGATAATCCCATATATGTCTTGTTTTATTATCTATTTGAACAATTTTAATATGATTATCTTTATCCACTTTAACAATGTACCATAACTGATCGGCAAATTCTAAATAATTATTAACTTTGCTACCACGAAAAATATACTCACCATTAATTTCATAAAGACCATCATCTTCTGTTACAATGTTACTTGGGTCAATAATTTTTTTATATAATTCTTTAGTAACATATTTATCTCCGCAATTTAAATAAGGAAAATAAACATAATAACCACCGTTATTTGTAACACGAACTTCACCATTACAAATAATGTCTTCTTTTACCATTTTAGACATCGTTGGAATGTATTTGCCATCTTCTAAAGTTGTTACACTAATTGCTATTGTTTCTCCATTTTCACTTGGCAGCAATTCAGGATTATTTTTTAAATATTTTTTCGCCCCAGCTTCCATTTTTCTTTCTATTGTCGAAAATTCCAAATTTCGATTTTTATTTATTATTGAAATAGCAATTATAGCAACAATAAATACAGCTAATACAATTACAATGATAGTAATTAATTTTTTATTAATTTGACTTAAACTCATAGTCCAATCCTCCACTTAATTAATTCAATGTTATTATAACAAAAATTTTAGTTTTTTTCAATGAAATTAGTTATAGATAGTATGCATATTGAAAAATTAAAAAACTACTTATTCACCAAGAAAAAATAAGTAGCCAACTTAATATATTTTACATTGTCAATCATTTCATTGAATTTTTTCTCCAGATGGGTGCCTTTATTCAATTTATCACCTCATAATCAATCTACCACATATTATTTTTAAATTCATTAGTTTCGACAAAACTAGAAAATAGATGCAGATCTTTTTATGGTAATTATAGTAAATTCTGTCTTTTTATAGTATAATTATAATGGTGATTAATTAAATGAATTATCCACGTGGTATAAAAAAAGAAAAAGTTAATACTGTTAATTATGCAAATCGTGGGATGGGATTAGAATCCGATTTAAACGAAACTAATCAATATTATTTAGTTAATAATATAGCTGTTATCTATAAAAAACCAACACCTATTACTATAAAAAAAGTTGATTATATATCACCTACAAAAATCAAAATTAAAGATGCTTATTTTCAAAAACCGTCTACTACTGATTACAATGGTATTTATCGGGGAAAATACATCGATTTTGAAGCCAAAGAAACAAAAAATGAAAATTCATTCCCTCTTAGAAACATTCATAAACATCAACTTGAACATTTAAAAAAAATTATTGAACATGGTGGGATTGGTTTTTTGATTGTTAGATTTATTACCAAAGATGAAACCTTTTATTTAGATGGTAAAGATTTAATTTATTTTTTGGAAAATAGTACAAAAAAATCTATTCCTTACTCGTTTTTTCAAAAAAAAGGTCATTTAATAAACATTAATTATCATCCCCGATTGGATTATTTAAAAATAATCGATAAAATTTATTTTAAAGGAGAGAAAGTATGATGGAAAAAGCGCTGAAATTTATACTTAAAAATAAGGACACTTTCATTGTCATAGCAATTAGCGTAGCAGGACTTATTATTGGAAGTGTTGCACTTGATTTTTGGATTTCATTATTAGTTATTGGGGTTTTAAATGTTGTCTTTTTTGCTACTCCTTTAATAAATAAGAAAAAAAGAAATAAAAATAATGGAAAAAACACAAAAAAGAAAAGTTCTGCTACAAAAAAAACAGGAAAAAATGATAAAAATAAAGCAAAAAAAATCATTAAATATCTATTAATATGTTTTTTCACTTTAATTATTATTATAATTATTTGTTCCTCAATATTTATGTTTATTATTGTAAAAAATGCACCTGATTTTGATCCTAATAAGCTTTATAAAAAAGAAGCATCAATTATTTACGATAATCAAGGTAATATTATAACAAAAATCGGAGAAGAAATGCGGGAAAAAATAACTTTTGAAGAAATGCCCGAAGTTTTAGTAGATGCAATTATTGCAACAGAAGATTCAAGATTTTTCCAACATAACGGTTTTGATCTACCTCGCTTCTTAAAAGCTGCTTTTGGTCAAGTATTAGGAAAAAGGGATGCCGGTGGCGCATCTACATTAACAATGCAAATTACAAAAAACCATTATACTTCTACTGAAAGTAGTGGTATAAAAGGCATTATCCGTAAATTTACAGACATTTATCTTTCAATCTTTAAAATTGAAAAAAATTATACTAAATTCGAAATATTAGAATTTTATGTTAACTCCAATTACCTAGGTGGAAGCCAATATGGCGGAGCTTATGGTGTAGAACAAGCTTCACAATTATATTTTGGAAAAAACGCTAAGGATTTGACTTTACCAGAAGCCGCATTAATTGCTGGATTATTCCAAGCACCTAATAGTTATGATCCTTATTTATATCCTGACAGAACAGAAGAAAGAAGAAAAACCGTTCTTTACCTAATGGAGCGCCACGGGTATATTACCAGCGAAGAACGCGAAATTGCTGAGCAGATGACTGTTCATGATTTGGTTATTGAACACGAGAAAAACGATGATGAATATGTTGGTATAATTAATACTGTTACTGCCGAAGTAATAAGATTAACAGGACAAGACCCATTTACGGTTGCTATGGAAATTTATACAACTTTTGATTTAGAAAAACAACAGCACATCAATAAGGTGCTAAGTGGAGAACTATATACTTGGGAAAATGATGTTGTGGATGCTGGTATTGCTGTTTTAGATGTCAATACTGGTGGAATAGTTGCAGTAAGTCCTGGCAGACACAAAACAAATTTAAAGGGTTTTAACTTAGCTACGGATATTAAACGTCATATTGGTTCAACTGCTAAACCATTATATGATTATGGACCTGGAATAGAATTTAATAACTGGTCAACATATCATCCTTTTATTGATGAACCACATGCATATTCAACTGGAATTCCAATTAATAACTGGGACTTTAAATATGTTGGTATCACAACTTTAAGAGAAGCTCTTCGTACTTCCAAAAATATTCCTGCATTAAAAGCTTTCCAAAGTTTAAATAATAAAGATATTTATAAATTTGTAACTTCTCTTGGTTTAAATCCAGAGTTAGAAAATGGTCTTGTTCATGAAGCCCATGCTTTAGGTAGTTATACAGGCGAATCACCTGTAAGTTTAGCTGCTGCTTATGCTTCTTTTGCTAATGGTGGTTATTATATCGAACCTCATAGCGTAACCAAAATAATTTACCGTGATACTAATGAAGTTTTTGAAAATAAAGTTAAGAAAGAAAAAGTGATGAGTGAATCAACCGCTTATATGATAAGTCATGTTCTTCTAGATGCAGCTCGTTGGGGATTGTATGGTAATTATAATGTTAATGGCGTTAGTTATTGTGCAAAAACAGGAACAAGTAACTTTCCACCTGAAGTATTTGAAAAATATAACTTGCCAAGTAACGCTGTAAACGATTTATGGATTGCAGCATATACTCCAGATTATGCAATTGCCCAATGGTATGGTTATGATGAAATTTCATCTGAATATTATAATAAATTTGGTAGCTCACACTATCGCGCATTATTCCAAACTGTCGCTAAAGGAATTTTTAAAGAAAACAAAAGTTTCCAAAAACCAAATGATGTTGTGCAAATTAACGTAGAAAAAGATTCCATTCCAGCAATGTTGCCAAGTGAATTTACACCAAAAGATATGATTGTTACAGAACTATTTAAAAAAGGTACTGAACCCACTGAAGTTTCATCAAGATATGCGCGCTTAAAAAACCCTTCAAACTTACAAGCCAAAGAAGAAGATTCAATGATCAAATTAACATGGGATCCTATTGAAATTCCTAGCGCAATTGATGAAAATGAATTGTCAAAATTCTTTGCAAAATATTTTAGTGACGAAGATGAACGAAAGAAACATCTAAACGATCGAATTTCATATAATAAAAAATACATTGGCGAGTTAGGTTATGAAGTATATATCAAAAACGGTGATAAATTAGAATTGTTAGGATTTACAAAAAATAACTACTTCACAACTCCATCAACTCCAGGAACAGTTACATATGTTGTTAAATCTGCTTACTCAATATTCAAGGATAATATGAGTACAGGAGTAGAAACAACACTTGTCCAAACTGGAAATCAAGAAGTAATTGATTCTCACTTAATAGGAGATAGTGTTGTTGAACTAAATGTAGGTGATAATTATGAAGAACCTTTCCCTGCTGTAAATGTTACTGAAAACATGGATAACGTCACTCATTTAGCTACTATTACTGAAATAATTACTGAAGAAAGTTCAGGCAACAAAGTTGAAAACATTGATACTTCAAAACCTAATACCTACATAATAACTTATGAAATTAGCTATAAATCATACTCCAAAACTCATACTAGAAAAATTATTATAAAATAACAAAAACTCCAGGTTTTTACTGGAGTTTTTTATTTTTAATATATTTGCAGACATCTTTCAATTTGCAATTTTCACAATTAGGATTTCTAGCCTTACAGTGATAACGTCCAAAAAAAATCAATTGATGGTGTATTTTATTTAATTTTTCTTTGGGAAAAATTTTGGTTAATTTTTTTTCAATTGTTAATACATCATCCGTATCTTTTGCAAGACCTAGTCTGATTGCCACTCTTTTTACATGCGTATCAACTGCACAAACCGGTTCATTATAAAGAATACTTAATACTACATTAGCGGTTTTTCGTCCAACCCCTGGTAAACTTTCTAAATAATTCCTATCATTTGGTACAACACCATTGTAATTTTTTAATAAACTTTTAGATATATCAATAATATTTTGAGATTTTTTTCGATATGTCCCAATTGGTCTAATTATGTCCATAACTTCCTCTACATTAGCACGAGATAGTTTTTCCAATGTAGGATATTTATTAAACAAAGTAGCGGTAACTTTATTGACACTAACATCAGTAGTTTGCGCACTTAACATAACGGCAATAAGAAGTTCATAATCAGTTTTATAATTTAATTCACAAGAAGCCTCAGGATATAATTCTTCCAAATAATCAATTATTTTAATTGTTTTCATTGTCATCATCATTCAACCAATCATAATCAAAAATATCAACTTTTTCTTTTTTTGTCTGATGTTTTTGCTTATGTTTCATAACATCTGCTCTTGTTTTAATACCTTTTTTGCTCCAATCAAAAAGTATTCTATCGATGTAGCGCAAACTTAGGGCTCCATTATAAACAGCTTCTTTAAGGGCTAGTAAAATTAATTCATCGCTTATCTTGCTTGCTTGCCAACCATTTATTATTTCAAATTCAATTGGTGATAATGGACGTCCCATCTCTTTTTCAAATCGATCATATATATTTTGATTTTCTTTTTTCTTTTCATCACTATTAACTATTAAAAATGCCAATTTATTATATAAATTATCTAAAGATAAGTATTCAATATGAATATTATTTTCAACTCGAATTTCGATTTTTAAAATATCCTTAACTGTCAATTCATTTACTAATTCCAACACTTTAGCAGGTTCAATTTTTAAAACTTCACCTATTTGTTTCGGATTATAAATTTTATTTGGTTCATTAATTAAATATATAATTAAAATTAATTCTTCCTCTGTTATTTTTAACTCTTTATAATTTGTAAACAATATATATGGTATTGTTAAATTATTTTGTTTGATCAAATTAATTACTTTTTCA
>ERZ773359.2398-NODE-2398-length-23636-cov-65.358975_pt1 | contig 23636 bp, 19 predicted proteins | sample MGYA00374955_ERZ773359 | MGnify/ENA primary metagenome ERZ773359 (study PRJEB29098, sample SAMN04486028) | biogas fermenter metagenome | study: EMG produced TPA metagenomics assembly of the Biogas fermentation microbial communities from Germany - Plant 4 DNA1...
CCACCTTTTCAATCTTATAATTTAAAATTTAGTGGCAGATTGCCTTAATATAATATATTCATATATGTTACGCGGTGTCCATAAGTTCAAAGGTTTATTGAAAGATATGTCGTTTTTATATAAAAATAAAAAGCTTGGTTTTAGTGATCTAAAACCAAGCTCAAATTACTTAAAATTAATTATTTAGTCATAAATAAAACACCTAAAGTATTAGGACCACAGTGAGCAGATATAGTGCAGCTTGCTCTTGTAATGAAGATTTCTTTAAAATATGCCACTTCCTGAATAGTATTTTTTACAGTCTCAATTCTTTCTTCGGAGATACCTGAGTGTGTTATAAATACTCTATCTAATTTTAAATCTGTACGATCTTTAAGCTTATCTATTGTATAATGTTTCAATACCTTATCTAATGATCCTCTATATTTTTTTCCTACCTTCATTTTACCACTGCTGTTATCTACTTCTATGCAAGGCTTAATATTAAGTACATTAGCACCTAAAGCTGCTAGGGCTGAACATCGGCCACCGGCGTGAAGGAAGGTAAGCGTGTCCAACACAAAGCTAGCGTGTACATTAGACTTTAAATCATTTAATTCCTGTTGAATTTGTGCTGCAGGCATCCCTTTAGCTATTCTATCGGCAGCTTCTAAAACTAGCAAGCCTGTACCTGTAGATAGATTTCCGGAATCTACAGGATAAACATTTCCAAGCTCTTGAGCTGCAATGCAACAATTTTGGTAAGAGGATGAGATGCCTGAACCTAGGTTTATATGTATAATGTCATAGCCTTCATCTACCCATTTTTTAAAGTAGTTTATATATTCATCAGGATTTATAGCTGCAGTTTTAGGTAAGATTTTCTTAGTTTTATAAGCTTCGTAAATTTCATCTGCTGTAATATCTATCCCATCTTTGTATTGATTTCCATCCAAGATAATATGAAGAGGGAAAAAGTTTACGTTAAACCGGTCCTTTAAAGCATCTCCTAGATCGCAGGTGCTATCTGCGCTAAGAATAATTTTACTCATTGTATTCACTCCAGTCTTATAAATTAAAATCAAATTTTATATATAGTATTTCAATTTCAACTATAATTAAGATATTCGTTAATATGACAAGTTGTCATTATTTTATATTATAGCATATTACCTGTCAAGTTACTTAATATATGATAGGATTAAGCCTTTAGTATGGTTTACATTTTGCTTTTTATTTCTGTGAAAATAAGGATTAAGAAGAGAGCTTATGGAAAACATACAAATAATAAAATTAATATTGCAAAAAATGTTCGTGTCGTGTATAATATAATCAACTAAATAAAAGTAATCATGCGACTGGCGAATAATGGAATTAACCATAGGGAGCATGATTATGGGAAAGATATCGATCGCCTGGGTAAAACAATAAATAAGTTTGCTCAGGTGTTTTTTTGTTTTATATTTTTATATTTATAAGGAGGATGAAAATGAAAAATTCAGAAGTAGTACTGAAGTATGGATGCAATCCACATCAAAAGCCAGCTAAAATTTATGTATCAAACAAAGAATTGCCCTTTAAAATTTTAAACGGTAATCCAGGTTACATAAATTTTATGGATGCCTTCAATTCTTGGCAACTAGTAAAGGAATTGAAAGAGGCTACTGGATTGCCAGCTGCGGCTTCTTTTAAACATGTAAGTCCTGCAGGTGCAGCTTTAGGTTTACCTTTAAGTGATGCCTTGAAAAAGTCCTACTTTGTAGAGGATATTGAACTATCTCCAGTGGCAGCAGCTTATGCTAGAGCTAGAGGAGCAGATAGAATGTCTTCCTTTGGAGATTGGGCGGCAATTAGTGATGTTGTGGACGTGCCTACCGCTAAAATATTGAGTAAATCTGTTTCTGACGGGATAATAGCTCCTGGATATACTCCAGAAGCCTTAGAAATCCTAAAGAAAAAGAAGAAGGGTAATTATTGTATTATAGAAATGGATTGGGACTATGAACCAGAAGATATTGAAAGAAGAAATATATATGGTATTACCTTTGAGCAAATGAGAAATAAGGAAAAAATACAGGAGGAAATCCTTTATAAAAATATTGTTACAAACAATAAGGAAATTACAGAGGAAGCTAAAAGAGATATGCTACTTGCAATGATTACCTTAAAGTATACTCAGTCAAATTCTGTTTGTTTTGCTTTAGATGGACAGGTTATAGGTGTTGGTGCTGGTCAGCAGTCCAGAATACACTGTACACGATTGGCTGCTTCTAAGGCGGATATTTGGTACTTAAGACAGCATCCATCAGTACAAAATCTTCCTTTTAAAGAGAATGCTTCACAACCAGATAAGGATAATTTAATTGATCAATATCTTAGAGATGATGTTACTCCTATGGAAATTAAGGAATGGTCCAAGGTATTAAAAGAAATACCTGAAAGACTTACCAAGGAAGAAAAGGTAGCTTGGTTATCTAACTTAAAAGGTGTAACTTTAGGCTCCGATGCCTTCTTCCCTTTTAGAGATAATATTGATAGAGCTGCTCAAAGTGGAGTTAAATATATTGTGCAGCCTGGAGGTTCCGTTAGAGATGACATTGTTATAGAAGCTTGCAACGAATATGATATGGTTATGAGCTGTACTGGACTAAGGCTATTCCATCATTAATAGATGTATTTTGGCATGAGTTTATGAGAAGGGTAGATATAAATAAAGAATTTAAGAAGAGGATAAAATAGAGAATGGGTATGAAATAGCAGTTTCCTTGACATTTTTCTTCGTGCTTTGCTGAAGTGGCTAAGCAGATTTGAGATTGTTAGCAAGGAAACTGTTATTTTTTAAATTTTAAAAACTTCCTTTGGCTTAGAATATGGCTTCAAAGTCAAAATTAAACTTGATATTATACACTATTTTATACTATAATTATTTCAAAGACGAATTAATAAGAATGATTGAGAAATGTGAAGAAAATAATAAATAACAACTGACAGAACGTTTACATTGCTTTAAATCGGCTAATATTAAGTTTGAGAGTAACTGGCTTATAAGTTAAAAAAACCATATAATGGAATAAAAAGTAAAAATTAGACTGATTTTAAAAAGTCGCTTTTTACATACTTAAGGTATAAAGTAACTAATCTTGACAGAATTGAAATATGCTTTAATAAATATGGCTGTTAAAAATTTTATTTTTTGGGAGGGGTAAAGATGGGAAAAACTTCAAAAAAAGTTGAAGAAGCTACTGAAGCGTTGAAGGATACTGAAGTTGTTGAAAAAAAGACAACAGCTAAGAAAAAGACCGCAGCTGAAAAGAAAACTGAAAGTGACAAGAAAACTGAGAAAGAAACAGAAAAGAAAGCGGAAAAGAAAAGCGCAACAAAGAAAAAGGCAACTACAAAAAAGACCGCTGATAAAACAGCTGAAGATACAACAGAAACTACTGAGAAAAAGACAAAGAGAACAACTAAAAAGAAGCTCGATCCTGATTTCTACATTGAGTATCCTGGACATCAGGTGTCTCAAAAATATATAATGGAAAAATTCACTGAGATGTGGGAAAAGGACAGAAAACTTTCTGAAATTAAGACTTTGAGGGTTTACTTCAATGTAGGAGAAAGTACTGCATATTTCGTTGTTAATGAAGTAGAAAATTTTGCAATATATGTAGGTTAACAATACAAAGGCGTTTTGTTACATTTATAAAGTAACAAAACGTTTTTTTTTCTTTTACTTTCCTCTGCTAGTACTGTGAATATTAGTTTATTTGTGGTAAGATATAATTAAAGAATGATATTTAAGAATTTTTTGAATTTAATTTAATTTGTCTTAAAAGCTGAGCTTGTACTAAACTTTCCTTTTTAACAAGCATTTAGCTATATATAGCATAGAAGGAGTTGAAGAAACATGAAAGTAAACATTACAGAAACAGTACTCAGAGATGCACAGCAGTCACTTATTGCAACAAGAATGCATAGTAGTGATTTTGAACCTATTTTAGAAAAGCTGGATAGTGCAGGTTTCTATTCTCTAGAGTGCTGGGGAGGAGCTACTTTTGATGCCTGTCTTCGTTATCTAAATGAAGACCCTTGGGAAAGACTGAGAAAGATTAGATCTAAGGTGAAAAATACCAAACTTCAAATGTTATTAAGAGGGCAGAATATATTAGGATATAAGCATTATGCCGATGATGTTGTTAGAAACTTTGTAAAGCTTTCCATAAAAAACGGAATAGATATTATAAGAATATTTGATGCTTTAAATGATTATAGAAATATTGAAGTAGCAGTAGATGAAACCTTAAAATGTGGTGGCCATGCTCAGGGATGTATAGTTTATACTACAAGCCCTATTCATAACATTGACAAGTATGTGGAACTAGGAAAACAGCTAGATGCTATGGGGGTAAATTCTATTTGTATAAAGGATATGGCGGGGATTATGGGGCCTCAAGAAGCCTATGATTTAGTAAAAGCATTAAAAGCTGTTACAAAGAAACCTATAATTCTTCACACTCATTCAACAACAGGACTTGCTCCTATGACTTATATTAAAGCTATAGAAGCTGGATGTGATGGTATAGATACGGCAATTTCCTCTTTATCCGGTGGAACCTCTCAGCCAGCTACTGAATCAATGAATTATGCCTTAAAGCAGATGGGATATGAAACGGGTCTTGATGAAAAGTTATTGAAAGAAATTAATGACTTCTTTAAGCCAATTAAGACTAAATTTACTGAATCGGGAATTCTTAGTCCTGTTGTATTAGGAACAGAAACAGACGCATTAGTATATCAAATACCTGGAGGTATGCTTTCAAACCTTATTAATCAATTAAAGCAGCAAAATGCTTTAGATAGGCTAGAAGAAGTTTTAGAAGAAACTCCAAAGGTAAGAAAGGATTTAGGATATCCGCCACTAGTAACACCTATGAGCCAAATGGTAGGGGTCCAAGCTACAGTAAATGTACTAATGGGTGAAAGATATAAAAATATATCAAAGGAAGTTAAAGCTTATATAAAAGGTGAATACGGAAAAGCACCTGGCGAAATTGATCCTGAACTTATGAAAAAGGTTCTAGGGGACGAAAAGCCTATAGAGGGAAGATTTGCAGATACTTTACCAATGGAATTTGATAAGGTTAAGGAAGAAATAAAAGATTTAGCTAAAACGGATGAGGATGTGCTTTCCTATATCCTATTCCCTCAAATTGCAGAAAAGTTTTTCAAAGAAAAGAATAAACCTAAAACTATAAAGGTTAGTTATTCTATTAGGAAAGCGTAAAGGAGGATTTTTATGTCTATATCTGACAGCTTATTAGTGGCATTGATTTTGATGAGCATAGTGTTTATAGGGCTAATAGCCTTATACCTTCTTGTAAGATTAGAAACAGTTATAGTAAGTTCTATTGATAAGAAAAATGAGAGTAGTAAAGAGGAAGTTGAAGTCACTGAACAGGCTTTTACTAGTTCAAATGCTGAAGAGATATCTGAAGGAGAGTTAACTCTTATTGGAGTGGATGAAGAAACAGCAGCTATGGTTATGGCTATTACCAGTGATGAATTAAAAGTTCCTTTAAATGAATTACGGTTTATATCTATTAAAGCACTTGATTAGCGCATTATATATAGGGAGGTAGGATCTTAAATGAAATATGTAGTAACACTTAATAATAAAAGATATGAAGTGGAAGTTGAAAGGGGCAAAGCTTCTATTTTAAGCACTAGTGAAATTGATAGTAAAGCTACACAGGTTGTAGCAGAGACTCCAAAGAATCAAGCACCAGTACAAGAATCTGGAGCAAAGGATGTTTTAAAGGCTCCAATGCCAGGTACTGTGTTAGAAATAAAAGTAAATCAAGGTGCCAGGGTTAAAGAAGGAGATGTTGTTATCATACTTGAAGCTATGAAAATGGAAAATGAGATTACAGCATCAAGCTCTGGCCTTGTTAAGAAGATATTGGTTACTAAGGGACAGATGGTTGATACAAATGATGCACTAGTTGTAATAGAATAAGGTTTATGTAAAGAATCCAATTTTGATATCTAGTTTTTATCTTCCACGTTCAAATTAGGAGCTGAAATTGGATATCTACAGAAAGGAGAAATACTAATGTCTATTTCATTTTTAGATACAATAAAGGAAATATTGGCCCAGTCAGGTTTTGCTGCCTTAACTTTTCAGCAGTTTATAATGATATGTATAGCCTGTGGACTAATATATCTTGCTATAAAAAAAGGCTTTGAACCTCTTTTGCTTTTACCTATAGCCTTTGGCATGCTTTTAGTTAATTTACCTTTAGCTGGACTAATGGACGGGCCATTAGGTAATCAACCGGGAGGATTACTTTACTACTTATATCAAGGTGTTAAATTAGGAATTTATCCTTCTTTAATATTCCTTGGCATAGGTACTATGACGGATTTTGGACCACTAATAGCTAGACCATCAAGCTTGTTTTTAGGTGCCGCAGCACAGCTAGGAATAGCAGTTGCATTTGTAGTTGCAATAGCTCTAGGCTTTTCTCCTCAAGAGGCTTCTTCTATCGGTATAATTGGAGGCGCTGACGGACCTACAGCTATATTCTTAACTACAAGACTGGCACCGGATCTACTACCAGCAATTGCTGTAGCAGCTTACTCATATATGGCATTAATTCCTCTAATACAACCACCTATAATGAGGCTTTTAACTACTAAAAAGGAAAGAGAAACTAAGATGGAACAGCTTAGAGAAGTATCCAAGCTAGAAAAGATAGTGTTTCCTATAATTGTAACAATTATTTCTATTTTATTACTTCCATCTGTAGCTCCTCTTATAGGTATGTTGATGTTGGGTAACTTATTTAGAGAATCCGGTGTAGTTGAAAGACTTTCAACTACTGCTCAAAATGCCTTAATGAATATAGTTACTATATTTTTAGGAACTACCGTTGGAGCTACTGCATCAGCAGAAAATTTCTTGAGACCTGAAACTTTAAAGATCATAGCTTTAGGACTTATGGCCTTTGCCTTTAGTACAGTAGGAGGAGTACTACTTGGAAAACTTATGTACCGTTTATCCGGTGGAAAGATAAATCCTCTTATTGGTTCTGCGGGAGTATCGGCGGTTCCTATGGCCGCTAGAGTTTCCCAAGTAGAAGGTAAGAAAGCCAACCCTAATAACTACCTTCTAATGCATGCTATGGGACCAAATGTGGCTGGAGTTATTGGTTCAGCAGTGGCAGCAGGGGTATTGCTAGCTATGTTTGGCTGATGGACAATTAGTATAAAGCAATAAAGTGTGTAGATAAATTACTTAAGTAATAAATAGGTTGCCCTTATGGGTAGCCTTTTTATTTTAAATAAAAAGCAAAATTAAAAAGCACTTGAAGATAAGAGAATAATGTAATATTATAAAAGAAAGTAATTTATCAAATTTTTAAAAAATTCCGTCTTTAAAGGACAAATTTATAAAAATGTACGCGAATTTTTGCAAAAGTTCTATGTATGATATTAAGGGGGGCCAATTAAATGAAAAGAGTTTATAATTTTTCTGCAGGACCAGCGGTATTACCAGAGGAGGTTCTCAGAGAAGCAGCAGAGGAAATGCTAGATTACAACGGAACAGGTATGTCTGTAATGGAAATGAGCCATCGTTCCAAGGCTTTTGAAGAAATTATCCAAAATGCTGAGAAGGATTTAAGGGAATTAATGAATATTCCTAACAACTATAAGGTATTGTTTTTGCAAGGCGGAGCTTCTCAACAATTTGCTATGGTTCCAATGAATCTTATGAAGAACAAGGTAGCAGATTATATTGTAACTGGACAATGGGCTAAGAAAGCAGCCAATGAAGCAAAGATATACGGAAAGGTTAATATAATAGCTTCTTCAGAGGATAAGACTTATTCCTATATTCCAGATTTAAAGGACATAAAAATATCAGAGGATGCGGACTATGTTTATATCTGCCATAATAATACTATCTATGGAACCAAGTATAATGAGCTTCCAGATGTAGGGGACAAGATTCTAGTAGCAGATATGTCCTCAGATATATTATCTGAACCAGTAGATGTAACTAAGTATGGTTTAATATTTGCTGGTGCTCAGAAAAACATAGGACCAGCAGGAGTGGTTATAGTAATAATTCGTGAAGATTTAATTACAGAGGACGTATTACCAGGAACTCCAACCATGTTAAAATATAAAACTCATGCAGATAATGACTCCTTATACAATACACCGCCGGCTTATGGAATTTATATTTGTGGCAAGGTATTTAAATGGATTAAGCAAAAGGGCGGCCTAGAAGCAATGAAAAAATTAAACGAAGAAAAGGCAGCTATATTGTATGATTACCTTGATTCTAGCAGCCTATTTAAGGGTACTGTTGTTAAGAAAGATCGTTCTTTAATGAATGTACCTTTTGTAACTGGTTCAGAGGAGCTAGATGCTAAGTTTGTAAAAGAAGCTAAGGCAGCAGGCTTTGAAAATATTAAGGGCCATAGAACTGTAGGTGGAATGAGAGCAAGCATATACAATGCTATGCCAATAGAAGGCGTTAAGGCTTTAGTAGAATTTATGAAAAAGTTCGAAGCTGAAAATAAATAATAGATAAAATATAAGGGCAAAGGTTTATGAAGATAATACTTTCATAAACCTTTGCCCTCTTATTTATAATATTATTATTTGGAATTAAAAGTGAACTTATGGCTTCTTTGATTATTATTTAGCTAACAAGTAATATCCATTTTTTGATAGTACAATTTTAAGCTTATATTCTTCAATATATTGATGGCTTTTTTCACTATCACGGATAAAAAGTAATGAATCTTTAGAGGAGTCTTTTAAAAATGCCTTTAATCCTCCTTGGCAAGGGATAAAGTCGCCGTAAAGTTCCGCTGAAAGCAGATGTCCTTGTTCCCAAGAACCTTTTTCTGCATAACTACCAGCAGCGGTGTAAAGTTTGTAACCCCTATATGGGGAAACTTGTCCTATTTCTCTTAAAGCAAATTGAACTTCGTTAACTTTAAAGTTACTTATGGAATATATTACAAAAACCTCATAGCATATTAATACAATTACCATGGCTGTAGCAAATAATTTTTTCAATCCAGATTTAACTTGAGAGTTTTTTAATACTGCTGAAAAGGTAGCACCACCAATTATAGCTAGGGGTGGGTATACGGGAAGTATGTACCATTCTATTTTTGTGCTTGCCATACTGTAAAGTACAATTGGAGCTAAAAACCAAGTTATAACTCCTAATCTGTAGGCTCTTTTGTTTTTATCCAAAGATTTAAAAGTAGAAGGTTTTAAGAATATTATTGCTACTATTAATAGTAGGTGCCAGTAAAAATAATTTCTTGCTACAGCAATAACATAGTAAAGGGGACCTCCAATATGTCCTTCAATGGCTACGGCGGATCTTTTTAAAAGGTCGTATCCGATCATTCCTTTGAAAAACGTAATTCCATCCCTTGAGTATCTCACTATAGCCCATATAAGAATTGGTAAAAGAAAAGACAGTGCGGCTAGCAGCCATTGCTTTAGCTTCATCCTTTTAAACTGACCACTATATAAAAGGTAAAGTGTTATGGTAGCACAAACAGGGAATACGTGCCAGCTCTTTGTAAGAAAAGCTAGGGCAGAGAAGAAGCAACCTAGATATAAATACTTATAGCCCTTGTCCGTTAATAAAGTGCAAATAATAGCAGCACTATAGAATAAAATATAAAGGGCATCTGCTTCTCCTCCACGGGAGCAATGTGAAAGAATAGGTTGAGTAAAAGTTGCCAGCATAGCTGCAGTTATTATAGCAGCTGTTTTTCCATGGTTGCGTCTTGTAAAGGATGTTACTATTGCTACGGTTATGACTGCGCTTACAATTGAAAAAAACCTTAAACCTAAAGTATTAAAACCAAATAACTTATAGCCTAGGATAATAAACCAAAAGCTTATAGGTGGCTTCAAATTCCAGTAGTCTTTTTTATAAGCGTAGGTGTTTATAATGTAATCCCCGTTTTTTATCATTTCATAAGCACTAGTTCCATGTCTTGCTTCATCAAAATCGATATTAGGAATATCTATCCTATAAAATAAATTAACTAAAAGCATGATGAATACTAAAGCAAGAAGTAGATAATAATACTTTTCAATAAAATGAATTAACTTACTAGTACTAGTATTAGTATTAATATTAGTGCTAGTACTAATATTGATGTTGGTTTCTTTTGAATTAATCATATTAATTCTCCCTCTCATAATTATTGCTAAATTTTCTCAAGGGCTATTTTACCATACTATTATTTTTTATACTAGATATAAATAAATTTACATAGTAATTATATAATGGTGGCCTTGTAAGTCTCTTTGTGGATATAATATTATTTTCTAGCTAACAAATAAAAACCATTTTTATATACTGCAATATTTAGCTTATATTCTTCAATGTATTGATGACTTTTTTATTATCAAGTACAAAAATTAATGATTCCTTAGATGGATCCTTTAAATCAGGTAAAGATCCAGTGTAACACTAGAAAACTTTATCTTGCTATTTTGTAAGATAAAGTTTTCTTTCTGTAAGTTAACTGTTATGGAGTGTTAGAGCTTTAGATTGTATAATTAAGCCATAGTTAGCAAGAATTGATGGGGAAAATCAAAAAATATAGAAGGAGAAAAAGCATGGAAATATTGAGAGTTGAAGGGTTATCAAAGATTTATGGTAAAGGTGAAAATAGGGTAATAGCCTTAAACAATGTAAACTTATCTGTAAATAAGGGAGAGTTTGTGGCCATAGTGGGAGCCTCAGGTTCCGGCAAAAGTACCCTTTTACATTTGTTAGGGGGCTTAGATAGGCCTACTGCTGGTAAGGTCATCATTGATGGTGAAAGCATCTATGATTACAAGGAAGAAAAGCTGGCTATCTTTAGGAGAAGAAAAGTGGGATTCGTTTTTCAGTTCTTTAATCTGATACCAGTTTTGGACGTGGAAGAAAATATTGCTTTGCCAGCCTTATTAGATAATGAGAAGGTAGATGAAAAGTATCTAGAAGAACTTATTGGAATATTAGGACTTACAGATAGAAAAAGTCACTTGCCTTCAGAGCTTTCAGGAGGTCAGCAGCAAAGAGTATCCATTGGAAGAGCCTTGCTAAATAAACCATCAATAGTGCTAGCAGATGAACCTACTGGAAACCTGGATAGTAAAAATTCAAAGGAAGTTGTTGAACTGCTAAAGTATACATCAAGAAAGTATAATCAGACTTTAATACTTATTACCCATGATGTTAATATAGCTTCTATGGCAGATAGAATAATAACCATTGAAGATGGTGAGATAGTATCAGATAAGTACACTAAGAGCAATTAGGGGGTAAAGGATATGATAAGTAGTTACAGAAAGCTTACAGGAAGGTATTTAAAAGCAAATAAAAAAAGAACCATATTAACCTTAATAGGAATAATCTTATCTGTAGCCCTTATTTCAACTATAGGACTTTTTATAAAAGGTGTACAAGTAGCAGAAATAGATGATATAAAAAATAGTTATGGTTCCTTTCACTTAGCATTTAAAAATGTGGATGAAGACCTTGCTTCAAAAGTAATGAGCAATCCTAAGGTAGCTAGGTTTGGACTTTATGGTCAAGGTGAACAAATACAGTTAGAGGATAATATGATTGCACAGGAAGTAACGACTACAGGTAAAGCCTTAGAGCTTCTCCCTTATAAGCTTAAAGAGGGGAAAATGCCTAAGAATCAAGGAGAAGTTGCCTTGGAAAAATGGGCTTTAGACTATCTTTATAAGGATAAAAAGATAGGAGATAAATTACAGTTTAATGGTAAAGAATGTAAGTTAACAGGTATTTTGGAAAACAGTATAAATACCCAATATGATAATATAATTATTTACTTAACAAAGAATGAGAATTTACCTTTAGATGGATCTATATTATTGGTGGAGATAAGTTCTAAGACAGATATGAAAAAAGCCTTGGAAGAATTAGAAGCTTTAGGTGATAACGATAATTTTAAAGAAAATATACCTTTATTAGCCTTGGAGGTTCCTGAAAGCGGTTACTTAGATGGTATATTTGTTGTATTAGCAATTATAATTTCTATAGTAGTAATTGCAACTGTAGCGGTAATCTACAATTCTTTCCAGATTAGTGTGGTAGAAAGAATTAAGGAATATGGTTTGTTAAGAGCTGTAGGAACTACACCAAGACAGATTAGAAATTTAGTATTGAGAGAGGCAACAATATTAGCTATTATAGGTGTGCCAATAGGATTATTCTTTGGTATTGTGGCCTTATGGGCTATTACTGTTGTTTTTAAAATAATTGGTGGAAGTGATTTGATAGTAACTAAATTAGTAATAGATCCTTTTGTTATGTTTATTAGTGCCATGGTGGGTTTAATTTCTATATATATTTCAGCTTTGCTACCTTCTTTGTTTGCAGGAAGAATCTCTCCTTTGGCAGCTATAAGTAGCAGGACAGCTATATCCAAGGAAAAAGTAAAGAGAAGGAAGAATAGATTAGTACAAAAAATATTTGGCTTTGAAGGGGCTTTAGCTGCGAAAAACATTAAGAGAAATAGAAAAAGATATAGGATTACTGTATTTTCAATAGTAATAAGTGTGGTTCTGTTTGTTACCTTTAAATCTTTCATGGATATGACTTTTAACATTGCTGATAAAACAAATGTGTCTATGGATATTCATTTCTGTATAGTTAATACAGATTGGAATGAAAATGAACAAACTATTGATGATAATTTGATTAATAGCATAAAAGAATTAAGTTTTGTTGAAAAAGTATATAAAATTTATGCGGGATACGATTTTGATTTTGATGCATTAATTAGCAAAAAAAGTGAAATTAAAGAAGTTAAAGATATAGAAACTGAGAAAATGGAAAAAGTATATAGGGATCTTAATGTAAATAATGATAAAAAGACAGGAGTAGGAGCGTACTTTCATGTATATGATAGCACTTCCTTGGAGGAAGCTAAAAAATATCTTGAAGCTGGTAGTATAGATTTGGAAAAGCTAGACTCCGGTGAAGGAGTTATATTGATTAACAAAAATAAAATTTACAACACTAAAACTGAAAAGAGCTATGTTGGGCCTATAGCAAATCTTAAGGTTGGAGATGAAATAGAAATCCCAGTTAGAGATTATGAAAAGGAAGAAGGGTTGAAATTAGGAGAAGAAAAAGTAAAGAAGGTTAAGATTCTTGGAATACTTTCTGATAATGTTTTGGAGCTTTCTGGTCCTTCATCCTATTTGAAGCTTGTCACTTATGAAAATGGAATAAAAAATCTATTTAAAAAAGGAGAAGTATATCCAAATTTATTAGATATAAAAATTAAAAATGTTAAAGATGAAGAAATGGCAAAAGCTAAATTTGAAGATTTAATAAGTTCCAAACCAACCTTAAATCTTATAAATGAGATAGATCAAAATAGAAAAGATAAGTCCTCTGTTTTAATGATTGAAATATTAATATATGGTTTTGTTACAGTAGTAGCTCTAATAAGCTGTGTTAATATAATAAATACTTTAACTACAAATATTTTATTAAGAAAGAGGGAATTTGCATCACTAAAATCTATTGGATTATCTCAAAAAGGTTTGAAAAAAATCATAGTTTTAGAAGGGATTTTATATGGAATTGTAGGCTCTATTTTTGGGTCTATTATAGGAACAGTGCTATCATATCTTATGTATAGAGGGTTTATTGGACTACAAGAATTTAAATGGCCAGTACCATGGAATGCTATAATAATAGCAATAGTAGCTGCACTGCTTATTAGTTATATTGCAGTCTTATCCCCACTTTCAAGAATTAAAAAGGAAAACTTAATTGAGGCTATAAGAGAGGAATAACTTTAATAGTGGTATGAAAATCTATCTTACTATTTTGTAAGATAGATTTTCTTTTTGTAAGCTAACTGATATGGAGTGGCAAAAGTTGTGGAAGTATAATAAAGCTGTGGTTGAAAAAACTAATTAAGAAGAAAGAAGAGAGTAAAGTACAAAAGGAGAGAAAGAGATGGAGATATTAAAAGTTGAGGGATTATCAAAGATATATGGTAAGGGTGAAAATAAGGTAGATGCTTTAAAGAATATAAACTTGTCTGTGAATAAAGGAGAGTTTGTGGCCATAGTAGGAGCCTCTGGTTCCGGTAAAAGTACTCTTTTGCATTTGTTAGGAGGTTTAGATAGGCCTACTTCTGGTAAAGTTATTATCGATGGTGAAAGCATCTATGATTACAAGGAAGAAAAGTTAGCTATCTTTAGAAGAAGGAAAATAGGCTTTATTTTTCAATTTTTTAATCTCATACCGGTTTTAGATGTTGAAGAAAATATTTCTCTACCAGCCTTATTAGATAATGAAAAGGTAGATGAAAAGTACTTAGATGAGATTATTAAAATATTAGGACTTACAGATAGAAAAACTCACCTACCTTCAGAGCTTTCAGGTGGACAGCAGCAAAGAGTATCCATTGGTAGGGCCTTGCTAAATAAACCTTCTATAATCTTAGCTGATGAACCTACTGGAAACCTAGATAGCAAAAATTCAAAGGAAGTTATTGAACTATTAAAATATACTTCAAGAAAGTATAATCAAACCCTAATGCTTATTACTCATGATGTTAATATAGCTTCTATGGCAGACAGAATAATAACCATTGAAGATGGACAGATAGTATCAGATAAGTATACTAAGAACAACTAGGGGGGACAGATATGATAAGTAGTTATAAAAAGCTTACAGGCAGGTATTTAAAAGCAAATAAAAAAAGAACCATATTAACATTAATAGGAATAATTCTATCTGTAGCCCTTATTTCTTCCATAGGACTTTTTATAAAAGGAGTACAGGCAGCTGAGGTAGAAAGGGCAATTAAAACTTATGGTGCCTTTCATTTGGCCTATGAAAATGTTGATGAGGAATTGCTTTCAAAAGTAATAAATAATCCTAAGGTAGCTAGGTATGGATTATATAGTCAAGGGGAATTGATAGAGATAGAAAAAGATTATAATGCACAAGAAATAAGTGCTACAGGCAAAGCTTTAGAGCTTCTACCTTATAGGATTAAAGAGGGTAAAATGCCTGATAATGAGGGAGAGGTAGCCTTAGAAAAATGGGCTTTGGACTATCTTTATAAGGGAAAAAAGATAGGTGATAAACTCCAGTTTAATGATAAAGAATATAAGTTGACAGGTATTTTAGAAAACAGCTTAAGCAACCAATATGATAATTTAATTGTTTACTTAACAAAGAATGAGAGTATAAGCAAAGATAATTCCGTATTATTGGTTGAGATTAGTTCTAAGACAAATATGAAAAAGGCTCTGTCAGATTTAAAGGCTTTAAGTAAGGCAGAAAATATTTCAGAGAATAGTTCCTTGTTGTCAAGGTTGGGAGTTTATGATGATGGTTCAGCTATAGAGGGTGTTTTAAAAATATTAATTATTATAATTTCAATTGTGGTAGTGGCAACTGTAGCGGTAATTTATAATTCCTTTCAAATTAGTGTGGTAGAAAGAATTAAGGAATTCGGATTACTAAGAGCTGTGGGCACTACTCCAAGGCAAATCAGAAGTATAGTTTTAAGGGAGGCCACTATACTGGCTTGTATAGGTATTCCTATAGGGTTAATGTTTGGTATTGTTGCAATATGGGGCATTACTGTTGCTTTTAAATTAATTGGTGGAGAGGATTTGATATTAACTAAATTTGTAGTAGATCCTTTGGTTATGGTTATTAGTGCCATGGTGGGTTTAATATCTATATACCTTTCTGCCTTGTTACCTTCCATTTTTGCAGGAAGAATATCTCCTTTGGCAGCTATAAGCAGTAGAACTGCTATTACTAAGGAGAAAATTCGCAGAAGGAAACATAGACTTGCACAAAAGATATTTGGTTATGAGGGAGCTCTGGCTGCTAAAAATATTAAGAGAAATAAAAAGCGATATAGAATTACTGTGTTTTCAATAGTGATAAGCGTTGTTCTATTTGTTACCTTTAAATCATTTATGGATATGGCCTTTAATGTGACAGGTACAGCAAATGCCTCTAGAGATATTCATTTTAGTATATATAGAGATTATGATAAACAGGACATAGAAATTGATGAGGATTTAATTAATAGTATAAAAAAATTAAGTTATGTTGATAAGGTCTATAAAAAATATATGCTTTACAATTTTGATGTAGCAATTAGCAAAGAAAGTAAAATTAAAGAGCTTGAAGATGTTGATTATCTATATAAAAGCCTTACTGTAAATGGAGAGGAAAAGACTCTACTAATGGCGGATATGGATATATATGACAGTACCGCCTTGGAGGAGGCTAAAAAGTATGTTGAAGCTGGTAGTATAGATATGGAAAAGCTAGACTCTGGTGAGGGAGTTATAGTAATTAAGAAAAACAATGTTTACAATAATAAGACTAAAAAGGTATATGTTGGACCTGTAGCAAACCTTAAGGTTGGAGACGAGATAGAAGTTCAAGCAATTTACGATGAAAATATAGGGAAAGAGTTTGGAGAAGGTAAAGTAAAGAAGGTAAAGGTGTTGGCTATACTTTCTGATGATCCTTTAGACTTTTATGGCTTTTCAGGACTAAAGCTTATTGGAACGGAGAATGGAGCAAAAAATATACTTGAGGAAGATAAAATAAATTCTAGAGCACTGGATATAAAGCTTAAAGATGTTAAAGACGAAGAAACGGCAAAGGAGAAGTTTGAAGATTTAATAAGTTCAAATCCAGACTTAAAGCTTATAAATGAGATAGATCAAAACAGAAATGAAAAGTCTTCTATGTTAATGATTGAAATATTAATATACGGCTTTGTTATAGTTATAGCTCTAATAAGTTGTGTTAATATAATCAATACTTTAACAACAAATATTTTGTTAAGAAAACGTGAATTTGCCTCATTAAAGTCTATTGGACTATCTCAAAAGGGTTTAAGGAAAATGATAGTGTTAGAAGGACTTCTGTATGGTATTGTAGGCTCTATTTATGGCTCAATTGCAGGAACTGGTCTATCCTATCTTATGTATAATGCCTTTGATGGCATACGAGAATTTAAATGGCCAGTGCCATGGGATGCTATATTAATTGCTACGGTAGCTGCCTTGGTGATCGGATACATTGCAGTACTATCCCCACTTTCAAGAATTAAAAAGGAAAACCTAATTGAGGCTATAAGAGAGGAATAACTTTAAATTAATGGGTTTCATAGGTATAATTATACTTGTGAAACCCATTAAACTATATGGCAAGGAGTGAAATCCATGAGTAAGATCTTACTGGTAGAAGATGATGAAGCCTTAGCTTTAGGTATAGAATTTTCCTTAAAAGACGAAGGGTATGAACTTTTCAGGGCTGGTACTTTAGAAGAGGGAAAAAGATGTTTTGAGGAGCAAGTACTAGATTTAATTTTATTAGATATTAATTTGCCAGATGGTAGTGGCTATGATCTATGCAAATATATAAGAGAGAAAAGTCAGGTGCCAATAATTTTTCTTACAGCCTTAGATGAAGAGGTTAATATAGTGCTGGGACTTGAAATTGGGGGAGATGACTATATAACAAAGCCCTTTAGAGTTAGAGAGTTGCTTGCTAGAGTTAAGGCTATATTAAGAAGAAATGCAAAGATAGCTTCATCCGGGACTAAACTGGTTAGTGGCGATATTGTAGTGGACACCTCCTGTGCTTTAGTAAAGAAAAATGATAAAGAGATAACAGTAACAGCGCAAGAATATAAGCTTTTGTTAATATTTATGAGAAAGCCTTGTATTACTATAAAGAGAAATGACTTGCTATCAGAGTTGATAGAGGGTGGAGAGGTATTTTTTGACGAGAATACCTTATCCGTTTACATAAAGCGATTAAGAGAAAAGATAGAAGATAATCCTAAAGAACCGGAATATATAATTACTCAAAGGGGATTAGGCTACAAGTGGAATAAGGAAGTAGTTATACAATAGTTTTAGAGAAGGGAAAATTTGATATGAAAAGATACTTTACTAATCCTGAGCTCAAGGTAAGCTCAGTTATTCTTTTATCTATAATCACCTTATTCTTTGTTATAAACACCATTGTTTTAAAGATGTATAACGATAATCTAAAGGATAGTTATGTAGAGAGTATAGGTGCCATTACAGCAAGAGTGGTGGAAAAAAATCCTGAGCTAAAAGGTGAGATAATTCCTATGGTGACAAAAGGAATATCCCGGGAAGAGGCAGAGGTAGGTAAAAGCTTCTTGGCCCAGTATGGTGTTACAGAAGAACTAGAAAATCAGCTTTTTCCATATGTAAATAAAGCTTCTGCTAAAAATAATATTACAGGATTTTTTGTATTTGCATTGATGGCAATAATAATTTTGCTTTTTAATTATGTTCAATATGGATTCTTTTATAATAAAATAAGAAGATTAACCATAGGAGCTAAAAAGGTTGTAGAAGCTGAATATGATATAAGTATTAATGAAAATAAGGAAGGGGATTTTTCAAAGCTGGCAGTTGCTTTTAATTCTATGAGAGCAACTATTAGAAATAATATAAGTCAGTTAGAAAAGGAAAAGCAGTTTTTAGTAGATTTATTATCGGACATATCCCATCAACTAAAAACTCCTTTATCCTCAATGATTATTTACAATGACATTATGTTAAGCAAGGATTTAACTAAGGAACAGAGGGAGAAATTTCTACTACATAATGAAAATCAGCTTAACAGAATGAATTGGTTGATTCAAAGTATGTTGAAGTTAGCTAAGATTGATGCCAATGCTATAGAATTTGATAAGCTTCAGCAAAGTTTAAAAGAAACTATTGAGGAAGCTATAGATACTCTTACTGGCAAAGCTAAAGAGCAAGGAGTTAATATTCTTTTTCAAGTAGATAATGATATGCTTTTAGACCATGATAGATTATGGATGGAAGAGGCACTTATAAATATTATTAAAAACTCCATTGAACATACTCCAGCAGAAGGGCAAATTAAAATAGACTTACTTGAAAATCCTATATATAAAAGAATTATAATAGAGGATACCGGTGAAGGTATAAGTGAAGAAGATTTACCTAATATTTTTAAAAGATTTTACAAGGCTAAAAGTTCAAAGAAAACAGATTCTGTAGGTATAGGTTTGGCTTTGGCTAAATCAATAATAGAAGCCCATCAAGGAATAATAGAAGTTAAAAGTAAGCTTGGAGCAGGAACAAGATTTACTATTACATTTTTAAAGTATTGATAGGGACATCTACAGTAATTTTTGTAACCAATTAAAGACAAGTTTAATATAATAACCACAGGAAATATCTGAGGAGCTGAAGATATGTTTTGCATAAACTGTGGTTATAACCTAGGCCAAGGAGGAGCATATTGTCCTAAATGTGGTGTAGAGCTACAATATGAGCCTAATGAAGGGATAGTTTACTCTTATAAATCCCAGGCTCTGTATAAACCGCGTCGTTTAGAAAGACCTCTTAGCAATAATGAGGGGGAAATGACTATAGAAAGTCCAAAGCCTAGCCTTGTTTTTAATTTAATTAGTCTTTTTTTATTTCTTAGTGCCGCTGTAGGTATGAGTCTTTTAACTATGGGTCTAATAATGGCCTTGGAAGATAAAAAAGATATGGAGTCTGTAGGTAAGTTTATTGATAAGGAAAAAACTAAGGAAATTATAGATTTGAATTTAGATAGTGACGGTACTTATGTTGAAGAAGAGGATTAAAAGGATAAAACAGAAATCCACAATAATGTTAGTATAATGAGCATTATTGTGGATTTATATTTTTGCTATGTGGATAATTTTTTAGCTTTAATATACCTTATCTCCGTTAAAGATTGAATTCTTAACTATAACATAATCTACCGTACGGATAGCATCTAAGTTAGTGCCTCCGGCATAGGAAATAGAAGATTGAAGATCCTGCTCCATTTCTATTAGGGTATCCTTTAAAGATCCCTTGTATTCAACAAACATTTTCTTACCTTCTACATTTCTTCTTTCACCCTTTTGAAACTCTGAAGCGGAACCGAAGTATTCCTTATAAAGCTTACCATCTATCTCAATAGTTTCTCCAGGAGATTCTTCGTGGGCAGCGAACAAGGAACCTATCATAACCATAGTGGCGCCAAATCTAATGGATTTAGCAATATCACCATGGGTACGGATACCGCCGTCTGCTATAATTGGCTTGCTTGCAGCCTTTGCGCACCAACGAAGAGCCGCTAATTGCCAACCGCCTGTGCCAAAGCCTGTTTTAATCTTAGTAATACATACCTTACCTGGACCAATACCTACCTTTGTAGCGTCTGCTCCGGCGTGTTCTAACTCTCTTACTGCTTCAGGAGTTCCTACGTTTCCTGCAATTACAAAGCTTCCTGGTAGGTGTGTTTTTATATGTTTAATCATGTTTATAACAGAATTAGAATGGCCGTGAGCAATATCTATGGTTATATATTCTGGTGTGAGTTTTTCTTTAGCTAATTCTTCTATAAATCTATATTCAGGCTCTTTAACCCCTACACTAATTGAGGCGTATAGACCTCTAGCTTGCATATCCTTAACAAAATCTAATCTTTTTTCTGGCTTAAAACGGTGCATTATATAAAAGTAACCATTTTCTGCTAGAAAAATAGCAATTTTCTCATCTATGATAGTTTGCATGTTGGCGGGAACCACTGGTAGCCTAAATGTTCGTCCTCCGAACCTTACACTTGTATCACATTCAGATCTACTGTTTACTATACATTTGGCAGGGATTAATTGAATATCTTCATAATCAAATACGTTGTCCATAATTTACACTCCTATACGAATATTAAATTATAAGTTAGATAAAATGTTCGTAACGGTTATATTCTATTATATTTTTAATCCTGTGTCAAATTTTATACCTATGATTTGACTATATTTTAATGATTAACTATGCAACACTTTTATAAAACAAAGCAACATAGTAAAAATGTCCTCTGTCACAGGATGCAGTTTTGAGTGAATGATCAATGAAAAAAATATAGAGCCCTATCGAGCTCTATAATATATTTAATAATCAAAATAATACTTTATCAAGAGAAGCTTTTAGATTATCGGATATGTCTGTAAGAGGCAATCTTACTTGGCTGGATTTTATTAATCCTAATTTGAATAAACAATACTTTATTGGTGCTGGATTTGGTTCATGGAATAATAATGGAATTATTGGATAAAGCTTTTTCCAGTTTTCTAAAGCTAATTTATGATTATTATTTTTTATATTTTTATATACTTCAATGAATACTTCTGTTTTTATATGGGCAGATGCTAATATTCCACCATTACCTCCAAGAGTCAATGTAGTATAGAACAATGCATCTTCACCAGTTAAAATAGAAAAATCAGCTGGTGGATTTAAAAGTAATGAAGTAGTTTGTTTAATATCTCCACAGGAATCCTTTAATCCAACAATATTTTTTAATTCTGCTAATCTATATATGGTTTCATTTTGAATATTTACACCAGTTCGATAAGGTATATTATATATAATTATATTTAAATCCGTCGATTCTGATAAATTCTTATAGTGCTGATATATACCTTCTTGGGATGGTCTATTATAATATGGTGCTACGGATAAAATACCATCAATCTTATATTTACTGTAGTAATTTAATTCTTTTAGTACTTTCTTTGTATCATTTCCACCTAATCCAATATAAATAGGAACTCGATTATTACAATACTCTATAGTTTTTTCAACTATTTCTTTATATTCATCAGAGGATACCGTTGGACTTTCACCAGTAGTACCTAAGGGAATAATACCTGAAACACCCTTGTTGATATAATAGTTAATCATTTTTTCATAAGACTCGTAATCAATTTTGTCATCCTTAAAAGGAGTTATTATTGGTAGAAAAATACCTTCAATTTTCATTATATACCTCCTAAGGCTTATTTTGTATATTATATCATAATTATATAAATAATGCAGCGGACAAAAAAATATGTAGTTATAATATTCTTTTGGATTTATAGAAATTACCGAAATTATTTCACCGCAGCTCATATACTTTGATGCTGATAGTGTGATAAAATATATAAAAGATAAATAGAGACAAAAGATATAAAAGGAGGTTATTACCTTGTTACGTCATCTTATTAAAGCTAATAGATCCTACAGAAGATTTTATGAAGATGTAAAAGTAGAGAAAAGCACCTTAGAGGAGTTAATTGATCTAGCTAGATTGTCTCCTTCAGGAGCAAATCTGCAGCCGTTAAAGTACATAATTTCTTATACGGAAGAGAAAAATAACTTAATCTTTCCTCATCTAAAATGGGCTGGATATTTGAAGGATTGGGATGGCCCAGCTCCAGGAGAAAGACCATCAGCCTATATAATTATGCTTTTAGATAAAAGCATTTCCCAAAATCCTATGTGGGATCATGGAATCGCCAGCCAAAGCATCCTTTTAGGTGCAGCAGAGAAAGGCTTAGGAGGATGTCAATTTGGTTCAGTGGATAAGGCCGCCCTTTCAAAGGAGTTAAATATACCAGAAAATTATGAGATTCTCATGGTAATAGCCCTTGGAAAACCAAAGGAAGAGGTTGTTCTTGAAGAAATTAAGGATGTTAAGGACGTTAAGTATTGGAGAGACGAGAAGCAAGTACATCATGTACCAAAAAGAAAGATTGAGGATTTAATATTGCAGTAAAGGATAAATAAAATAATCCAAGTTAATGCTTATTAGCATTAACTTGGATTATTTTTACTATGCAAAAAATCACTGACGGATTTGCTTTTAAACATAAAGATGCTGGTAAATATATAAAATACCATATAAATTAATATAAATAAAATTACAGGAATAGAAGGGCAACTAATAATATCTATAAGGTAAATTAAAGACCGAAAGGTGCTAAAGGCAGCTACTGCAGCAAAGATATATGTAACCTGTGAAAAGCCATAGAAGAGAGTTATGGATAGAACTAATTGTATTACTAAGTTAATAAAACTGAAATTAATAAAAGAATATACTATAGCACATATTATATTCAATAGTGTTATCGTAATCACTATTATCTTTCCGCTTATATATCTTTTCTTTTGCTTTTCTTCAAATCCTTGAAGAAGAAACTCTTTTTCTTCGTCAGTTATCTTTATATTTTCCATGGGATTCCTCCTTATGGTGTAAAACACCTAGATTTTTTTATTATTACTTAAAAACTAAATGTATTTATTATAATTATATACTAAGTTAACATTAAAAGTATATAATTTACAGGGAATATACGTATAAAAATCTAGCTATAAACTGTTTTTATAAGAATAAACTTTAGAATTCCCAGTTAATTTTTCTTGTTTCTAGCAGGTATATTTTATATAATCAGTTTAGTATGTTTTTTAAGAATGTACTTTAAACTAAAAATTCATTTGGAAAATATTTAAGCGTTTTACGCTAATTATAGTAATTGAAAGGAGGAGCAGTTGGACAAGTAAAACTCTCTTGAAAAATTAAGTTATTGTATAGATTACTTAATAATCCTAAATATTAAATATAATAAGTGAAGAATATAAGTAAACAAAGATTTGAAAAAGTAATATTTTTAAGAAAAGGTGATTAAATGGATACTATATTATTAATAATAAAGTCAATAATATTA